>Ga0226835_1000120_pt1 | contig 146112 bp, 134 predicted proteins | sample LAC_MetaG_1_FD_163627 | JGI IMG/M metagenome (GOLD analysis project Ga0226835, IMG submission 163627) | Anaerobic ammonium oxidizing microbial communities from anammox membrane bioreactor (MBR) in UC Berkley, California, United States -... | ecosystem: Engineered > Bioreactor > Anaerobic >... | reverse complement strand
TGCCACCGAGATTTCGGCGATCAACTTCGAGATCCAGGTTCAGGACGTGCCGGGCCTGCTGAAACGCCGCGCCGAAACCGAGGTGAACCTGCGCGAGAACGAGACGCTGGTGATCGCGGGGCTGCTCAGCGACGAGTCGTCGAGGTCGATCGATCGCGTGCCGGGGCTGGGCGCGCTGCCGATTCTCGGGGCGCTGTTTCGCTCGCGCGAGTTTCGCGATCGCAAGACCGACCTGGTGGTGTTCATCACGCCTCGGTTCGTCACGCCGGCGAGCCCGGCGCAGCGGGAGATGGTCGAGCGCAGCGCGCAGCAGCTGGAGCAGGCGCGCGAGCAGATCCGGATGGCCGAATGAGGAGTTTCTGGCATGTTGACGCTCATCGTCGAAGCCCAGGGTGATGTGCCCAGGGAACTGCGGCTGGCGCGCTTTCCGAGCCGCATCGGGCGGCAGACCGACAGCGAGGTGCGGCTCGCGGGCTGGCGCGTGGCGCGCCTGCACGCCGAGATCCACCGCATCGATCGCGGCTTCAAGCTGGTCGATCGGGGCAGTCTCGGCGGCACCTGGGTGAACGGCGAGCGCATCGTCGAATACGCGCCGCTGGCCGCGGACGACGAGATCGCGATCGCGGGATACAGGTTGCGGGTGCATCCGCAGGCCGGCGGCGCACGCGCCGACCTGCCGATCGATGCCGGTCTCGAGCGAGGCCGCGATCCAAAAGCCGATGCGCCGCGGAATGTGCCACCCGCTGCGCCACCCGCTGCGCCGCCCGCTGCGCCACCCGACATGCGGCCCGACGCCCGTGCCCGCGAAGGCGCGAGCGCAGACCTGGAATGGCGACTGTTGCTGCACCGGCGCCTGCTCGCGGCGATCGATCTGCGTCGGCAGGACATCCGGCAGCTGAGCACGGCCCAGCTGCGCGACCAGGTGGAGCAGTTGCTGCGCGAACTGCTCGCCGACGAGCGCGCGCTGCCGGCACGCATCGATCGCGAGCGGCTGATCGGCGAGGTGCTCGACGAAGCGGTGGGCCTCGGGCCGCTCGAGCCGCTGCTGCGCGACGACACGATCACCGAGATCATGGTCAATGCGCCCGACGAGATCTACGTCGAGCGCGACGGCCGGCTCGAGCGCGCCCCCACCGCGTTCACCGGCGAAGACGCGGTGCGCGCGGCGATCGACCGGATCGTCACGCCGATCGGGCGGCGGGTGGACGAGGGTTCGCCGATGGTCGATGCGCGCCTGCCCGACGGCTCGCGCGTGAACGCGGTGATCGCGCCGCTGGCGATCCGCGGGCCGTCGATCACGATCCGCCGCTTCAACCGTCGGCTCTACGAGCCTGCGGACCTGGTCGAGATCGGGTCGCTGTCGCAGCCGATGCTCGACTTTCTCGCGGTGTGCGTGCGCACGCGCCGCAACATCGTCGTTTCGGGCGGCACCGGCTCGGGCAAGACCACGCTGCTGAACCTGCTGTCGAACCTGATTCCGCCCGGCGAGCGCGTGGTCACGATCGAAGACGCCGCCGAATTGCGTCTCGCGCACGCGCACCGCGTGAGCCTCGAAGCGCGGCCGGCCAACGCCGAGGGTCGCGGGCAGGTGACGATCCGCGACCTGGTGCGCAATGCGCTGCGCATGCGTCCGGACCGGATCGTGGTCGGCGAGTGCCGCGGCGGTGAGGCGATCGACATGCTGCAGGCGATGAACACCGGGCACGACGGATCGCTCACCACGGTGCACGCGAACAGCCCGCGCGACGTGGTCTCGCGCCTCGAAACCATGGTGCTGATGGCCGACGTGGAGATGCCGGTGCTGGCAATCCGCGAACAGGTGGCCGCCGCGATCGACATCGTGGTGCACCAGGCCCGGCTTGCCGACGGGCGCCGGCGGGTGGTGGAGATCGTCGAGTTCACCGGCCTCGAAGGCCAGCGCGTGCTGATGCAGCCGCTGTTTCGCTTCGAGCGGCGCGCTTCGGCGGGCGGCGCAGGCGGGCGCTTCACCGGTTGCGGCAATCCGCCGCAGTTCTACGAGGCGCTGCGCGACGAAGGCGTCGAGTGCGACCTGTCGATCTTCGGAGAGGCGAAATGAACGCGGCTTCGGCGATCGGCCTGTGGCCGGTGCTCTTTGCGGTGTTCGCGGGCGCGGCGGCGCTGCTCGGGCTGGGCACGCTGCTCGGGAGCCGATTCGCGCGGCGCCATCGCGAGCGCTTCGAGCGCGCGGTGGGCGTGCGCATGCGCGAGTCGTTCCTGTTCGTCGACACCGCGCGCCTCTTCGTGCTGCAGCACCTGGCGGCCGCCGCGGCAACGCTTGCGGCCTGGGTGCTGAGCGGGCACTGGCAGGTGGCGCTCGCGGTGGCGCTCGCCGCCGGTGCGATGCCGTCAGTGCTGCTGCGCCGGCTGCGCAAGCGGCGGATCGAGGCGTTTCGGCAGCAGATGCCCGACCTGTTGATGCTGGTGGCGGGCGGGCTGCGCGCCGGCAGCGGCCTGGGGCAGGCGCTCGCGCAGGCCACCGCCGAGATCGAATTGCCGGCGCGCCAGGAGATCGGGCTGCTGTTGCGCGAGCAGCGGCTCGGCGTGGGGCTGGGCGAAGCGCTGGCCGGCCTGGCCCGGCGCATGCCGATCGAGGAGACGACGCTGTTCGCGTCGGCGCTGCGCATCGGCGCCGAGTCGGGCGGCAGCATGGCCGCCACGCTCGAATCGCTCGCCGAGGCGATGCGCCGCAAGCTCGCGATCGAGGGCAAGATCCGCGCGCTCACCGCGCAAGGCCGCCTGCAGGCCTGGGTGATGGGAGCGCTTCCGGGGGTGCTCGCGGTGCTGCTGTTCCTGGTGGAGCCGGTGGCGATGCGTGCGCTCGTCGACACCTGGCAGGGCTGGGTGGTGTCGGCCACCGTGCTTGCACTGCAGGCGGCGGGCGTGGCGATGATTCGCCGCATCGTGGCGATCGACGTATGAACGGCTGGCTGCTGTTGTCGCTGGCCGCGATTTTCGTCGCGGTCGTGGCGCTGCTCGCGGCACTGGCGAGCGCCTGGAGCCGGCCGCTGCCGCGCCCGCTCGCTTCCGCAGCGGCGCTGCCGCCGCTGTGGCGACCCGCCTGGCCGCTGGTGCGCCGGCTCGCCCCGGTGGCCGACAACCTGATGAGCGCGCTGCAGCGCGAACGGCTGCGCGAACTGCTGGCCCGCGCAGGGCTCGATCGCACGCTCGCTGCCGAGGAACTGATCGCCGCGCAAGTGGTGGCTGCAGCGGCAGCGGGTTTCCTGATGTTGATCGGCTGGGCGGGCGGTGCGCTTCCCGTCTGGCTCGGCGTTCCGGTCGCACTGCTCGGGGCGATGCTGCCGCGCATTGCGCTGCGCGAGCGCGCCGCGCGCCGCCGCCACGCGATTCTCAGGCAACTGCCGCACGACCTCGACCTGATCACGCTGGCGGTTGAGGCCGGGCTGAACCTGGGTTCCGCACTCGGGCAGGCCGCGCAGCACGGGCCGCCCGGCCCATTGCGCGACGAATGGCAGCGCGTGCTGCGCGACGTGCGTGCCGGCCAGCCGCGTCACGAGGCGCTGCATGCGCTCGCTGCGCGGCTCGCGTTGCCGGCGATCTCGAACGTGGTGGCGGCGCTGCTGGCTGCGGAGCGACAGGGTGCGAGCCTCGCGCCGATCCTGCGCGCACAGGCCGAGCAGCGGCGCACCGAGCGCTTCCTGCGCGCCGAGCGGCTCGCGATGGAGGCGCCGGTGAAGATGCTGTTTCCGCTGGTGCTGTGCATCTTTCCGGGCACTTTCGCCATTCTGCTCTTTCCGGTGGTGCACCAGTTGCTGCGCGAGGGCGTGCTGTGAGGCGCGGCGCAACGCTGCTGCACGAACTGCACTTCGCATGCAGTGACGGTCGGCGTGCGCGAATCCGCGTGACGCGCGCCTGCAGCTTCGCCGCGCGACTGCGCGGCCTGATCGGCCGGGCTGCGCCCGAAAGCGGCCACGGGCTGTGGATCGAGCCCTGTTCGGCGGTGCACACCTTCGGCGTGCCCGAGGCGCTCGATCTCGTTTTCGTCTCGGCCTGCATGGTCGTGCAGCGCATCGAGGCGGCGGTGCCGCCGCGGCGCGTGCGCGTCGGCCCGGGCGCACGCAGAGTGCTCGAACTGCGCGCCGGCGAGGCGGCGCGCATCGGGCTGCGCGCAGGCACGCGGCTCGAATGGTCGAGAGCGGCGCCGACGCTGCCGCTCGCCGCCGATCGTCGACAGGGAGGGAATCGATGAAGCTCGCCATCCGCCCGCATCTTGCGACAGCACGCCCGAGGCGCGGCCTGTTGATCGCTGCCGCGACGGCTGCGGCCGTGCTCGGGGCGTGCACCACGCAGGTGATCGATGCGACCCCGATGCCCGATGCATGGGTCGATGTCGTCGATGCGCCACGCTCCAGCCCGGCGGGCGACGCCGCGGCGAGCCGCGCGGATCTCGCACGATTGCTGGCCGAGGGCGAGGCTGCCTACCGTGCCCGCCGCAGCGACGCGGCGCTCGCCGCCTTCGAGCAGGTCGTGGCGATGGAACCCGATCACGCGCTCGCGTGGTTGCGCCTGGGCAACCTGCACCAGCAGCGTCGCGACTGGTTCAAGGCATTGGGCGCATACCGGCGCGCGGCGGCGCGCAGTGCGGGCGAGGGCATAGACCCGGCCTTGCGCGCCAAGGCGCTCTACAACCTCGCGATGATCAACCTCGAACTGGCGCAACAGACGCTGCGCACGCTCGAGCGCATGGGGCCGCCCGCGGCGGCGGCAGGCCCGCGCGAGCCGCTGTCGGCGGCGGTGGCTGCGGCCCGGCAGCGACTGGAGGCATTCGCGCCGCCCGGCGAACGCACCGCGTTGCACGACGCCGCGGCTGCCGCATCGGGCGCCGCTGCGCCCGCGTCGAAAGCCTCGGCACCTGCGCCGCGAGCGCCCTTGCGCACGCGTTCGCGAGAGGCGCCGCCGCGCAGTGAGGCGGAGTCCGAGCTGCCGCGGGTCGACTACATACGCGGAGCGCCGCGGCCATGAACGGTGCAGGTCGGGCGCAGTGGCTGCGGCAAGCGCGTACGAGGGCGCGGTTCGCCGCGCGCGGCACGGCCTTCGTCGAGACGCTGGTCGCGATTCCGGTCGTCCTGCTGCTCGGTCTCGGTGCGCTGCAGTGGGCGCTGCTCTTTCATGCGCGCACTGCGCTCGAATACGCGCTGCTCGAGGGCGCACGCGCCGGCAGCGTGGCGCAGGCGCGCCCCGACGCGATCGAGAGCGGACTCGCGCGCGGGCTGATGCCGTTCTGGTTCGGCGTCGACGCGAACCGACCGTGGGCGGCCGCGGTCGCGGAATCGAACGCGCAACTGAGGCAGGCCATCGCCGCGGGCTGGATCGCGTGGCGCCAGCTCGCACCCACGGTGGAGAGCTTCGGCGACTGGGGCGAGCCGGCGCGCGATGCGGCCGGGTATCCGGTGGCGAGCCTGGTGGAGATTCCCAACGACAGCCTGCAGTGGGCCTCGTTGCGCCAGCCGGCCGGCGGTGCTGCAGGCATGCGCGGCGACGAACCGATCGGTGCCCGATCATTGCAGACCCTGAACGACGCCAACCTGCTGAAGCTCGAGTTGCGCTACGGCGTGCCGATGAACGTGCCGCTCGTCGGCCGCCTCGCGGTGTGGCTGATGCGCATCGTCGACGGCTGCGCGGCGCCGTCGGGGCGGCAACTCGGCACGGTCGACCTCGGCGTGCCCGCTCCGATCGGTGCGCCGCGCGCCTGGACCTGCCCGTTCTACCTGGCGCCCGACGCGACCGGCAACCCGGTGCCGCGCTGGCCGGTGCGCACGGCCGCGACGATCCGCATGCAAAGCCCGGCCCGGCAAAGCGCGAAGACGCCGCACCGCAGGGAATCGCCGGTTTTCGGGGGCGCGGCGGGGCCAGCCGTGGCGAGCACCGGCGGCTCGGTGCCCTCGGTGCCGCCTGCGCCTCCCGCATCGGCCCGGTCGCCCGACCCGCCCGGCTCGCCTGTACCGACCGTACCGACGGTACCGGTCGCCAGCGGCGGCCCGGTGGCCGCGAGCGTGGACAACGACGGCAGCCGCAGCCGCGCCGACAGCGGCTGGCTGGGAATCGGCGCGGAGCGCACGTTCTCGGTACCGGGGGCGTGCACGTAGGCGTGCGTCGGGGTCGATGCTACGGCGTGCCATGAAGCGGGATCGGCGCGACCCTGGCGCCCGTCAGACCCCTGTCTCCGGAATTCGGCCCGTCAGCGGGTCCTGGCAAAAATAGTCGCGAAACAGCGCATACACCGCCGGGTAGGCGCGCACGAGCGCCCGCGGCGCGGTGAAGAAAGCCTCGGCGGTCACTGCGAAGAACTCGCCGGGGTCGCTGGCCGCGTAAGGGTCGAGCGGCAGGCGCTCGTACCAGGCGTCGGCGGCCGGCGATTCGGGATCGACGTGGCGCGGAATCGCTGCTTCGATGCGCTCGACCCTTTTGCAGAAGTCTTCATAGGCGTCGGACATGATGTGCGCCCAGCGCTCGCGCATCCCGGCGAGCATCGGCGGTGCGCCGTCGGGCGGGCCGCCGAGCATGTCGAGCTTGTGGACGAATTCGTGGATCACCACGTTGTAGCCGACGTGGCCGCCGGCCGGGTCGGCGTCGGGCCAGGACAGCACCACGGGACCGCCCTGCATCGCTTCACCGGCCAGTTCGTCGTCGTATTCGTGGACCACGCCGGCGTCGTCGACCTGCTTGCGCGGCGCGACGAAGCGATCGGGATAGACGACGATCTCGACGAAATCGCGGTAACCCGAGAGGCCGAGGTGCAATGCGGGCAGGCAGGCCTGTACCGCGATCGCCACGCGCACCTCGTCGTCGACCACGAAGCCGGCAGCGCCGCTGAACTGCTTGGCGCCGAGGAAGGCCGCGCACTGGCTCTCGAGCATTTCGAGTTCCGCCTCGTCAAGATGGCCGAGGAACGGCAGGTCGGCAGTGATGCGTCGCCACAATTCGGGGTCGATCGGTTCGGGCCGGGCGAGGCCCAGCAGTTTTCGCAGCAGCGACAATCCTGGTTCCTTCGGGTGGTGGCGTGCGCCTGCCTATAATCGGATGCAGGCAGCGAATCGATCAAGCGCGGGGCAACACGGATGGGTACGCGACCAGCCGTCGTCGACGCAGCGGGGGTGCAGCCGGGTGCCACAGATGAAGATGTGGTGCAGCGCGCGCTCGCCTGGATGCAGGAGCGCGCGGGCGACGCGACCGGCCGCAGCGGCGAGCGTTACGTCGACCACGCCCGGGCGACGATCGGGATCCTGCGCGAACTCGGCGTCGATACTGCAGTGCTCACGGCTGCGGCACTGATCTCTCCGGCCGATCGGCTGCTGCTGCGCGACGTTGCTGCGCACTTCGGCGACGAAGTCGCGCGACTGGTCGAGAGCATGCGGCAGATCCAGCGGCTGCGCGAGCTGCATTCGATTGCGGGCGCGGCTGCCGACGGACAGGCCGAGACGCTGCGCCGGATGTTGCTCGCGATGGCGGCCGACATCCGCGTGGTGCTGCTGCGGCTGGCCTCGCGGCTGCACACGCTGCGCCATCACGCGGCGCAACGCCACCCGCCCGACCCGGCGATCGCGCGCGAGACGCTCGAGATCCTGGCGCCGCTGGCCAACCGTCTCGGCCTGTGGCAATTGAAGTGGGAACTCGAGGATCTCGCATTCCGGTTCCTCGACCCGGACACCTATCGCGAGCTCGCGCGCCGGCTCGAGGAGCGCCGCGCCGCGCGCGAGGCTTTCGTCGAGTCGGCGATGCGGCGGCTGCGCACCGAGCTCGCCGCGGCGGGGGTGCGCGCCGAAGTGAGCGGCCGGCCCAAGCACCTGTACAGCATCTACAACAAGATGCGCAGCAAACAGCGTGCGCTCGACGAGATCAGCGACCTGCGCGGACTGCGGGTGATCGTCGACACGGTCGCGCAGTGCTACACCGCTCTGGGCATCGTCCACGCCATCTGGACGCAGGTGCCGCACGAATTCGACGACTACATCGCGCGGCCCAAGCCCAACGGCTATCGATCGCTGCACACCGTGGTGCTGGCCGACGACGATCGGCCGCTGGAGGTGCAGATCCGCACCCGCGAGATGCACCGCTTTGCCGAGTACGGCGTCGCCTCGCACTGGCGCTACAAGGAGGGCGGGTCGGGGGCGAGCGCGCGCGGTGCGCGTGCCGCCGGGGCGGGGCACGAGGAGCAGATCGCCTGGATGCGCCAGCTGCTCGCCTGGCAGCGCGAAGTCGGACAGGCGTTGGGCAGCGCGCAGGCGGCCGGGCCGGCGGCGCAACCCGCGCTCGAGGAGCGCATCTACGTGCTCACGCCGCAGGCGCGAGTGATCGAGCTGCCGGCGGGCGCCACGCCGATCGACTTCGCCTACCACGTGCACACCAGCCTCGGACATCGCTGCCGCGGCGCACGGGTCGACGGGCACATGGTGCCGCTGAACACCGCGTTGCAAAGCGGCCAGACGGTGGAGATCGTCGCAGCGAAGGAAACGGGGCACGAGGGGCCGTCGCGCGACTGGCTCAATCCGCAGCTCGGCTACGTGCGCAGCCCGCGCACGCGCAACAAGGTGCGCCAGTGGTTCAACGCGCTCGAGCTCGAACGCGACACCGCCGCGGGCCGCGAGCGGGTCGAGCGGGTGTTGCAGCGCGAGGGGCGCACCGCGCTCGCGTTCGAGGAGCTGGCGCGACGGCTGGGGTTCGAAGCGGCGGGGCCGCTGTTCCTCGCGGTGGCACGCGACGAGATCGGCGTGCGTCAGCTCGAGGAAGCGGTGCGCGGGCCGGCCGCCGCCGCCACGGGCGCGCCGGCCCCGGCGGCCGAGCAGCTTCCGGTCGTCGCGCCGCGCCGGCGCGCGCGCGAGGCGAGCGGCCGCGGCGATGGCGTGCTGGTGGTCGGCATCGATTCGCTGATGACCCAGCTGGCGCGCTGTTGCAGACCGGTGCCGCCGGATGCGATCGTGGGCTTCGTCACCAGGGGGCACGGCGTGTCGGTGCACCGCGAGAACTGCACGACCTTCGCGCGCATGGCCGATCGTGCGCCCGAGCGGGTGATCGAGACCGCCTGGGGTAAAGATGCGCTGTCCGGCGGTTCCGACGGGCGCACGCGGCGCTTCCCGGCCGAGGTCGAGGTGCGCGCCAGCGACCGTCCGGGCCTGCTGCGCGACATCACGGAGGTGTTCGCGCGCGACCGGCTGAACGTGATCGCGGTGCAGACGCTGTCGCGCGCGCAGGTGGCGAGCATGCGGTTCACCGTCGAAGTGCCCGACGCCGGACAGCTGGCCCGCACGCTCGCCGCAGTCCGGGATGTGAGCGGCGTCATCCAGGCGCGCCGGCGCTGAGAGCGGCCCCAGGGCGCCACGCGGGGCAAGCGCAACGGGCGCGTGCCGGCGGTTGCCCGCAATTGGCGGCGGGGGCCGGGCGCGAGGGGGTGCGCGTTTGCGGGCAAGAGGCTTCGGCCCCGCTTCGCGGGGCTTCCGGCGTCTGCCTCGCAGATCGGCACCCGCGTCGTACGCGCTGCGCGCGGACGAGCGGGTCCCGCCGATTTGCTTTCGGCAGCACGCCGCTCGCCAATTGCCCGCAAACGCGCACCCCCTCGCGCCCGGCCCCCGCCGCCAATTGCGGGCAACCGCCGGCACGCGCCCGTTGCGCTTGCCCCGCGTGGCGCCCTGGGGCCGCTCTCAGCGCCGGCGCGCCTGGATGACGCCCGACGGTTTTACAGCGACGGCCTCACAGCGACAGTCTCGCAGCGGCGGCCTCACAGCGGCGCCTTCGGAGCGGAGGGGGGGCGCGGGGGCTTGGGCGCATGGCGAGGGGTTAGCCCGGGGCATCGCGTGCGTTGGCAAGCGGCGCGCTACCGAAAGCAAATCGGCGGGACCCGCTCGTCCGCGCGAAGCGCGTACGACGCGGGTGCCGATTTGCGAGGTAGGCGCCGGAACCCCGGCGAAGCCGGGGCGCAGCCATCGCACGCGATGCCCCGGGCTAACCCCTCGCCATGCGCCCAAGCCCCCGCGCCCCCCCGCTCCGAAGGCGCCGCTGTGAGGCCGCCGCTGCGAGGCCGCCGCTGCGCGTGCGGCGTCAGGAGGAGGCAGGCGGTCGCTGGGCCGACTTCGGGCGGAACGCCTTGCAGACGGCTTCGTTCGTCTCGACGTACGGCGCGCCGATCAGGTCGAGGCAATAGGGGATCGCCGCGAAGATGCCGTGCACTTTCTGGCGGCCGTCGGCGTCTTTCAGGCCTTCGAGCGTCTCGCGGATCGACTTGGGCTGGCCGGGCAGGTTGACGATCAGCGCGCGGCCGCGCACCACGGCAACCTGGCGCGACAGGATCGCGGTGGGTACGAAGTTCAGGCTGATCTGGCGCATCTGCTCGCCGAAACCGGGCATCTCGCGATCGCCGATCGCCAGCGTGGCATCGGGGGTGACGTCGCGCCGGGCGGGGCCGGTGCCGCCGGTGGTGAGCACCAGGCTGCAGCCTTCGCGGTCGACCAGTTCGACGAGCGTGCGCTCGATCTGCGCGCGCTCGTCGGGGATCAGGCGCAGCACCGGTTCCCAGGGCGTGAGCAGGGCGCCGGCGAGCCACTCCTGCAACCCTGGCACGCCCTGGTCGGCGTAGACGCCTTGCGAGGCCCGGTCGCTGATCGAGACGAGTCCGATGCGGATCGGGCGGGCGGGGTTGCTCATGGCGGCGGTTCTCGTCGTGGGGCCAGGGTCAGCCGAGGCGGTCGCGGATCTTGCGAAAGAGTTCGCGAAACGCGTACCCCGGGCCGCCGGCGGCCAGTTCGCCGCGCGCGCGCGGCACCAGGGGTTCCAGGCTCTCGCGGGTGTCGGGGTATTGGGCGAACCAGTCGCCGAGCGCGCGATCGTCGGCCAGGATGCGCTCGCGCCAGCGCTCGGCGGCGTGCATCACCGCGGTGGCCATCCTGTGCTGGCGCGTTTCGTCGGACAGCGCGGCGCGCAATGCGTCGGCGTCGATCTCGCGCATCAGCCGCCCGATGTACTGCAACTGGCGCCGCCGGCCTTCGTGGGCGCGGATCGCGCGCGCGGTGCGCACTGCGTCGATCAGTTCGGGCGTGAGCGGCAGATGATCGAGGCGCTCGTCGGCCAGCGGCAGCAGGCTCTCGCCGAGCGCCTGCAGCGCGAGCATCTCGCGCTTGCGCTGCGACTTGCTGGGTCCTTCGGCGGGTTGCGGGTCTCGGGTTCGGGCGCGCATGGCGTGGGAGGCGGAACGGCGCTGCTATGATACTTCGCTCCCGTCCACCGAGGCCCGCGAAACGATGTTCGAATACGACCAGGCGCGCTTGCGCGAGATCGCCCGGACGGCACTCGCCATCGCGCGCGAGTTCGGCGCGAGCGACGCCGCGGTCGACGTCTCGGAGAACAGCGGCCTGTCGGTGAACGTGCGCAAGGGACGCATCGAGACGATCGAGCAGAATCGCGACAAGGGATTCGGCGTCACCGTCTATTCGGGCCGGCGCAAGGGGCACGCGAGTTCCACCGATTTCTCGCCCGCGGCGCTGCGCGAGACGGTGAGCGCCGCCTGGCAGATTGCGCGCTTCACCGCCGAAGATCCCTGCGCCGGGTTGCCCGACGTCGACACGCTCGCCGCCTCGCAGCCCGACCCGAAGGTCTTTCACCAGTGGCCGATCACGGTCGACGAGGCGGTGGAGATCGCGCGGCGCGCCGAGCGCGCGGCCTTCGACACCTCGCCGTTGATCACGAACTCGGAGGGCGCGTCGGTCACGGTGAGTCACGGCCACTTCATCGCGGCCAACACGCTGGGCTTCACGGGCGGTTATCGCTTCAGCCGCCACTCGATCGCCTGTGCGCCGATCGCGCGGCGCCGCGGCGAGATGCAGCGCGACGACTGGTATTCGTCGCACTGCAATCCGGCGCGGCTGGCCGACCCGCAGGCACTCGGGCGCTACGCGGCCGAGCGCGCGCTGGCGCGGCTGGGCGCGCGGCGGCTGTCCACGCGGCGCGTGCCGGTGCTGTTCGAGGCGCCGCTGGCCTGCGGGCTGCTCGGTCATTTCGTGCAGGCCGCAAGCGGCGGCGCCTTGTATCGCAAGGCGAGCTTCCTGGTCGATGCGCTCGGGCAGGCGCTGTTTCCGGAGCACGTCGACGTGGTCGAGGATCCGCATCGGCCCGGCGAGTCGGGCAGCAGACCGTTCGACAGCGAGGGCGTGGCCACGCGCCGGCGCAAGGTGGTCGAGGCAGGCGAACTGAAGGGCTACTTCCTGTCGACCTACTCGGCGCGCAAGCTGGGCATGAAGAGCACCGGCAACGCGGGCGGTTCGCACAACCTGTGGTTCGCGAGCCGCGCGACGCGCCGCGGCGACTCGTTCGAGAACATGCTCGCGAAACTGGGCACCGGGCTGCTGGTCACCGACCTGATGGGCCACGGCGTGAACTACGTGACCGGCGACTATTCGCGCGGCGCGAGCGGCTACTGGGTCGAGGGCGGGCGAATCCGCCATCCGGTGGAGGAGATCACGATTGCGGGCAACCTGCGCGAGATGTTCCGCGGCATCGTGGCGATCGGCGCCGACGAGATCACCCGCGGCACCAAGCGCACCGGTTCGGTGCTGATCGACGAGATGGCTGTTGCCGGAAGCTGAAGCGGGCGGCGCGCGGCCCGCGCCGGCGCGCGGTTCGGGCGGACGCGGTTCAGTGCACCCAGCCGGCAAGCTGCCGGAGCACTTCGCCGGGGTCGGGCGCGGTGTCGGCCATCATCCGCACGCTCGGCTCGAGCGAGGCGCTCAGTTCGTCGAGCAGTGCGATGGCTTCCGCCGGCGCCGGGTCGGCGGTCACCGCGCCGTCGCCGAGTTCGTCGAGCAGTTCGTCGGCATTGCGCACGATGGCCTGGTAGCGGCGGAGCAGTCGATGGTCAGTCATGACGGACACCTCGCACGGCACGAACCCGACGTCGGGCATGGCCCGATGATCATGCGTGGGGCGCTGCGGTCCAAGGAACTGCGTCACGGAAACAGGGGGCGATGAGCAAGGCATTCGTGAAAGACGACGCGGCCGGCGAGTCCGACGAGATTGACGAGGCCGACCTCGCGGCGCAGGCGCTGCCGGCGGCGGGCGGGCGCAACTACATCACGCGCGCGGGCTACGAGCGGCTGAAGGCCGAGCTGCTCGGGCTGATCGACGTCGAGCGGCCGGAGGTGGTGCGCGTCGTCTCGTGGGCGGCCTCGAACGGCGATCGTTCCGAGAACGGCGACTACATCTACGGCAAGAAGCGGCTGCGCGAGATCGACCGGCGCATCCGCTTCCTCACGCGCCGGCTCGATGCTGCCGAGGTGGTCGAGCCGGCGCTGCAGCAAGGCTGCGAGCAGGTGTTCTTCGGCGCCACCGTCAGCTACCTGCGCAACGGCGAGCGCGAGGAGACGGTGCGCATCGTTGGCATCGACGAGGTGGATCCCGCCAACGGCTGCGTGAGCTGGATCTCGCCGGTGGCGCGCGCGCTGCTCGGGGCGCGCGAGGGCGACGTGGTGACGCTGCGCACGCCGGCGGGCGCCGACGAGCTGGAGGTGCTCGCGATCAGCTACTGCGGCTGATCCGCACCACTTCGGCGAGGCGGCGCAGGTTGCGCATCACCTGCGCCAGGTGCACGCGGTCGCGCACCTGGATCGCGAAGCGCAGCACGGCCGACTCGGCGGGCTCCTCGTCCATCGCCACGTGCACGATGTTGGCCTCGCTCGCGGCGATCTCGGCGGCCACCTTGCCGAGCACGCCGCGGTCGTTGCGCACCTGCACCTCGATGCCGGTGCGGAACTGCCCGGCGATGTCGTCGGCCCAGTCGACGTCGATCCAGCGCTCGGCGTCTTTCGCGCGCTGGCGGTGCGCCACCTTGCAGTCGGCGCGATGCACGAACAGGCCGTGGCCGCCGCGCAGGTGACCGATGATCTCGTCGCCCGGCAACGGGTGGCAGCACGGCGAATAGGTAACCGCCGCGCCTTCGGTGCCGCTGATCTGCATCGGCGCCGGGCGCGGCAGGATCAGCGTGGCGCCGGTGGGCTTGCCGGTGAACTGCAGCGCGATGGTGCGCGCGATGACGGGCGCCAGGCGCTTGCCCAGGCCGATGTCGGCGTAGAGCTCCTCGACGCTCCGGGCGCCCGCGTCGCGCGCGCCGCGGTCGATCATCGCCGCGTCGAGCGAAGCCGCGTCGATGCGCAGCGCGCCCAGTGCCTGTTCGAGCAGGCGGCGCCCGAGTTCGACCGACTCCTTGTACTTGAGCGTCTTCAGGCACTGGCGGATGCCGGCGCGCGCCTTGCCGGTGCGCACGAAGCTCAGCCAGTTCGGGTTGGCGTGGGAGTGCGGGTCGGTGAACACCTCGACCACGTCGCCGTTCTGCAACTCGGTGCGCAGCGGCACCTGGCGCTGGTTCACTCGCGCCGACACCGCCTGGTCGCCGATGTCGGTGTGCACGCTGTAGGCGAAATCGATGATGGTGGCGCCGCGCGGCATCGCGCGGATCTGGCCGCGCGGGGTGAAGACGTAGACCGCGTCGGGGAACAGGTCGACCTTCACGTGCTCGATGAACTCGAGCGAGTCGCCGGTCTGGCTCTGGATGTCGAGCAGCGACTGCAGCCACTCGTGGGTGCGCTTCTGCAGGTCGGTGAAGCTCTCCTTCTCGGCCTTGTAGAGCCAGTGCGCGGCCACGCCGGCCTGCGCCACGCGCTGCATCTCGCGGGTGCGGATCTGGAATTCGACCGGCGTGCCGAAGGGCCCGACCAGCGTGGTGTGCAGCGACTGGTAGCCGTTGATCTTCGGAATCGCGATGTAGTCCTTGAAGCGGCCAGGCACCGGCTTGTAGGCGGCGTGCAGCGCGCCCAGCGCGAGATAGCACTGCGGCACCGTGTCGACCAGCACGCGAAAGCCGTAGATGTCGAGCACCTGCGAGAACGACAGCTTCTTGTCGCGCATCTTGCAGTAGATCGCGTACAGCGTCTTCTCGCGACCGAACACCTCGGCGTTGACGCCGGCCTCGGGCAGCGTCTTCTGCACCGCCTCGAGGATCTTGCCGATGACTTCGCGGCGGTTGCCGCGCGCGGCCTGCACCGCCCTCTGCAGCGTGCGGTGCCGCCACGGGTGCAGGTACTTGAACGACAGGTCGACCAGTTCGCGGAACAGTTCGTGCAGGCCGAGCCGGCTGGCGATCGGCGCGTAGATCTCGATGGTCTCGCGCGCGATGCGGCGCTGCTTGTCGGCGGGCACCGCGTCGAGCGTCTGCATGTTGTGCAGCCGGTCGGCGAGCTTGATCAGGATGACGCGCACGTCGCGCGCCATCGCCAGCAGCATCTTGCGGAAGCTCTCGGCCTGCTGCTGCTCCTTCGAGGCGAACTCGACACGCTCGAGCTTGGACAGGCCGTCGACGAGCTCGGCCACGTGCGGGCCGAAGCGCTCGATCAGGATCTGCTTGGCGACCGTGGTGTCTTCGATCACGTCGTGCAGCAGCGCCGCCATCAGCGAATCGGCATCGAGCTTCCAGCCCGCGAGGATCTCGGCGACCGCGATCGGGTGCGAGATGTAGGGTTCGCCGCTGGAGCGGAACTGCCCGAGGTGCGCCTCGTCGGAGAAGCGCCAGGCCTCGCGGATGCGTTCGAGGTCGGTGTCGGACAGGTAGACGGAGGCCTTGCGGGTTAGGCCCGCGAGCGAGACTACCTGTCGTTCGTCGGCAACCGCGACGAACCCGGCGTCGGCCAGCGCGGGGGCCGCAACGGGCGTTTCGGCGATCGGCGCAGTGCGAGTCGCGGAGGCTGCCGGAGTCCGCGCCCGGGGCTGCTGCGTGTTGGCGGCCGAGGAGTGACGGCGCCCGCGCCTGGCGGGTGTTTCGACGGGAGGCGTGTGCCGGGAGGCCATGCTCGCGGCGACCGCGACCGGACCAGCCGCCGGCTCCTTCAGGTGGGTACGCGCCGCAACATCTCGACGCCGACCTTGCCGGCGGCGATTTCGCGCAGCGCGGTGACCGTCGGCTTGTCTTTCGACTCGACCTTCGGCGTGTGTCCTTGCGCGAGCATGCGCGCCCGGTAGGTGGCCGCGAGTGTGAGCTCGAACCGGTTGGGAATGTGCTTCAGGCAGTCTTCGACGGTGATGCGGGCCATGTCACACCTGTTTTCGCTTGGTGATGCCCAGCGCGGCGAAGGTGGCCGAATGCCGGGCCTGCTGTTTCGCGAATCGCAAGTGCGCCGCCTGGACGATCGTGCGGAGATCGGCGAGCGCACTCGCAAAGTCTTGATTAATAATAACATATTGAAAGCGATGGGCCTGCCTCAATTCGGCCTGCGCAGCCGCCACGCGCTGCTCGATCACCTCGGCGCTGTCCTGGCCGCGCTGCATGAGCCGCTCGCGCAGCGTGTCGATCGAAGGCGGCACGATGAACACGCCGATCGCGTCGGGAAACAGGCGCTGCACCTGCGTGGCGCCCTGCCAGTCGATTTCGAGCACGATGTCGACGCCAGCCTCGATGCGGCCTTCGATCCAGGTGCGCGAGGTGGCGTAGAGATTGCCGTGCACCTGGGCCCATTCGAGGAACTCGCCGGCCTCGCGGCGCCGCTCGAACTCGGGCCGGTCGACGAAGAAGTAGTCGCGGCCGTCGATCTCGCCGGGGCGTGGCGCACGCGTGGTGAACGAGACCGACAACTGCATCAGCGGCGCGTCGGCGAGCAGGGCACGCAGCAGCGAGGTCTTGCCGGCGCCCGACGGGGCGGTAACGACGAACAGGCTGCCGGCGCGGGCTTGGTGGTCGCTCATGGGGTCACTTGTCGAGGAAATTGCGAGGCGAGAGCACGCGTGGCTGCATCGGCGCGTCATCGAGCAGGGTCTGGTCGCCCGTGACCAGCACGAGATCGGTCCTCGACGCGAGGAGGTCCCAGAGCAGTTGACCGCCGGGGTCGGGCGCCGGCGAGCCTGCGCCAGGCGCCAGCACGATCGCGTGCTGGGCAATGTCGGTGAGCAGGGTGTCGACTTCCGTCGTCGTGAGGCCGTGTCGCTTGCGCAAGCCGGGGCGGACGAGAACCTCGCGGTACTCGGCCAGCAATGCCTCGGACACCACGAAGGGGAAGGCTGCCGACAGCATGCCGTCGAGGATACGCGCGACGGGCGACGCCGGATCGCCGGTGAGCAACCCGGCAACCAGCACGTTCGTGTCGATGACGACGGCCCGCCGGCTCACGCCTTGCGCCGCACCGCCCGCACATGCTCCTGCGCCACTGCCAGGGCCTGATCTTCCGGCAGCCTGCTGCGAGCACGGGCGCGGCGCACCAGGTCACGCGCGTCTTCGCGCGACTTGATGCCGTAGAACTCCAGGCTCTCGTCGATGAGCTGGCCGATGGTCTTGTCGCGCTGCACGGCCGCTTCCTTCAGCGCCTTGTAGCGGGCCTCGGACAGGGTGATGGTGAGGCGGTTCATGCGAGCCCTTCGTTGGTGCTTTATCACCAATATGATAATGTGTTTCGACCCGGATCACAAACGCGTGCACGACCCGATCCGCGAGGACCAGCGCATCCCGCGGTCTGCGGCCGTTGCGAAAGCTACTCGATGTTCTGCACCTGCTCGCGCATCTGCTCGATCAGGACCTTCAGTTCGATCGAGGCGCCGGTGAGATCGATCGCGGCGGCTTTCGAGCCGAGCGTATTGGCCTCCCGGTTGAACTCCTGCATCAGGAAGTCGAGTCGCTTGCCCGCCGGGCTGCCGGCATCGAGGATGCGCCGCAGTTCGTCGACGTGGGCCTGGAGTCGCGAGAGTTCTTCGGCGACGTCGATGCGCAAGCCGTAGGCGGTGACTTCCTGGCGCACGCGCGCCATGGTCTCCTCGGGCGGCACCGCGGCTTCGGTCTGTTCGAGCGCGCCGCGCAGCCGCTCGACGAGCCGCGCCTGCCACGCGGCGAGCAGCTCGGGGCTGCGCTGGCGCAGTGGCTCGATGATCGCGCAGATGGCCAGCGCGCGCTCGCGCAGGAAGGTGGCGAGTTTTTCGCCCTCGCGCGCGCGGCTGGCGACGAACTCGTCGAGTGCGGCGCGCGCTGCGGCCAGCACCTCGGGGGCGAGCGCCTCGGCGCTGGCGGGTTCGCCGAGCACTCCTGGCCAGCGCAGGATCTCGGTCACCGAAGGCGGCGACGCCTCGGGCAGCGCCTCGGTGATGCGCCGGGCCAGCGCGGCGAATTGCGCGAGTACGCGCGCGTCGGGCTGCGGCCCGGTTTCGCTGCGGGCGAGCGGGCGCAATCCGACCCGGCATTCGACCTTGCCGCGCTGCACGCGGGCGGCAATCAGCTCGCGCAAGGCCGGTTCGACCAACCGCAGCTCGTCGGGAATGCGCAAGGCGAGGTCGAGAAAGCGCGAGTTGACGCTGCGAAGCTCGACGCTCACCTGTCCGGCCGGAGCGTCGCGCGTGGCCAACGCATAGCCGGTCATGCTCTGTAGGGGGTGCCGCTCGGCGGATCGTTGGCTCAAGATCGGTGATCGGGGACGGGAAGTCTTTAGAATGCGTACGGATCGACTATCGAAGGCTAGGGCGTGTTCACACTACGATCGTCCCCGCGTGAGTCCGAAAAAAGCGCGCAATCGAGGCGCAAAGCGCAGCCGTGGCGGTGCCACGGCGAGCATTTGCAACGCGGAGTGCGCGCTTTTTTCGGGCTCACCCTCCGGGCCGGGGCCTGCCGGGCCGCCACACTTCGTTGCCGGCTCCTTGCGTGGCACCGCCACGCGCGTCGCCGGCGCCTCGTTTGGCGGTCCGGCAGGCCCCGGCGCGGGGACGATCGTAGTGTGAACACGCCCTAGGCCGGATACTCCGACGCGATGGGCACCCAGACGAACGCGCCGCTGCCCGAAGGGCACGAACTCGGCGAATACCGCATTGTAAGGAAGATCTCGAGCGGAGGATTCTCGATCGTCTACCTCGCCGAGGATGCAGCCGGCGAGAAGTTCGCAATCAAGGAATACCTGCCCAGCGCGCTGGTCAAGCGCGGCCCCGGCCAGCTGGCGCCCGAGATCGCGACAGCGAGCGAGGCCACTTTCCGCAACGGGTTGCGCTGCTTCTTCGAGGAAGGTCGCGCGCTCGCGCGCATTTTCCATCCCAACGTGGTGCGGGTGGTCAACTTCTTCCGCGCCAACGACACGGTCTACATGGTGATGGCCTGGGAGCGCGGGCGCAGCCTTCAGGAACTCGTGCTGCGCCATCGCGGGCGCCAGGCCGACAAGGCGGTGCTGCCCGAGCGGCACGTGCTGCGGGTCTTCAACCTGGTGATGAACGGGCTGCGCGAGGTGCACGCCAACCGGCTGCTGCATCTCGACCTGAAGCCGGCCAACATCTACCTGCGGCTCGACGGCACGCCGCTGCTGCTCGACTTCGGCGCGGCGCGGCGCACGCTCGACGCGCAGCCGCAGAAGCTGTTCCCGATGTACACGCCGGGCTTTGCCGCGCCCGAGCTCTACCGGCGCACGCAGCGGCTGGGCCCCTGGACCGACGTCTACGGCCTCGGCGCGAGCATGCTCGGCTGCATGTCCGGGCAGCCGCCCCAGCCGGCCGACCAGCGCGAACTGGAAGACAAGCTGCCGCGCGCGATCGACGCGCTGGCCGAGCACTATTCGCGCGCGCTGCTCGACCTGGTCTCGTGGTGCCTGAAGCTCGATCCGCTCGAGCGCCCGCAAAGCGTCTTCGCGCTGCAGCGCGCGCTGCGGCTCATCGAGGTGCCCGCCGAGCCGCCCGGCAAGCCGAAGCCCGCGGCGCGCTGGTTCGACACGCTCGCGTTGCGTGCCGGCATCCGGCGGCGCGACGACGAAAACCTGACGCTTCCCGGCTGAGCGACGCGCGCCGCGGAGATCCGATGCGCTTCTCGATCTACCAGGACAGCCTGATCGGCGCGCGGGCGTCGAACCAGGACCGCATGGGCTACTGCTACACGCGCGACAGCCTGCTGATGCTGGTCGCCGACGGCATGGGCGGGCACGCGCGCGGCGAGGTCGCCGCGCACCTGGCGCTGCAGGTGGCGGCTTCCGTTTTCCAGGAGGAGGCGCGTCCGGTGCTGGCCGATCCGCCGGCTTTCCTCGACCGCGCGCTGCGGCGTGCGCATCGCGAGATCCTGCGCTACCAGGACATGCATCGCCTGCCCGAGTCGCCGCGCACGACGATCGTCGGATGCGTGGTGCAGCACGGGCGAGCCTGGTGGGCGCACGCCGGCGACTCGCGGCTCTACCTGGTGCGCGGCGGCCAGGTGGCGATGCGAACCCGCGATCACTCGAAGGTGCAGAACCTGATCGACCTGGGCATGATCGACGAGTGCGACCGGGCCACGCACCCCGAGCGCAACAAGGTGCTGAACTGCCTGGGTTCGCCGTTCGAGCCCACCATCGAGCAGGGCGGCGACGTGGCGCTGCGGCCGGGCGACACGCTGATGCTGTGCAGCGACGGCGTGTGGTCGGCACTGCCCGAGAGCGATCTGCTCGAGCCGCTGACGGCCGAGTCGGTGCTCACCGGGGTGCCGCGTCTCGTCGCGCAGGCGGTCGGGCACGCGGGATCGCTGGCCGACAACGCGACCGCGCTGGCAATGACCTGGGAGGCCGGCGCGAACGTGCCGGCGCTCTCGTCCGACGAGGTGCCCGATGGCGCGATCACCACCACGATCGCGGTCGGCTCGATCGACGAGACCGCGGCCGGCGACGCGCTGACCGAAGACGAGATCGAACGCACGATCGAGGAGATCCGCGAGGCGATTTCGCGCACGGGCGGCCATTGAGGATGCAGCCAGCGATGTCGATCCGTCCGAGCGGCCGAGCGCCCGATGCGCTGCGCGCGGTGCGCATCACCCGCGGTTTCACGCGCCAAGCCGAAGGATCGGTGCTGGTCGAGTTCGGCGACACGCGCGTGCTGTGCACCGCCAGTGTCGAGGAGAAGGTGCCGGCGTTCCTGCGCGGCGCCGGACGCGGCTGGCTCACTGCCGAGTACGGCATGCTGCCGCGCTCGACGCACACGCGCATCGAGCGCGAGGCGGCGCGCGGCCGGCAGAGCGGGCGCACCCAGGAAATCCAGCGCCTGATCGGGCGCAGCCTGCGCGCCGTGTTCGAACTCGAGCGGCTCGGCGAGCGCACGATCACGCTCGACTGCGACGTGCTGCAGGCCGACGGCGGCACGCGCACCGCTGCAATCACCGGCGCGTTCGTCGCGGCCCACGACGCGGTGACCGGACTGCTCGCCTCGGGCGCGATCGAGCGCACGCCGGTGCGCGACTTCGTCGCGGCGGTCTCGGTCGGGCTCTACCAGGGCACCGCGGTGCTCGACCTGGACTACGCCGAAGACTCCGCCTGCGAGACAGACCTGAACGTGGTGATGACCGGCACCGGCGGCTTCGTCGAAGTGCAGGGCACCGCCGAAGGCGAGCCGTTCACCCGCGAGCAGCTGGACCGGCTGGTCGATCTCGCGGCCGAAGGCATCCGGCGCCTGATCGACGCACAGCGGGCCGCGCTCCGTGGCTGAGCGGCTGCGGCGCGTGGTGCTGGCCTCGAACAACGCGGGCAAGCTGCGCGAGCTCGCCGCGCTGCTGGCACCGCTGGGGCTGGCGCTCGAACCGCAGTCGGCGTTCGGCGTGCCCGAAGCCGAAGAGCCGTTCGCCACCTTCGTGGAGAACGCGCTCGCCAAGGCGCGGCACGCGAGCAGTCTCACGGGCCTGCCGGCGCTCGCCGACGATTCCGGGCTGTGCGTGGACGCGCTCGGCGGGCGTCCGGGCGTGATGTCGGCGCGCTGGGCGGCGCGCAGCGCGCGCGCCAGCTCGGGCACCAGCGCGGGCACCAGTGCGGCGGCGCTCGACACCGACGCGGCCAACAACGCGCAGCTCGTCGCCGATCTGGCGGGCTGCGCCGAGCGCGCCGCGCACTACTACTGCGTGCTCGTGCTGCTGCGCGCGGCCGACGATCCGCAGCCGCTCATCGCCGATGCGAGCTGGTACGGCGAGGTGATCGACACGCCGCGCGGCAGCGGCGGCTTCGGCTACGACCCGCACTTCCTGCTGCCCGAGCTGGGCTGCACCGCTGCCGAGCTCGACCCGCAGCGCAAGAACCTGCTCGGCCACCGCGGACAGGCGCTGCGGCTGCTCGTCGAGCGGCTGCGGCGCGATCGACTGGTCGATGCCTGAAAACGTCGCCCTGCCGCTGTCGCTCTACGTGCACCTGCCCTGGTGCCTGAGCAAGTGCCCGTATTGCGACTTCAATTCGCACGCCTGGCGCGGGAGCCTGCGCGAACTGCCCGAGGCACGCTATCTCGATGCGCTGCAGGCCGATCTCGAGGCCTCGCTGCCGAACGTCCGGGGCCGCAGCGTCTCGACCGTGTTCATCGGCGGAGGCACGCCGAGCCTGTTCTCGCCGGACGCGATCGAGCGGCTGCTCGCGACGATCCGTGCGCGGCTGCGCGTTGCGCCCGGCGCGGAAGTGACGATGGAGGCGAATCCGGGCACGTTCGAGGCGCAGCGCTTCGCCGCCTATGCGCAGGCCGGCGTGACCCGGCTGTCGATCGGCGTGCAGAGCTTCAGCGACGACGCGCTGCGCGCGCTCGGGCGCGTGCACGACGCGCGCCAGGCGCGCGCGGCAATCGAGGAGGCGGCGCGCAGCTTCGCCAGTTTCAACATCGACCTGATGTACGCGCTTCCGGGCCAGACGCTGCAGGGGCTGCGCGACGACCTCGCCAGCGCGCTGGCGTTCGGGCCGCCGCACCTGTCGCTGTACCACCTGACGATCGAGCCCGCCACGGCGTTCGCGAAACGGCCGCCGCCGCTGCCCGACGACGACCTGTCGGCCGACATGCTGGCGCTGGCCGGCGACACGCTCGGGGCGGCCGGTTTCGAGCGCTACGAGGTGTCGGCGTGGGCGCGACCGGGTGCGCGCTGCCGCCACAACCTGAACTACTGGGAGTTCGGCGACTACCTCGGCATCGGCGCGGGCGCGCACGGCAAGCTGACGTTTCACGACCGCATCGTGCGCGAGGCACGAGTGCGCCAGCCCGAGCGCTACGTCGATGCGGCGCTCGCCGCCTCGGCGATCGGGGAAGAGCGCATCGTGAGTTGCGACGAACTGCCGTTCGAGTTCATGCTGAACGCCCTGCGGCTCACCGAAGGGGTACCGGCGGCATGGTTTTCCGAACGCACCGGCCAGTCGGTGGCGGCGATCGGGCGCGAACGCGCGAGGGCGGTCGAGCGCGGCCTGCTCGAAGCCGATCCGACCCGGATTCGCGCCACGCCGCTGGGGCTGCGCTTCCTGAACGATCTGCTGGGGCTGTTCCTGAAGAACGACGACCGGCGTTGAATGGAGAGAGGGACGATGCATTCGGTCAAGACCACGATGATGCCGGTGCCGCTGTCGCTGAACCGGCTGATGGAGCACGCGGGCCAGTTGTTCGCCGAGTCGGAGATCGTCTCGCGGCTGCCCGACAAGTCGCTGCACCGGTATCGCTATGCCGACTGGTACCGGCGCACGCGGGCGCTGGCGGCAGCGCTGAAGAAGCTCGGCCTGCGCAAGGGCGACCGCGTCGCCACGCTGTGCTGGAACCATCACGCGCACCTCGAATGCTATTTCGGCATCCCGGCCGCCGGTGGCGTCATGCACACGCTGAACCTGCGCCTGGCGCCCGACGACATCGGCTGGATCGCGCACCACGCGCGCGACCGCTTCCTGGTGGTCGACGACATCCTGCTGCCGCTGTACCGGCAGTTCGCCGCCCAGCATCGCTTCGAGCGGGTGATCGTGTTTCCGTTCTCCGGTGCCGCGGTGCAGACCAGCATCGGTGATCCGCACGACGGCGAACCGGCGTTCGACGACTACGAGGTGCTGCTCGCGCAGGCGCCCGCCGGCTTCGACTACGTGCCGCACGACGAGAACGACCCGGTGGCGATGTGCTACACCTCGGGCACCACCGGCCGGCCGAAGGGAGTGGTGTACTCGCACCGCTCGACCGTGCTGCATTCGCTCAATTGCGCGCTGCCCGACTACGTGGCGCTGTCCTCGCGCGACGTGGTGATTCCGGTCACGCCGATGTTCCACGCGAATTCCTGGGGCATTCCGTACGCGGCGGTGATGCTCGGAGCGAAGCTGGTCTTTCCGGGCCCGCACCTGCACCCCGAGGATCTGCTCGACCTGATGCAGCAGGAGCCGCCCACGCTCACGCTCGGCGTGCCGACGATCTGGCTGGCGCTGATCCAGGCCTACGAGGCCCAGCCGCAGCGCTGGCGGCTGCCGGCGGGGATGCGCAGCATGGTCGGCGGCGCGGCGGTGCCCGAAGCGCTGATCCGCCAGTTCGAGCGGCACGGCATCCGGCTCGCGCAGGGCTGGGGCATGACCGAGACCTCGCCGATGGGGTCGCTGTTCTTCGAGAAACCCGAACTGCGCGCTCGCCTGGACGAAGACCAGTGGTTCGCACGCAAGGCGATGGCCGGGGTACCGGTGCCGCTGGTGGAGGTGCGCATCATGGGCGACGCGGGCCCGTGCGCCTGGAACGGGACCGACGTGGGCGAGCTGCAGGTGCGCGGGCCCTTCATCACCGGCTCGTACCACGCCGAGCCGCCGGGGGCCGACAAGTTCACCGCCGACGGCTGGCTGCGCACCGGCGACGTGGCGGCGATCGACCCCAGCGGCTACATCCGCATTGCCGACCGCACGAAAGACCTGATCAAGTCGGGCGGGGAGTGGATCAGCTCGGTCGACCTGGAGAACGCGATCATGGCGCATCCGGCGGTGGCCGAAGCGGCGGTGATCGCGATCGCGCATCCGAAGTGGGGCGAGCGGCCCCTCGCCTGCGTGGCGCTGCGGCCCGGCGCCGCCGTGAGCGCCGACGAACTGCGCGCGTTCATCGCGCCGAAGTTCGCCCGCTGGCAGCTGCCCGACGCTTTCGAGTTCATCGACGCGGTGCCGCGCACCTCGACCGGCAAGTTCTGGAAGGCGCGGCTGCGCGAGCGTTTCGCGGCCTTCCGCTGGCCCGACGAGCCGTCGGCGGGCGAGCCGACGGCGGCTGCCTGATGGGCTCGCACCGGGCGCAGCCGCGCGCGCACCGGTGCGTGCGCCGGTGCGTGCAGCGCAGCCGCGGGCGCGCCATCGCGGTGGCTTCGACGATGGTGCGATGATGTCGAAAGAGGCGACGCAGCGCGCTGCCGCCCCGCAACACGAGACCCCCGAGACCAGGAGAACGCCAGCATGGCCACCGTCAAAGACGTGATGAAGATGATCGCCGACAACGAAGTGAAGTTCGTCGATCTGCGCTTCACCGACACCCGCGGCAAGGAGCAGCACGTTTCGCTGCCGGCGAAGATCTTCGACGAGGACCGGATCACGTCGGGCCACCCCTTCGACGGTTCGTCGATCGCCGGATGGAAGGGCATCGAGGCCTCGGACATGCTGCTGATGCCCGATCCGGCCACCGCGAACATGGATCCGTTTCGCGAGGAGCCGACGCTGATCGTCACCTGCGACGTCGTCGAACCGGCCGACGGCACGGGCTACTCGCGCGATCCGCGTTCGCTCGCGCGGCGCGCCGAGGCCTACCTGAAGTCCACCGGCCTCGGCGACACCGCCTGGTTCGGCCCGGAGCCCGAGTTCTTCATCTTCGACTCGGTCACCTGGAGCGTCGACATGTCGGGCTGCTTCGTGAAGATCACTTCCGAAGAGGCTTCGTGGTCGACCGGCAGGGAAATCGAGGGCGGCAACCTGGCGCACCGGCCGCCGGTGAAGGGCGGCTATTTCCCGGTGCCGCCGGTCGATTCGTTCCAGGACATGCGTTCGGAGATGTGCCTGATCCTCGAGCAGATGGGCATTCCGGTGGAAGTGCATCACCACGAGGTGGGCGGAGCCGGGCAGAACGAGATCGGCACGAAGTTCTCGACGCTGGTGCAGCGTGCCGACTGGCTGCAGACGATGAAGTACGTGATCCACAACGTCGCGCACAGCTACGGCAAGACCGCCACTTTCATGCCCAAGCCGATCGTCGGCGACAACGGCTCGGGCATGCACGTGCACCAGTCGATCTGGAAGGACGGCGAGAACCTGTTCGCAGGCGACAAGTACGCCGGGCTGTCCGATTTCGCGCTGCACTACATCGGCGGCGTGATCCGGCACGCGCGCGCGCTCAACGCGATCGCCAACCCGGGCACCAACTCGTACAAGCGGCTGGTGCCCGGCTTCGAGGCGCCGGTGAAGCTCGCCTACTCGGCGCGCAACCGCTCCGCGTCGATCCGCATTCCGTACGCGACCAATCCGAAGGGACGGCGCATCGAGGCGCGTTTTCCCGACCCGAGCGCCAATCCCTACCTGCTGTTCGCCGCACTGATGATGGCGGGCCTGGACGGCGTGCAGAACAAGATCGACCCCGGCGAAGCGGCCGACAAGAACCTGTACGACCTGCCGCCCGAAGAGGCGGCGAGCATCCCGACCGTCTGCGCCTCGCTCGACGAGGCGCTCGGGTACCTGGACAAGGACCGCGAGTTCCTCACGCGCGGCGGAGTGTTCAGCAACGACCTGATCGATGCGTACATCGAGCTGAAGATGGAGGAGGTCACGCGGCTGCGCATGACCACGCATCCGGTCGAGTTCGACATGTACTACAGCCTCTGATGCGCGCGCGCGGCACGCCCGGAGCGGGGCGCAGGTCGGGCTGCACGCCCCGCAGGTCGGTCGGCCGTCCGTCGGGTTTGTCTCGCCATCCGGGCTGCCTTACACTGGCCGCGGAGTTCCCGGCCCGACCGCTTCCAGTTCGACTCTCTCCGGCCTCAGCATGAGATCGCTTCGCACCGTCACGCTGGTTCGCGCCGCCTCGCTGGCGGCCGTGGCCATCGGCCTGGCCGCGCCGGCCGCCGCCGAGGTCTATCGCTGTGAGTCCGAGAGCGGGGTGCCCGTCTACCAGGGCACGCCGAACGGACGCAATTGCCGCGCGATCGATCTCGCACCGCTCACCACGATTCCGGCGCCGAAGTTGCCGGCGGGGGCACGCCCGGCCGCCGGCACCGCCCCTGCGCAGGCCGGGGCCGCGGCCGCACGGCCCGGCGGCGCGAACGCTTTCCCGAAGGTCGATGCGAACACGCAGCGCGAGCGCGATCTGGAGCGCCGGCGCATTCTCGAGGACGAACTGCGCAAGGAAGAGACGCGGCTGGCCGAGCTGAAGGCGGTCTACAAGGACGGCGAGCCCGATCGCCTGGGCGACGAGCGCAATTACCAGAAATACCTCGACCGCGTGCAGCGGCTCAAGGACGACATCGGCCGCTCCGAGGGCAACATCGCGTCGATCCGCCGCGAGCTCGACACGATCCGCGACTGAGCCGACCGGCACGCCGGCGTCGGCCGCTACGCGACCAGGTCGATCTCCGCGATCACCGGCGCGTGGTCGGAGGGCTGCTCGCGCTTGCGCGGCTCGCGGTCGATGCGGCAGCCGCGCACCGACGCTGCGAGCGCCCGGTGCACCAGGATGTGATCGATGCGCAGCCCGGCGTTTCGGCGGAACGACAGCTGGCGGTAGTCCCACCAGCTGTAGGTTTTCGGCGGCTGCTCGAAGAGCCGGAACGCGTCGACGAAGCCCAGCCCGATCAGCCGGGCGAAGCGTTCGCGTTCGGCGGCCGAGCACAGCACCTGGCCTTCCCAGGCCTTCGGATCGTGCACGTCGCGATCTTCCGGGGCGATGTTGAAGTCGCCCACCAGCACCACCGGCAGCGCCGCAGGCACCGCCAGCCAGTCGGCGAGCGCGTCGATCCAGCGCAGCTTGTAGTCGTACTTGTCGCTGCCCACGGCCTGGCCATTCGGAAAATAGGCGTTCACCACGCGCAGGCCGCCGAGGTCGGCGCTGATCAGGCGCTTCTGCTCGTCGGGGAACAGCGGGTTGCCGACGGCGACCGCCGACGGAGCACCCACCGTGTCGCGCCGTGCGAGGATCGCCACGCCGTTGTAGGTCGGCTGCCCGGCGAACGCCGATTCGTAGCCCAGTGCGGCGAGCGCCGAATGCGGGAAGTGCTCGTCGCGCAGCTTGGTCTCCTGCAGGCACAGCACGTCGACCGCGTTCTCGCGCAGCCAGTGGATCACGTGCGGCAGGCGGACCTTCAGTGAATTGACGTTCCAGGTGGCGAGTTTCATGCCACGATCGTACCGGATCCGCCACCCGATGAATCCGGAGCGTGCACGCGCATGGAAGGTGCAATGGGCCATGGACGCGCGAAGCGCTGTTAGACTCGAACGATCGTCAATTCCCGGAGGAGAGGAGGCATGCAGGGAGGAGTGTTCACTGCCGCGCTGAAAGACGCTCTGGGCGCGCAACTGCTTTCGGTCGTCGGTGCGGTCGCGTTGTTGCTATTGGGCTGGATCGCCGCGTTGATCGCAGCCGCTGCGGTGCATCGTGTCATGTCGATGGCACAGGTCAATCGCCGGCTCGCGCCGGCGTTCGGTCAGACGCTCGATGCAGAGCGCGTGGTGTCGCGGCTGGTGTTCTGGTTCATCCTGCTGGTTGCGCTGGTCGCGGTCTTCAACAGCCTGAACCTCGAGATGGTCTCGGCACCGTTCGCGTCGATGATCGGCGACGTGGTCGGCTACCTGCCGCAGGTGGTGGCTGCGCTGGTGCTGGCGATCGCCGGCTGGCTGCTTGCGCTGCTGGTGCGCACCGGACTCGCTCGACTGCTCGATCGCACGACCATCGACGAGCGGCTCAGCGCCGAGGCCGGCATGCGGCCGATCAGCGACAGCATCGGGCACGTCGGGTACTGGGTCGTGCTGCTGCTGTTCCTGCCGATGGTGCTGGGTGCGCTCGGCCTGCAGGGACTGCTGGGTCCGGTGCAGAACCTGGTCGACAGGCTGCTCGGCTTCCTGCCGAACCTGTTTGCGGCCGGGGTCATCGTAGTGGTCGGCTACTACGTCGCGAAGATCGTGCGCGGTATCGTCACCAACCTGCTGGTGGCTACGCGGGTGCAGTCGCTGGCGCGCAGCGCCGGGCTCGACGATGCGGCGGATCTGCCCGGTCTGGCGGGGATGATCGTTTTCTTCGTCATCTTCGTGCCGGCGCTGATCTCGGCACTCGATGCGCTGCGCCTCGAAGCCGTGTCGGAGCCGGCCAGGCACATGCTCACCCGATTCATCGCCGCGCTGCCCGAGTTGACTGCCGCCGCGCTGATTCTCGGGCTCACCTGGTACGTCGCGCGCTTCGTGGCAGGGCTGGTGTCGAACGTGCTCGAAGGCGCTGGGGCCGACCGGCTCGGCGAGCGGCTCGGATTGCAGCCGATGCTGGGTGAGCTGCGCCTGTCGCATCTGGTGGGTCGGCTTCTCGTGTTCTTCGCGATGTTGCTGGCGGCTGCCGAAGCCGCCAATCGCTTGCAGTTCGTGCAGCTCAGTGAACTGATCGGCGGTTTCATCGTGTTCAGTGGCGACGTGCTGCTGGGCATCGCTATCCTCCTGGTCGGACTGTGGCTGGCCAACCTGCTCGGTGCTGCGGTCGGGCGTAGCCAGCATCATGACGCGCAGTGGCTGGGCAGTCTGGTGCGCGCGCTGATCATCGGGCTGGTGCTCGCGATGGGGCTGCGAGCGATGGGCATTGCCGACTCGATCGTCAACCTGGCTTTCGGGCTTACGCTCGGTGCCGTGGCGGTTGCGGTGGCGCTGTCGTTCGGGCTCGGCGGCCGCGAGGCGGCCGGCAAGCTGATGGAGCACTGGGTCTCGAAGCTGCGCCGCGACTGAACGCGCAGGCGAGCCGGGGTGCCGGCGCGCGCCCTGGGCGGCGCGCGGGCACCCGCGCGTTCAGAAGCGGATCGGGTTGCGGAAGTCCGGCTGTTGCGCCGGAATCAGCCCGCTGCCGCCAGCCTGCGCCGATCGCGCGGTCTGCGCCACCTGCGGACGGCCCGTTTCGTCGCCGGCCGCGGACGGTGTCTGCTCCGCAGGGCTCATCGGCTCGAGCGTGCGCGCGACCTGGCTCGGCGGCAACATCGACGAGCGCGGATACGCGGCGGCGTCGAGCATGCGGTTCCACATGCTTGCCTCGAAGCCGGCCATCCGGTCGCTGCCGACCGTGAGCACCGGAAACTGCGTGGCGCCGAGTTGCAGCGCATTGAACGCGCGCAGGTCGGCGGCGGTCTGGACCACCTTCTCGGTGAACGGCACGCCGCGCTGCGTGAGGTGGCTGCGGCCCAGATCGCAGGGCGCGCAGTCGGGTGTGCTGTAGAGCACGACCGGGTAGCGGCTGGTGGCCGAGCGCAGCGCATAAGGCAGGCGGTGGTCACCGGCAGCCGGTGCCGCGGACGAATGCACTCCGGGCGGGGCTTGCATCACCCGCCGGCTGTCGGATGCCGGCGGACGGTCGCCGTAGTTCACGCGGCCGTTGGCGTCGATCCACTTGTATTGCGCATGCGCGGCGGGCGCGGCAAGCGCCGCGGCGAGTGCGCTGGCGGCGAGCGCGACGCCGAGGGCCGCGCGCAGAGGGGCTGCTGGATGTTGGCTAGGCATTGGACGGTTCCGGAGCGGATGCCTCGACCATCCCATTATGGCGAAGCAGGGCATCCAGTTCCGGGTCCCGTCCTCTGAACGCGCGAAACGAGTCGATGGCCGGTCGGCTGCCGCCCACCGACAGGATCTCTTCGAGGAAACGCCGCCCGGTTTCGGCCACGCGAGCCGAGGCGTCGGGCAGTGCCATCGCCTCTTCGAAGACTGCGTAGGCGTCGGCCGACAGCACTTCGGCCCACTTGTAGCTGTAGTAGCCGGCCGAGTAGCCGCCGGCGAAGATGTGCGAGAAGCTGTTCTGGAAGCGGTTCCAGGCGGGCGGGATGACCACCGCGACTTCGCGCCGCACTTCGTCGAGGAGATCCTGCACGCTGCGTGCGCCGCCGGGCGCGAACTCCGCGTGCAGGCGCATGTCGAACAGCGCGAACTCGATCTGGCGCAGCATGGCCATGCCGCTCTGGAAGTTCTTCGCGGCGAGCATCCGGTCGAAGAGCTCTCGCGGCAGCGGCTTGCCGGTGTCGACGTGCGCGCTCATCGAGGCGACGATCTCCCACTCCCAGCAGAAGTTCTCCATGAACTGGCTGGGCAGTTCGACCGCGTCCCACTCCACGCCCGAAATGCCCGAGACCGCGAGGTCATCGGCCCGGGTGAGCAGGTGATGCAGGCCGTGACCGGATTCGTGGAACAGCGTGGTGACGTCGTCGTGCGTGAGCAGCGCCGGGCGGGCGCCCACCGGCGGCTGGAAGTTGCAGACCAGGTAGGCGATGGGCGTCTGCACCGAGCCGTGGCGACGCCGGCGCGAGCGCGCGTCGTCCATCCAGGCGCCCGGCCTCTTGGAGGCGCGCGCGTACAGGTCGGTGTAGAACTGGCCGATCAGCTGGCCGTTGCGCTCGACGCGGTAGAAGCGCACGTCCGGATGCCAGACCGGCGCCTCGTCGGGCAGGATGCGCACCGAATACAGCCGCTCGATCAGCCCGAACAGGCCGTCGAGCACGCGCGGCAGCTGGAAGTACTGCTTGACCTCCTGGTCGGAGAACGCGTAGCGCGCCTCCTTCAGCCGCTCGCTGGCGAAGGCGAGATCCCAGGCCTGCGGGTCGGGCAGCGCCAGTTCGGCCGCGGCGAAATGACGCAGCTCGGCCAGGTCGCGCTCGGCGAACGGGCGCGCGCGCTGCGCGAGATCGCGCAGGAAGGCGATCACCTGCGCGGGCGATTCGGCCATCTTCGGCACCAGCGAGACTTCGGCGAAGTTCGCGTAGCCGAGGAGAGCGGCTTCTTCGTGGCGCAGCGCGAGCAGCTCGTCGATGATCGGTGCGTTGTCGAGCGCTGCGCCCGCCTCGCCTTCGGGGGCGAGCGCCTCGTGCGAGGCACGGGTCGTGTAGGCGCGGTACATACGCTCGCGCAGCGGCCGGTGCACCGCGTACTGCATCACCGGCAGGTAGGAGGGAAACTGCAGCGTGAACTTCCAGCCGGCCTCGCCGTCTTTCTGCGCGGCCTCGCGCGCGGCCTCGATCGTGTCGGCGTGCAGGCCGGCGAGGTCGGACCTGTCGGTGACCAGCAGCGTGAACGCGTTGGTCGCGTCGAGCACGTTCTCGGAGAACTTCTGCGCGAGCGCCGCCTGCCGCTCCTGCAGCTCGGCGAAGCGCTCGCGCGCGGGCGACTTCAGCTCGGCGCCGCCCAGCCGGAAGTCGCGCAGCGCGTGATCGACGATGCGCTTGCGCACCGCCGGCAGCTGCGCGTACTGCGTCGAGGCCGCGAACGCCTTGTATTTCGCGAACAGCGCCTCGTGCTGCGACAGCTCGGTGAAGAACTGCGTGACCTTCGGCAGGTTGGCGTTGTAGGCCTCGCGCAGCGCCGGCGTGTCGGCCACGCCGTTCAGGTGCCCGACCATGCCCCAGGCGCGCCCCAGGCGCTCGGTAGCGTCTTCGAGCGGCTCGACGAACGCGTCCCAGGTGGTCGGCGTGGCCGGGTCGGTGACCGCGGCGAGCGTGGCGCGGGCCTCGGCGAGCAGCGCGTCGACCGCGGGCGCCACCTGCCCGGGCTCGAACTCCGCAAAGCGCGGCAACCCGGAGAAGTCGAGCAGCGGATTGGCGGTGGAGGCCGCCGGGGCCGAGGGAGCGGAAGCGGCAGCGGCGGAAGCGGGAGCAGGAGTGGGAGCGGGAGCTTGCATCGTCGGGCGTTGATCCATCGGTTCGATCAGTCGGTTCGTCGCGCGCCGGCCGTGCGGCTTGCGGCGTCGCTCATCGGGCCGCGCGCTCGGCCGCCTCGATCGTGTTCACCAGCAGCATCGCGCGGGTCATCGGGCCCACGCCGCCGGGCACCGGCGTGATCCAGCCGGCCACCTCGCGCGCACTGTCGAAATCGACGTCGCCGCACAGCTTGCCAGCCTCGTCGCGGTTCATGCCGACGTCGATCACGATCGCGCCGGGCTTGATCATGTCGCCGGTGATCATCTTCGTGCGGCCCACCGCCGCCACGAGCACGTCGGCGCGACGCGTGTGGGCGGCGAGATCGCGCGTCCTGCTGTGGCAGATGGTGACGGTGGCGTCGGCTTGCAAGAGCAGCATCGCCTGCGGCTTACCGACGATGTTGCTGCGCCCCACGACGACGGCTTCGGCGCCGCGCAACGTGGCCCCGGCGTGTTCGAGCATCTTCATCACGCCGTACGGCGTGCAGGGCCTGAAGCCCGGCTGGCCGGTCATCAGCGCGCCGGCGCTCGCGACGTGAAAGCCGTCGACGTCCTTGGCGGGCGAGATCGCCTCGATCACCGCGTGCGCATCGATCTGCGGCGGCAGCGGCAGCTGCACCAGGATGCCGTGGATCGCCGGGTCGGCGTTCAGCGCGGCGATGCGCGCGAGCAGCGCGGCCTGCGTGGTGTCGGCCGGCATGCGGTCGAGCGTGGAGCGGATGCCCGACTCCTCGCAGTCTTTCACCTTGTTGCGCACGTAGACCGACGAGGCGGGGTCTTCGCCGACGAGAATCACCGCGAGCCCCGCGGGGCGGTCGCGTGCGGCCAGCGCGGCGGCGCGTTGCGCCACTTCGGCGCGGATGGACTTGGCGAGTGCTGCGCCGTCGAGGATCCTGGCGGTCATCGGTGCGGTCCGGAAAAGCTGGGGGGAGGAGGGCTCGCGCCGCCGCGGCAGCGCCGCGCGCGATGCGATGGCCGGTGCGATCGAGTCTAGCACGCGACGCCATCCGACTTGCGCACCGCAGCGGTCGTGCCTTACAATCGCGGGCTCTTCGGGGGTATAGCTCAGCTGGGAGAGCGCTTGCATGGCATGCAAGAGGTCAGCGGTTCGATCCCGCTTACCTCCACCAAAGAACAAGCTGCAAGAATTACGACGAGTCCCGTTCGTCTAGAGGCCTAGGACACGACCCTTTCACGGTTGTAACAGGGGTTCGAATCCCCTACGGGACGCCACTTGCCCAGCAAGGGTGAGTGTCGGGAAACATCCACACGCTCGATCACCTGGCAAGCGCGCCTGCCAAGTACGCCGCGACCTCTTCGTTTGAGGTCAGTCTCCTCTCGTTTCCCGACGGGTGCCGATCGTCAGCCGCGACGCAAGGGAAGCACTCGCAGTCGAGTGCGGCTGGGCTCAATCGTGATCAGCGCGCCGTCATCCAGCTCCGTGGACAGTTGCTGCAATGCGGCGATCACCGGCTTGCCGATGACGTCCGGATCGATGTCTTCGGAGCGAATCTGTGCCACGCTGGGCTTGTCACCGTGTGTGGCCGCCAGAATCGCGCTGAAATCCAGATCGTGCGTGAGCACCACATAGCCGTTCGCCTTGGCGAAGGCCATGATCTGCGAATCTGGTGCATCGCCCGGACCGACCGTCGACCAGTGCACCGCCTCGATGGATGCACCGACCAGCAGGCCCATCCAGCGGGGCGACAGATTCATGTCGACGCGCACCCTCATTCGCTGGCCAATACGACTTCACGCTCCTCTGCTCGCCACGCAGCGTATCGCAATGCCTGCAAGATGTCCTCGCGCTCGAGGTAGGGATAATCGGCGAGTATCTCCTGGATGCTGTGACCTGTGCCGATCTGGCCGACGATCATGCCTACAGTGACCCGCATACCGCGGATGCATGCCTTGCCACCCATCACGTCGGGTTGTTGGCTGATGCGGTCGAACTGCGCCATAGGGGTCTCCACGCCGGGACACGTCGAATGGTAGTACGTTTGCATGCACCGAGCGAGCCGCGCAGAACCTGGTCTCATGAACGGTGCAGCGGAGATCCGGGGAATTGCATACGTGCACCCGTTTCACGGAGGCATCCATGGAAGGAAGAAAGAACGTCGGCTGGGGTTTCCTGTTCCTCGGCCTGTTCATGACCGTGGGCTTCTTCCTCGGCTACATGCACGACATCGCGCCGCAGAAGGAGGAGTGGATCGCGCAGTACGCGAGCGGAATGCACTTCGAGAGCCGCATGGCGCATGCGCACGGCGGGCTCTTCGGCCTGATCAACGTTGCGGTCGGGCTTGCGCTGCTCGCGCTGCCGATTCCTGCGTCGCGGGCGCGCTGGATCTCGTGGCTCGCGCTCGCCGGGCTGCTGATGCCGATCGGCATCGTGCTGCACGCGGTCTTCGGGGTGCCGCCGGCGCTGGTCTTCCTCGGCGGCGCGGCGATGATCGTCGCCACGCTGTGGCTGGGCGCAGAGGCGTTGTCGCTGCGGCTGGCCGCGCGCTCGTAACCCGCGGCTGCACCGGAACGGGATTCGTCAGCGGGTGTCGATCGGGCGCTGCGCCAGCGCGACTTTGCGCAGCGCCTGTTCGAAGGCATCCGGCGGTTGTCCGCCCGCGATCAGGTAGCCGTTTCCGATGATGGTGGCGGGCACCGAGTGGATGCCCGCCTGCTGGAAGTGTCGTTCCTGTGCGCGCACTTCGTCGGCGTATTGGTCGCTTTCGAGTATCCGGCGCGCTTCGCCGACGTCGAGCTTCGCATCGGTGGCAGCGCGTATCAGCACGCCGTGGTCGGCGACGTTATCGTTGTCGGTGAAGTAGGCACGGAGCAGCGCCCGCTTCAACCTCAATGCCGCTTCGGCGTCCTGCAGACCGGCCCAGTGCAGCAGCCGGTGTGCGTCGAAGGTGTTCCAGACGCGGCTGCCGTGGCCGGTGTCGATGACGACCCCGAGGGCCGCGGCGCGTTCACGGATCGCCGCACGGTTGGCCGTGAGCTGCGCCTCGTCGATGCCGTACTTGTGCATCAGGCGTTCGTCGGCATTCTGATGCGCGGCCATCTCCGGCGTGAAGGGCGCGGCGATCGCGGCGTTGATCTTGCAGTCGAGCAGCACCGGCCCGTCGGGCGACTGCAGCAGCGGCGCGGCGCGACGCAGCTCTTCCAGCGAGCGAATGGTGGCGGTGCGAAAACCGAAGGCCTCGGCCACGGGCGCGTAGTCGACGTCGGGAAAGACCGCCCGGGCGATCGGCATGTGCTCGAGTTCGAGGTAGTGCCGCTCGGCGCCGTAGGCGCAGTCGTTCATCACGACCACGATCAGCGGGATGTCCTCGCGCGCCGCGGTGTCGAGTTCGTTCCGCGTCATCGCGAAGCGCCGTCGCCGATGACGAGTACCGTGGCGTCGTCCGGACGCGCCCGGGCGAAACCCGGCGCGGTCCCGAAGCCCATGCCCACCGAGAAGAAGTCGCTCGTGTGCTTGATGTGCCCGGGGCCGGGCGTGCCCAGGTAGGGCAGGATCTGCAGGAAATTGCCCGAGTCGTAGACCAGGTTGCGCGTGGCGGGCAGCAGGCGGTCGAGTTCGAGCGCGAGCGCGCGCGGATCGACGGTGCGGACCGTGTGCTCGGGGCGGAACTCGCCGGCCATCTCGAAACCGGCCAGCTTGCGGCGTACCGCATCGGCGTGAAAGGGCTTGTCGGCCGCGGGGCGTGCGGGCAGCGCCGCGGCCAGTTGCTGCGCGACCTCGCGCGCGTCGCCGACCACCGCGAGGTCGGCCGGACCCCAGCGCCCGATGTGGCTGCGCACGAGATCGACGTGGATCACGGGTGCGGCGTGCGGCAGCGCTTCGCCGCCGCTGGTCGTGCGCTGGTTGAAGCTCGCGCCGAACACCACCACGCAGTCGGCCTGGTCGATCAGCTGCCGGGCCGCCGAGTGCGAGAACGAGCCGATGATGCCGAGGTTCCACGGGTTGCCGCGAAACATGTCCCTGACCTCGAGCGTCGTGGCGTGGACGCCTCCGGTGTGCGCGGCCAGCGCTTCGATCGCCTCTTTCGCGCCGGCACGGTGTGCACCCAGCCCGGCGACGAAGAGCGGCCTGCGACTGTGCGAGAGCATCGATGCGGCGGCGGCGATCGCCTGCACGCGCGCCGCGGGGGCGCGCGACGGCGCCTGTGCCTGCGCCGGCGGCTCGGCAGCGCCGGCCGGGTCGATCGCGGCGCGCTGCACGTCCAGCGGCAGCAGCAGTGCCGCCGCGGTGCCGCGTCGCGCCGCGTGCACTGCTTCGGCGAGCACGGCCCGGGCGGTTCGGGTTCTCGTCGAGCATCGCGCACTCGCCGAAGACCAGCAGCACTTTCGAGCCGGTGCGGCCGGCGTAGACCGCGCCGTGCAGCGCATTGGCCGTGGCAGGCCCGCGCCCGATCAGCGCAATCCCCAGCTCTCCCGTGAAAATATGGCTTTATGGATTCCCATGACGATCTGCAGGCTTCGGGTGCCGGCCGCGGGCCGGCTCAGCGGCAGCTGCGCAGGCCGGCGGCCGAGACGCGCTCGCGCCGCTCCGCGACCGCCCGGTCGAGCATCTCGAGCACGCGCACCGAGTCGTCCCAGCCGAGGCAGCCGTCGGTGATGCTCTGGCCGTAGACGAGCGCCGAAGGATCGTCGCTGCCCGGGGTGAACGCCTGCCGGCCACCGAGCAGGTGGCTCTCGACCATCACGCCGATGATGCTGGCGTTGCCGCCCGCCATTTGCGCGGCGATGTCGGCGGCGACCTCGACCTGGCGCTGCGGCTGCCTGGCGCTGTTGGCGTGCGAGCAGTCGATCATCACCGCTGGTGCGCAGCCGCTTTGCTTCAGCTCGGCGCACGCGGCCGCGACGCTCGCGCTGTCGTAGTTCGGTTCGCGTCCGCCGCGCAGGATCAGGTGACAGTCGGGATTGCCCCCGGTGCGGATCATCGCGACGCGGCCGTTCTTGTGGATGCCGAGGAAATTGTGCGGATTGCGCGCGGCGACGATCGCGTCGATCGCCACGCGCACGTTGCCGTCGGTGCCGTTCTTGAAACCGATCGGCGACGAGGTGCCCGAGGCCAGTTCGCGGTGCACCTGGCTTTCGGTGGTGCGCGCGCCGATCGCGCCCCAGGCGATGAGGTCGGCCAGGTACTGGGGTGACGTGGTGTCGAGCAGTTCGCTGCCGGCGGGCACGCCGAGCCGCGCGATGTCGATCAGCAGCGAGCGCGCGATGCGCAGGCCCTCGTTGATGCGGCAGCTCTCGTCGAGATAGGGGTCGTTGATCAGCCCCTTCCAGCCCACGGTGGTGCGCGGCTTCTCGAAGTACACGCGCATCACGATCTCGAGCGTGTCGCGAAAACGCCGGCGCTCGGCGGCCAGACGTTGCGCGTAGTCGAGCGCGGCGCGCGGATCGTGGATCGAGCACGGACCGATCACTACCAGCAGACGGTCGTCGTCGCCGTGCACGATGCGCCGCACCGCGCCACGGCAGTCGGCGACCAGGCGCTCGACGCGCGTTCCCTGGATGGGGAAGAAGCGGATCAGGTCTTCGGGCGGGGGCAGGACGACGACCTGCAGCAGGCGTTCGTCGTCGGTGATCGATGTCCTGTCGGATTCGTCGGGATGCATCATGCCTTCGGGGGGTGTGCGCTACGCACCGATCCAGGCTTCGATCTGCGCCGCGCTCATCGCGCCGGCGCTGCGGCGCACTTCGCGTCCGCCATGGAACAATGCGATCGTCGGAATGCTGCGGATCGCGTAGCGCTGGCTCAACGCCGGGTTCGCGTCGGTGTCGACTTTCAGGAATTGCACGCGCCCGGCCAGCCGCTGGGCGGCCTGCTCGAACTGCGGCGCCATCATCCGGCACGGGCCGCACCAGGCGGCCCAGAAATCGACGACGACCGGGAGATCGGTGCGGCGCAGGTATTCGTCGAAGCGGGCTTCGCCGATCTCCAGCGGTTTGCCCGGGAACAGCGGGCGACCGCAGGCGCCGCAATCGGGGCGCTGGCCGGCCCGGGAGGCGGGCAGCCGGTTGGTCTTGTCGCAGTGCGGGCAGACGACGTGGATCGATTCGCTCATCGCCGGATCAGTCGCTCATGCGCAGGCCGAGCCGGCTCGCCGCGATGACTGCCTGCGTGCGGTTGCGCACGCCCAGCGCGCGCAGCACCGCGCTCACGTGAACCTTCACCGTGCCTTCGGCGAGGTCGAGCTGGCGGCAGATCAGCTTGTTGGGCAGGCCGCGCAGGATGAGGCGCAGCACGTCGCACTGCCGATCGGTGAGCCCCAGCCCGCGCGGGTCGCTGCCGACGACCCTCGGGCGGATCGGCTCGTTGGCGTCGCGGCGCGGCTCGAGCGCCTCGCGCGGCACGTAGACGTGCCCCGAGGTGACCAGGCGCAGCGCATGCGTGATCACGTCGGCGTGATAGGTCTTCGGGATGTAGCCGGCGGCGCCGAGGTCGAGGCAGCGCAGGATGGTTTCGCGATCGACTTCGGCCGAGAGCACCACCGTGGGCAGCTGGGGATACTGCGCGCGCAGTGCCTTCAGTGCCTCGAAGCCGGCGCTGTCGGGCAGGTTGAGGTCGAGCAGCGTGAAGTCGTAGGCGCTGTTCAGCGCCAGCAGCCGCCGCGCCTCGGCGAAGCTCGCGGCGAGGTCGATGCGGCTGCCCGGGGCAACCGCGTCCATCGTCATGCGCACCGCATCGCGCATCAGCGGATGGTCGTCGATGATCAGCACGCAGACCGCCATGGCCGTTCTCCGTCGAGCGAGCGTTTCGGGACGATCGTTTTACTGGCTGCGGCGATCGCGCGTCAAGCAGCCGCCCGCATCGATCGCGCGCCGTCGGCCAAAAGGCCTATCGGGGCTTGCTCGGAGGGGCAAGGATACGCGATATTGCCGGGATTCCTCACGGCCGCAGGCATAATCCGGGTGCTCGCTCCGCAGCTTCGCCGGGCACCCTCGCCGCGCACGATCCGCGCGCACGCTCGCCGTTCGTCATGAGCCCCCACCGCTTCTGCGTGGCCCCGATGCTCGATCTCACCGATCGGCATTGCCGCCACTTTCATCGACTGCTGAGCCGCCGCGCGCGGCTGTACACCGAGATGGTCGCGACCGGCGCGCTGCTGTTCGGGCCGCGCGAGCGGCTGCTGCGATTCGACGAGACGCAGCATCCGGTGGCGCTGCAGCTCGGCGGCAGCGAGCCGCACGAACTGGCGCAGGCGGCGCGTATCGGCGAGCGCGCCGGCTACGACGAGATCAACCTGAACTGCGGCTGCCCGAGCGAGCCGGTGCAGCGCGGCGCGTTCGGCGCCTGCCTGATGGCCGAGCCGGCACTGGTGGCCGACTGCGTGCGCGCGATGCGCGATGCGGTCTCGATTCCGGTCACGGTGAAGCACCGCATCGGCCTCGACCGGGTGGAGGACTACGGCTTCGTGCGCGATTTCGTCGGCACGCTGTCGCTGGCCGGCTGCGAAGTGTTCCTCGTGCACGCGCGCAATGCCTGGCTGAAGGGCTTGAGCCCGCGGGAAAACCGCACCGTGCCGCCGCTGCGTTACGAGACGGTGGCGCGGCTGAAGCGCGACTTCCCTGCGCTGACGATCGTGCTGAACGGCGGGCTGCGCGACCACGCTGTGGCGCTCGCGCAGCTGGCGCAGGTCGATGGCGTGATGATCGGGCGCGAGGCCTGCGAGAACCCGTGGATGCTCGCGCAGGTCGACGAGCGCTATTTCGGGGAACGCGGGCCGCGGGCGGATCGCGAGGAGACGATCGAGGCGATGCGCCCCTACCTCATGCGCGAGGTGACGGCAGGCGAGCCGGTGCGTGCGGTGCTGCGGCCGATGCTCGGCCTGTTCAACGGCCTGCCCGGAGCGCGCAGCTGGCGCCGCACGCTCAGCGATCCGGCGCTGCTGGCGACCGAGGGGCCGCGTACGCTCGATCTGGCGCTGCAGGCACTGCGTGCATCGGGCGGCGCGCAGCGCGCACGTACAGCAGAATTGCAGTGAACGCGAGCACGGCGAGCGCGGTCTCGACGCTCGCCAGCAGCACGGCCGGGCCGCGCTCGGAGGTTGCGCGCACCAGGCCTTCCGCGAAATACCCGAGCACGAGCATCGACCACCACTGGTAGGTGCGCACCCGGCCGCGCTGCAGCCAGGGCAGCGCGGCGGCCAGCGGAAGCACCTTCAGCGACAATGCCGATCCGCCCGGGCGCAACGGCGCGAGCCAGAGCTCCCATGCCAGGCCGAGCACGATCAGCGCGACGAACGCGCCGGCGACGATGCGGCGCAGGGTGGAGAGCGACATGGCTGCCGATTATAGATAGCGTCGATGATGATTCCCGATTCTCGCGAGAGCACCGAAGACGCCGCGACTGCGCCTGCGCGGCCGCTGGGGCAGTCGCTGTTGCGCCTGGCGCGCGCGATGACGCGCCAGGCGCGCCAGCTTCAGCTGCCGCAGGCCGCCGGCAGCCTCGCCTTTCTCTCGCTGCTGGCGATCGTGCCGATGTTCTCGATCGTCTTCGCGGTGACTACCGCCTCGCCGGCGTTCGGCCGGCTGCGCGACGCGCTGCAGAAGTTCCTGTTGACGAACCTGTTTCCGCCTGCGATCAGCGAGACCGTCATCGGCTACCTGAACCAGTTCGCTGCGAAGGCGAACGAACTGTCGCTGATCGGGACTGCCGCGTTCCTGCTGACCGCCTTCACCGCGCTGGTGACGGTCGAGCGCACGCTCAACCGCATCTGGGGCGCGGACCGGCCGCGGCCGCTGGCCAACCGGCTGACGCTCTACTGGGTGCTGCTCACGCTCGGACCGCTGCTGCTGGGCGCCTACATCGCCGGGTACGGCATGGTGGCGAGCGCGTGGCTGCGCGGTGCCGAACTGCGCGAAGTGCGCGGGGCCTGGTTCGTGGCGCTGCCCTGGATCACGACGGTCGGCGGGCTGACGCTGCTCTACCGCTTGCTGCCGAGCGCACTGGTGCGCTGGCGCGAGGGCTTCGCCGGCGCGCTGCTCGCGGCGGTGCTGTTCGAACTGTTGCGCGCGCTGCTGGGCTGGTACGTGGCGCGACTGTCCACCTACACCGTGGTCTATGGCGCCTTCTCGGCGCTGCCGGTGTTCCTGCTCTGGCTCGCGCTGTGGTGGATGGCGCTGCTCGCGGGTGCGCTGCTGGCGGCGAACCTGCGGTTCTGGGACCAGCCCGGCGAGCCGCACCTCTCGCGCAGCCCGGCCGAGCGTTTCGACGACGTCCACGGCGTGCTGCGGGCGATGTGCCGCACGCTGGGCGGCGAGCGCCACGGTGCCTTGCCGGTCAGGGGGCTCGCACCACTGCTCGACCACGATCCGGAGCGCGCCGGCCAGGCGGCGCTGCTGCTGGCGCAACTGGGCTACGTCACGCGCTTCGTCTCGCTCGGCGACCTGATCGGCGGAGGCGACGCGGCGGCAACCCGGCGCGGGCGGCTCGCGCCGCAGCTTGCGCGACGCTGGTCGGCTGCGCGTCCCGACGCGGAATCGATCTGGGCCGAGCGCTGGGCCTGGGCTGACGACCCGCGTACGATGACGCCGCGCGCGCTGTTCGAAGCGATCTGGCAGGAAGGGCGACCGGCGCCGGACACCGGGGCCGCGTTCCCGGCGGCCTTTCTCGACCAGCCGCTGATCGCCGACGCGCAGTGCTGAGGACGTGGCTCACGCGCCGCGTGCAGCGCGCCGGGGGGCGGTGCAGCGACGCGCCGGCGCAGGCGCGCTCAGCGGCTCGCGGCCGGCACTGCGGCGCCGAGAAAGCCGCGCAGCGCCGCGAGCAGCGCGTCGGGCCGCTCGCTCATGATCGCGTGGCCGCAGTCGGCGATCTCGACCAGTTCGGGCACCGGCAGTCCGGTGGCCGCTGCGCTGGCACGGCAGCGCTCGAGCAGCGCCCGCGCCGCGCGCACCGGAGTCATCGAATCGCGCTGGCCCAGCACGAACAGCGCCGGGCAGGCGAGAGCATCGGCAGCGGCGAACCCGCCGGCATAGGCGTTGCAGGCCTGGAAATCGGTGCTCAGCACGCCGGGGCGCTGTCGTTCCATCAGGCGGCGGTTCTGCACGAACACCGAGAAGCCGGGGGCAGGCGAGCCCGGGCGCGCGTTGATCGTGGAATGCGACCAGTAGTTGATCATGTCGAACGCACGCGGTTCGTCGTCGCGCGCCGCTGCGAGCAGCGCGTCGGACACTTTCATCGGAAACGCGGTGCCGACCAGTGCGATGCGCTCGATGCGCTGCGGCGCGCGCGCCGCCGCCTCGAGCGCGATCAGCGAACCCATGCTGTGGCCGACCAGCGCGGCGCGCGCCACGCCCGCGGCATCGAGCAGCGCGAGCAGCCAGTCGGCGAGCGCCTCGATCGACTCGAGCGCCGGCCCGGCGCTGCGGCCGTGCCCCGGCAGGTCGACCGCCAGCACCGCAAAGCCGTGGTGGGCGAAGTAACGCGACTGCAGTGCCCAGACGCTGTGGTCGTTCTGCGCGCCGTGCACGAAGACGACGACCGGGCGCGTCGCGTCGAAAGGGCGTCCGCCGGTGTAGGCCCAGGCGGGAATGGTGTTGACGTCGACGAGCATGACGGGCGGCGGGTCGGTTGGTCGGGAGCGGATCGGTCGGCGCGGGATCGGGCTCTCAGGCCTTCGGCGCGCGCGCAGCTGCCTTGAAGGCCGTTTCGAGGTCGGCGACCAGGTCGTCGGGATCTTCCAGCCCGATCGACAGCCGCAGCGTGCCTTCGCCGATGCCGGCGGCCGCCAGTGCGCGTTCGTCCATCCGGAAGTGCGTGGTCGAGGCCGGATGAATGACCAGCGAGCGTGCGTCGCCGACGTTGGCCAGGTGCGAGAACAGCCGCAGTGCCTCGACGAAGCGGGCGCCGGCCGCGCGATCGCCCTTCAGCTCGAAGCCGATCACCGCCCCGCAGCCGCGCGGCATGAGCCGGCGCGCGAGCGCGTGGTCGGGGTGCTGCGGCAGCGCGGGATAGGCCACGCGTGTCACCATCGGGTGCGCGGCGAGGAAGTGCGCCACGCGCTCGGCGTTGCAGACGTGGCGTGCCATGCGCAGCGGCAGCGTCTCGATGCCCTGCAGGATCTCGAACGCGTTCACCGGGCTCAGGCAGGCGCCGAAGTCGCGCAGCCCTTCACGGCGCGCGCGCAGCAGGAACGGCGCCACGGTCGACTCCTCGCTGAAGACCATGCCGTGAAAGCCCGCGTAGGGCTCGGTGAGTTCGGGAAAGCGCCCGGAGGCGTCCCAGTCGAAACGGCCGGTGTCCACCAGCAGCCCCCCGACGACGGTGCCGTGCCCGCACAGGAACTTGGTCGCCGAATGGCAGACGAGGTCGGCGCCGAGTTCGCCCGGGCGCACGAGATACGGAGTGGTGAAAGTGGAGTCGACCAGCAGCGGCACGCGGTGGGCGTGCGCGATCTCGGCCACCACCGGAATGTCGAGCACGTCGAGCCCCGGGTTGCCGAGTGTCTCGCCGAACAGCAGGCGGGTTTCCGGACGCAGCGCTTCGCGCCAGGCATCGGGGCTGCGCGGATCGACGAAAGTGGTCTGGATGCCGAAACGGCGCAGCGTGAAGTCGAGCAGGTTGTGCGAGCCGCCGTAGAGCGCGCGCGACGCGACGATGTGCGAGCCGGCGCCGGCCAGCGTGGCGATTGCCAGGTGCAGCGCCGCCTGTCCGCTGGCGGTGGCGATCGCGCCCACGCCGGCCTCGAGCGCGGCGATGCGCTCTTCGAGCACCGCCACCGTGGGATTGCTGATGCGCGAATAGACGTGCCCGGACTGCTCCATGTCGAACAGCGAGGCAGCGTGATCCGAATCGCGGAACACGAAGGCGGTCGACAGGTAGATCGGGGTGGCGCGGGCGCCGGTTTCGCGATCGGGCACGGCACCGGCGTGAAGCGACAGCGTGTCGAATGCGTAGTAGTCGCGCTGGCTCATCGGTGCTGTCCCGGTGACGAAGGATGGCGGCCGGCCGCGGGCCTCGCGGGGGCTGGTTCGATCCTAGCACGGGCGAACGCGGCGCTGCGGGCGCGAACCGGTGCCGCCGGAGACGATTCGGCGTGCCGCCGGCGCGAAGGCCGGCGCCGGTCGTCGGTCCGCGCGTGGTCGGCGCGGGACAGCCGTGCGGGGGCGACTTGGGTTCGGGCGCATCTCAAGCGACAATGCGTGTCGACGAACCACGCCAAGACGACTGAACGAATCGTCCATGCCAAGCAGACCGGTCTATCGCGTGGCCGCGGCCGGTCTCGATCCGCGCGACGTACGGCTGATCGAGATCGTGTTCAAGCACAGCCAGTACAACCGCTTCGAGTTCGTGTTCGAGCCGGTGCTGGTGTCCGATCGCCTGGACATCCTGATCGTCGATCCGGCCAGTCCCGACGGAGTGCGGGCGCTCGACTGGCTGGGCGCGCTCGACCGGCGGGTGCCGGTGGTCCACGCTGTGGCGCGCGGGGCCACGGGCAGTGCGCGCCACGCGCTCTCGATCGATCGCCTGACGCTGCAGTTGCTGCCGATCCTGAACCGGGTGGTCGAGATGGAACTGCTCGCGCCCACGGCGCAGGCACCGGAGTTGCGCGCGGGTTTGCGCGCAGCGCCGCCGGTGGTGCCGGGGCAGGGCGGCGCGGCCGGCAGCCCGCAGACGCGCGATTTCCTGCGCGAGGCCGCGCGTCTGTCGCGCGAGGGCGACAGCGCGCGCGAGGCGGCGATGCTCGCCGCCGCGCCGGCTGCGGCAGCGCCAGCCGCGCCCGCAGGGCCGGACGATTCGGCCACCGCCGCAGCGGCTGCACGCGGCGCCGCGCCGGCCCCGGCTGTACAGGGGCCGCAGGCCGCGCCCGCGCAGGGGCCGCAGGCTGCGCCCCCCGCACCGACGCCGCAGGCTGCGCCCGATGCCGCAGCCGCATCCCGGCCGGCCTCGAACCTGCTCGCGTTCCCGCTGAACGGGGAGGCATCCGCGCCGCGACTCCGCGTGCTGGTGGTCGACGACAGTCCGACGGTGCGCAAGCAGCTGTCGCTGGCGTTCGCCCGGATGCGCATCGAATGCGACGCGGTGGCCAGCGCCGCGCAGGCGCTCGAGCGGCTCGACGAGCATCACTACGACCTCGCGCTGGTCGACGTCGTGATGCCGGAGATGGACGGCTACAAGCTCACCCGGCAGATCCGGCGGCGCCATCGCGGGTTGCCGGTCATCATCCTCACCAGCCGTTCCTCGCCGTTCGACCTTGCGCGCGGCGCGCTCGCCGGTTGCAGCAGCTACCTCGTGAAGCCGGTGCCGCTGCGTCAGCTGGAAGCGGCCGTCGTGAAACACCTGCGCCGCTCGCTGGCCATCGACGACCTGGGTGGCCTGATCCGGCTGAGCCCCGATCCGCAGCAGGCGCGTGGCGCATCGCAGGGCGCAGCGGCGCCGGCCCGCGACGACGCGGCCGCCGGCCGCACTTCCCGTTCGGCGGGACAATGACCGCGGCGATGCGCGCACCGGAGCCGAAGGCGCACGAGTGCGCCCGCACCGCGCTGGTGGTCGACGACCAGGCCAGCGCGCGCGCGCGGATGACGACGATCCTCACCGATGCCGGCTGGCGCGTGAGCACCGCCGGCAGTGCTGCCGAGGCGCTCGAGAAAGCCCGCGCCGAGCGGCCGTCGATCATTTTCCTCGACATCGTGATGCCGGACATGGACGGCTACCAGACTTGCCGCAAGCTCGCGGTCGATCCGCTCACGCGCTCGATTCCGGTGGTCTTCGTCTCCACCAAGTGCCAGCGGGCCGACCAGGTCTGGGCGCGCATGCAGGGCGGCAAGGCGCTGATCGGCAAGCCCTTCAGCGATGCGCAGGTGCTCGATGCGCTGAGGTTCGCGCTTCGATGAGCTCGCCCGCCTTCGACGAGTCGGATGCCGCGCCGCCGTCGGCGACGCGCTTCGCCGCGCGGCTCGGTGGCGTGAGCGTCGCGCTGCCCGCCGGCACGCCGCTGGAGTTCGTCGCCGACGCGACGCTCTACCCGCTGCCGCTCGCCCCGATGCGCGTGGCGGGCCTGATGCAGTTGCGCGGCCAGCCGCTGGTCGTGCTCGACGCGTCGCCCCGGCCCCCGGGGGCGGTGGCGATCGATCGCCACGACGTGCTGGTGGTGGGCAGGCCGCCGCAGGCCGCCGCGCTCCTGGTTGACGGTCCGCCGCGTGCGCTTGCCGACGGCCAATGGCATCCGGTGCGCGGCACACGCCCCGATTGCGCCTTTGCCGCGGCGCTCGATGTCGCCGCGCCCGAGCCCCGCGCGTCGGCCGAGGTCGGCGAAGCCCTCTACGAAGTCGATCCCGAGCGCCTGTTCGAGGTGCTGGTGCGGAGTTGAACGCAACGATGGCCTCGCGCTCGTTCGCGCAGCAATTGCGCCGCGGCATCACCGTGCTGGCGGCGGTTCCGCTGGCAGTGGCGACGATCGCCGCCGTGCTCGCGTGGCTGATCGCGCGCGAAGTGCTGGCACCAGGCCAGGCGATCGGCATCGTCGTGGTGGTGATGGGGCTGGCCGCGCTGCTGGCACTCGGCGGCTTCGTCTACGGCCGGCGGCTGGCCCGCTCGGCAAGCGAGCCGATCGAGCGCATCCAGGCCACGCTCGAGGCGCTGGCCGACGGCGATCTCGACGCACGCGTGCGCTGGCCCGGGCGCGACGAGTTCGCGGGGCTGGCCGACGCGCTCGACCGGTTGCTCGACGATCGCGTCGCGGGCCTGAACCGCGCAATCCGGGAGAGCGAAGACCTGAACGACTCGGTCATCGCGATCATGCAGGCCGTGGGCACGATCGCCTCGACGAAGGACCTGTCGATCCGCGTGCCGGTCACCGAGAACGTCACCGGCGCGATCGCCGATGCGCTGAACCTGCTCACCGAGGAGACCGCGCGCGTGCTGAGCAACGTGGCTGCGCTCTCGGGCGACGTGGCGCAGGCCACGTTCGCGGTGCGCGGCCAGTCGGATCTCGCGATCCAGGCGGCGGCGCGCGAGCAGCGCGAAGTCGGGCTGGCGGCGGCCGAACTGGCGCGCGCCGCGCAGGCGCTCGTCGCCGTCGCCGATCGCGCGCGCCAGGTGAACGAGTCGGCGGTGCGCGCCGGCGTCGAAACCGGCGAGGCGGTGCGCGTGGTCGGCGCCACGCTGCAGGGCATTGCGCAGTCGCGCGAGCTGATCCGCGAGACCGGCAAGCGCATCAAGCAGCTGGGCGAGCGCTCGCAGGAGATCGGCCAGGTGGTCGGCATCATCCAGGCGATTGCGCAGCGCACCGGCATTCTCGCGCTCAATGCCTCGATGCAGGCGGCGAGCGCCGGAGAGGCGGGGCGCAGCTTCGCGGTGGTCGCCGACGAGGTGAAGCGGCTCTCGGAGTCGGCGCGCGAGTCGGCGACGCGGATCTCGCGGCTGGTCAACGCGATCCAGACAGGCACGCACGAGACGGTGCGCGCGATGAACGAGGCGATTGCGCAGGTCGTGCAGATCAGCCGGATGGCCGACGATGCCGGACAGGCGATGCGGCGCACGCGACAGGAGACCGAATCGCTGGTCGAGAATGTGCGCGAGATCGCGGCCACTTCCGAGGAACAGGCGCGGGTCAGCTCGGCGCTGCAGGCGCGTGCCGACGTGATCCGCGAGGCGAGCGCGGAGACCGCCCGGCAGTTGCGGGCGCAGTCGATCGAGACGCGCCGCCTGGTCGAATACGCGCGCTCGCTCGTCGAGGAAGTCAGCGTCTTCAGAACCTCCAGGCCGTGAGTGCCGGAGCGAAGCGGTGAGCCCGACTCCGAACCCGACCCCGCATCCGGACGATCCGGCCCGGCGCGCGGCCGCGCAGGGCGACGCCCGGCTCGATGCGCTGGATGCGGCGGCGGTCGGCCTTCTCGAGCCGCTGATTCACGCGACCGACGCCGAAGTGGTCGGACACGCGCCGCAGGAGGCTGCCGGCGCAGCAGCGGCCGTCGCAAGCTGGCGCACCGGGCTTGCCGACGCGCTCGGGCGGCTCGCCCGCGCCGCACTGGAACTCGAACTGGTCGGGCTCGGTCACGCGGTGGGGCTGCTGCGTGCGCACCTGCTCGGCCCGGTGCGTCCCGAGGACGGCGCGCTGGAACTCGCATCGGCCGAGGGCTGGGTGTCGGACGCAATCGCTTTCTGCAGCGGGCAACTGCCTGCGTCGGAAGCCGGCAGCCTGATCGAGCGGCTGCGCGACTGGCCGGGAATGGCCGCGCGCGTGAGCGCCGATCTGCTCGGGCCGATCTCCGCGCGGCTGCGCCAGGACGCCGAGCGGATCGCGGCCGCGACGCTGGCAGCGATGCAGCCCGCCGCGCTGGAGGTCGGTGCGGACGAACTGGAGATGCTCGCCGAGGCGGCCGGGCAACTCGACGAGGAGTTCGCCGCAGCGCTCGCCGAAGCTGATCCCGCCACGCCGGCCGGGCAGCACGAGGCCCAACTCGCCGATGCGCTGGAGGCCGCCGCCGATGCGGTGGAGCGTTTCGCGAACGCGGTGGGCTTCATCGGCCTGGAGCCGGTTGCCGCGGTGCTCGAAGGGCTCGGCGCCAACCTGCTGACGCTCGCGCGCGAACCCCCGCGGTTCGCCGCACGGCATCGCGAGCTGCTCGCGCAGCTCGGGCCTGCCTGGGCACGCTTGTTCGGCGCGCCCTCGCCGCAGGCGACCGCCGGCGCGCTGGCCCTGCTCGAAGACCCGGCCTGGCCGCGGCCGGCAGCGCCGGAGGCGATCGCCGCGGCCCGGCACCGTTTCGACACGCTCGCCACGGTCGGCACACGGCGCGTCGCTGCCGCCGAAGAGGCGGTCGACGAGAGCGAACTGTCGCTCGAGATCCCGTTCGACGCCGACCGCGGCGTGGTCGAGAACCTGCTGCGCGAACTGCCGGCGCTGTCGGCGGAGCTCTCCGCGTGCATCGAGCGCGTCGGCGCGGGTTCGGCCGAGGCGATCGCATCGGCGCAGCGCATCGCGCACACGCTGAAGGGGTCCGCGAACACCGTGGGCGTGCGCGGCATCGCGTTGCTCACGCACCAGCTCGAAGACCTGCTGCAGCTGTTGGCGCCGGCCGACGCTGCGCTTTCGCCCGAGCTGGCCGGGGTCCTGGCCGACGCCGCCGATTGCGTTGCCGAGATGAGCGAGTCGGTGGCCGGGCTCGGAGCGCCGCCGCGACAGCCGCTCGAGGTGCTGCGGTCGGTGCGCGACTGGACCAACCGCCTGCTGCAGCAACCCGACGCCTGGCGGGCGCCCGTCCCGCCGGTGATCGGGGCCGAGCAGGCCGCGCCGATCGTCGAACCGGTCGTCGAACCGGCCGCCGAACCCGTCGAGCCGGTCGTCGAACCGGTCATCGAGCCGGCTGCCGAACCCGCCGAGCCGGTTTCACCGCCGCCCGAGCCGGGGGCGGGCGCCGACGAATGGCTGAGGGTGCCGGCCTCGCTGATCGAACGCCTGCTGGCCAGCGCCAACGAGGCGGCGATCCTGCTGTCGCAGGCGCAGGAGCAGGCGCTCGAGGTCGACCGGATGCGCGCCACGTTGCGGATGGGCACCGACCAGCTGCAGGATCTCGCCGGAGAACTGGAACGACTGGTCGACGTGCGCGGCACCGCGCTGGGCGAGCGCCGCGCGCGCGAGAGTGCGCACTTCGACGCGCTCGAACTCGACGAATACGACGACCTGCACATGGTGTCGCGCCGCATCGCCGAGTCGGGCGCGGACGGGCGGCTGATCGAACAGACGCTCGGAGGCACGGTGGCGGCGCTGCGCGACTCGCTGTCGCAGCTCGAGCGCGTGCAGGTCGAACTGCGCGAGGCGGCGCTGCAGACGCGCACGGTGCGCGTGGACATGGTGCTGCCGCGCTGGCGGCGCACCGTGCGGCAGGCGGTGCGCGCGAGCGGCCACGAGGCGAGCCTTCAGGTCGAGGGCGAATCCACCGAGATCGACACACAGTTGCTGCAGGCGCTGGTCGAACCGGTGGCGCACCTGCTGCGCAACGCGATCGATCACGGCATCGAGTCGCCGCTGCAGCGGCAGGCGTTGGGCAAGCCGCCCGCCGGCAGCATCGTGCTCGGCTTCGCCCGCGAGGGCGCCGACCTGGTGATCGATTGCAGCGACGACGGCCGCGGGCTCGATCTGCACGCGGTGCGCGATCGCGCGGTCGCGCTCGGCCTGCTCGACGCGGGGGAGCGCTGCGACGACGCGACGCTGGCGCGCTTCGTTCTGCTGCCCGGCTTCTCCACGCGCGCACGTGCAACGCAGCTCTCGGGCCGCGGCATCGGCCTGGACGTCGTGAACCAGGCAGTGCGCGAACAGCGCGGCACGGTCGACATCTCGTCGACGCCGGGCGAGGGCATGCGCGTGCGCCTGCGCGTGCCGGTGCGCATGGCCGCGTTGCCGGTCATCGTGGTGCGCTCGGACTCGCACGTGCTGGCGCTGGCGGTGCGCGAGGTCGAGCAGGTGCTGAGTGCCGAGCGCATCGTCGACGACGCGGACGGGACGCGGCGCTTCATGGGCACCTCGGGCCCGATGCGACTGGTGCGGCTCGAAGATGCACTCGGGCTGCCCGAGGATGCGTTCGCGCCACCGCCCGGCGCGCAGCCCGCAGCGCCCGCGGTGCTGCAGGTGCGCCTGCCCGGCGGCGAGCGGGTCGCGGTGCTGGTCGCCGAACCCGGGCAGACGCGCAACGTCGTGGTGCGCCCGCTGGCCGCGTTCCTGCCGCCGATTCCCGGGATCGAAGGGGCCGCGGTGCTGGGCGACGGCGCCGTCGCACCGGTGGTCGATCTGCCCGTGCTGCTGGCTGCGCGCGAAGGCGCACGTGCGGCGCCGGCGCTCGAGGCGGCACGGCGCGCACTGCCGGTGTGCCTGGTCGTCGACGATTCGGTGAGCGTGCGCCGCACGATGGAGAACTTCGTTCGCGACCTGGGCTTCCAGGCCGACAGCGCCGCCGACGGCATCGAGGCGCTCGAATGCGTGGCGCGCCGCGTGCCCGCGCTGGTGCTGGCTGACCTCGAAATGCCGCGGATGAACGGCGTGGAACTGGTGCGCGCGCTGCGCGAGAAGCCGGCGACCCGCTCGGTTCCGGTCGTCATGATCACCTCGCGCTCCTCCGAGAAGCACCGGCAGCTCGCACTCGATGCGGGTGTCGACGTCTTCCTCACGAAGCCGTACACCGAAGACGCGCTCGCGAGCCACATCGCGCGCCTGCTCGAGCGGCGCTGAAGCCCGCCCGGGGCGCTCTTGTCCCGGGGCGCCGCGTTGCGATAGCATCGATCGGGGCATCCTGGCCGACGGGGGCAGCAACGGATGCACTGGAGGAGACATGCAGGTCAGCGAAGTGCTTCGGGTGAAGGGCAGCACGCTGTTCACGGTGAACCCGGAAACGATGCTGTCCGACTGCGTGATCACGATGGCCGATCACGACGTCGGCTCGCTCGTCGTCATGGATCGCGGACGACTCGCCGGCATGCTCACGTTCCGCGAGATCGTGCGCGTGCTCGCACGCCGCCAGCTCGAGCACCGCGCGGGTCCCACGCCACCGGTCGCCGAGATCGTGGTGCGCGACGTGATGAACGCCGACCCGTTCGTCGTCTCCCCCGAGATGGACGTGAACGAGCTGCGCCGGGTGATGCTCGAGACGCGCCAGCGCTACCTGCCGGTGATGGACGGCACGGTGCTGCTCGGCGTGATTTCGTTTCACGACGTGGCCAAGGCGGTGCTCGAGGAGCAGAGCTTCGAGAACCGGATGCTGAAGGCGTACATCCGCGACTGGCCGGTCGAGGGGTGATCGCGATTGCGTTGGGTTGCGTGCGGCGCCCGAGCGGTGGGCCGTAGGCGCCCTTGGGGGCCGTGCGCCCGGTGTCGGACGCGGACGCGCTGTCCTACGGAAACGCTTGGTCGCTTGCGCGGAGCCCGCACCGTCGGCCCCAACTCGGTCGCTTCGCTCCCTCAGACAGGGGCCGACTCGCGCTGCGCGCGTGCGGTCTCCGCTTCGCTCCCGCGCCAGCGCCTACGCGTCCGACACCGGGCGCACGGCCCCCAAGGGCGCCTACGGCCCACCGCTCGGGCGCCGCACGCAACCCAACGCAACCCCCCGTGGCGCAGCGAGACCGCTTGGCATACCGGGCGGCAACCGGCCTCGCTCACAGCTAGAATCCGCCCATGCGTATCCTGATCAGCAACGACGACGGCTATTTCGCCCCCGGCATCGAGGCGCTCGCCAACGTGGCCCGCGAGTTCGGCGAGGTCACCGTGGTGGCGCCCGAGCGCGACCGCAGCGGCGCCTCGAATTCCCTCACGCTCGACCGGCCGTTGTCGGTGCGCACGGCGGCGAGCGGCTTCATGTACCTGAACGGCACGCCCACCGACTGCGTGCACCTCGCGGTGACCGGCCTGCTCGAGCACAAGCCCGACCTGGTGCTCTCGGGAATCAACGACGGCGCGAACATGGGCGACGACACGATCTACTCGGGCACGGTGGCAGCCGCGATGGAGGGCTACCAGCTCGGGGTGCCGTCGATCGCGTTCTCGCTGGCCAGGCGCGGCCAGGAACACCTCGCCACCGCCGCCAGGGTCGCGCGCGACCTTCTTGCGCGGCTCACGCGCTGGCCGCTGCAAGGTCCGCTGCTGCTCAACGTCAACGTGCCCGCGTGCCCGCTCTCCGAGTTGCGTGGCGTGCAGGTCACGCGGCTGGGCCGCCGCCATCTCGCCGAGCCGACGGTACCGGCGCGCAGTCCGCGTGGCGACGTGATCTACTGGATCGGTCCGGCGGGCGCCGCCAAGGAGGCGGGGCCCGGCACCGACTTCCACGCGGTCGACAACGGCTGGGCATCGATCACTCCGCTCGACATCGACCTGACCGCGGCGTACTCGCTCGGCCAGGTGCGCGACTGGCTCCACCAGCAATGAACGCGCGCCGGTCGGCGTGCCGCGCGATGGCCCGCGGGGCGGTTCGGTCGTGAGCCGGCGCCCGGCCTGGTTGCCGCCGCCGCGGCCGCCCGGTGACGCGCGCGCGAAGCGTGCTGCGCCGCCGCAGCCACCGGCCGGCCCTGCGCTGGCGCCGGACAGCGCGCGGGCACGCATGGTCGAGGCGCTGCGCCGCATCGGCGTGCGCGATGCACGGGTGCTCGACGCGATCGGGCAGGTCCCGCGCCATGCGTTCGTCGACGCCGCGCTGGCCAGCCGCGCCTACGAAGACGTGGCGCTGCCGATCGGCCACGGCCAGACGATCTCGAAGCCGAGCACCGTGGCGCGGATGATCGAACTGGTCGTGCAGTCGCTGCCCGAATCACGCCTGGCATCGGCCCGGGTGCTGGAGATCGGCACCGGCTGCGGCTACCAGGCAGCGGTGCTGGCGCGCGTGTTCGGACAGGTGGTGTCGGTGGAGCGGGTGCGCGGCCTGCACGAACAGGCACGCAACAACCTGCGCACGCTGCGCATCGCGAACCTGCGGCTGGTCTTCGGCGACGGCAATCTCGGTGTCGCGCAGGCTGCGCCATTCGACGCGATCGTGATGGCAGCAGCCGGTGAAGCGGTGCCCGACGCGCTGCTCGAACAGATGAGAGTGGGCGCGCGCCTGATCGCGCCGATCGGCACGACGCGCCAGGCGCTGCATCTGGTCGAGCGCATCGATCGCGAGCGCTGGCAGGTCGCGGTGCTCGATGCGGTACGATTCGTCCCGTTGCGCACCGGCACTTCGTAGCACGACTCGTGGTGCCATTGCTGCGCCTATCGAATGCGCCCGGGCGGCGCGACACGGCCATGGCGAAACACATGCAAGGCGCCAGCCTCTCCGGGGCTCGGGCGTCCCTCCCGATTACCGCACAGCCGCGCGTCGCGCGCGCTGCGCTGCTCGGCGCGGTCGCCGCGTTGCTTGCGGCTTGCGCGGGCCAGTATCATCCCGCGCCGATCGTGCACCGCGCGCCGACGATGCGGCCGGCTGCCACCCCGGCCCCGACCCCGCCGCCACCACCGGCAGCCGCGACGCCGCCGCCGGGCCAGCCGACGGCTGCCGAAGCGCCGGTGGCGATCGAGACCACGCCGATTCCGTCGAGTCGCATCGAGTCGCGCCCGTTGCCAGGACCCGGCGGCACGATTGCTGCGCCGCCGCCGCCGCAGGCGTCGAACATGCTCGAGACCGAACCGAAGGCCACGCGGCAGCCGTACTCCGACGCGCTGTACGACGAACTGAGGGGCCCGGCGGCGCCCGCCGCAGCGGTGCCCGGCCCGGTCGCGGTAGCGCCCCCCAGCGTCGCGGTGCCGGCCCCGCCGGCTGCGCCCGCGGTGCCGCAATCGGCTGCGCCGGCGCGGGTCGAGGCTGCGGGCAGCGCCGATTTCATCTGGCCGGCGACGGGCCAGGTGCTCCAGGGCTTCGCCGAGCCGCGCAACATGGGCATCACGATCGCCGGCAAGCCCGGAGACCCGATCGTCGCGGCGGCCGACGGCCGCGTGATCTTCAGCGGACCCGGCCCGCGCGGCTACGGCAACCTGGTGATCCTGAAGCATCCGAACGAGACGCTGTCGGTCTACGGGCACAACCGCACGCTGCTGGTGAAGGAAGGCCAGAACGTGAAGCGCGGCCAGCGCATCGCCGAGCTCGGCAGCTCGGGCGCCGACAGCCCGCAGTTGCGCTTCGAGATCCGCAAGGACGGCAAACCGGTCGATCCGCGCAAATACCTGCCGCCGCGCTGAGAGCGCGGCGCCCGCAGCGATGGTTCCCGTCCTGTGCTTCGACATCGAGACCGTGCCCGACGTGGCCGGTCTGCGAACGATTCACGGCATCGACGCGTCGGTCGACGACGCCGAAGTGGCCGAACGCGCCTTCGCGCGACGGCGCGAGCAGACCGGCAGCGACTTCCTGCCGCTGCACCTGCACCGCGTGGTCGCGATCGGCGCGCTGCTGCGCACCGACGACGAACTGAAAGTGCGCTGCATCGGCGAGCCCGGCGACCCGGAGGCGAAGCTGGTCAGGGGCTTCTACCAGCTGGTCGAGCGCCACACGCCGCAACTGGTGTCGTGGAACGGCGGCGGCTTCGACCTGCAGGTGCTGCACTACCGCTCGCTGGTGAACGGCGTGCAGGCGGCGCGCTACTGGGAGCAGGGCGACGACGATCGCGAGTTCAAGTGGAACAACTACCTCGGCCGCTACCACTCGCGCCATCTCGACCTGATGGACGTGCTCGCGCTGTACACGCCGCGCGCGAACGCGCCACTCGACGAACTGGCGAAGCTGTGCGGCTTCCCCGGCAAGCTGGGCATGGACGGCTCGCAGGTCTGGCCCGCGTACCGGGCCGGGCGCCTGCCCGAGATCCGCGCCTATTGCGAGACCGACGTGGCGAACACCTGGCTGATGTTCTGCCGCTTCCAGCTGATGCGCGGGCTCTTCACGCCGCAGCACTACGCGCGCGAGGTGGCGCTGCTGCGCCAGACGCTGCAGCAGCACGCCGGGCAGGCGCCGCACTGGGCCGAGTTCCTGCAGGCGTGGCCCGCGGCCTGAACGCGGCCGGCGAGCCGCTCACGCTCGACGTCGTCTCGCTCGACCTGGAAGCGAACGGCGTCGCCCACCACGAGGGCAAGGTCGTGTTCGTGCGCGGGGCGCTGCCCGGCGAACGGGTGCGCGCCGTGCTGGTGCGGCGCAAGCCGCGCTTCGACGTGGCGCAGGCCGTCGAGGTGCTGCGCGAATCGCACTCGCGGGTCGTGCCGCGCTGCCCGCACTTCGGCGTCTGCGGCGGCTGCTCGATGCAGCACCTGGAGCCGGGTGCACAACTGGCGATCAAGCAGCGCGTGCTCGAAGACCAGCTGCACCACATCGCCAGGCTGCGTCCGCAGACGGTTCTGCGCGCGCTCTCCGGCCCGGCCTGGGGTTATCGCCATCGCGCGCGGCTCTCGGTGCGCAACGTTCCGAAGAAGGGCGGGGTGCTGGTGGGCTTTCACGAGAAGGGCTCCAGCTACGTGGCCGACATGCGCGAATGCCACGTGCTGCCGCCGCGGATGTCCGACCTGCTGCTGCCGCTGCGCGCGCTGGTCGGCTCGCTGAGCATGCGTGACCGACTGCCGCAGATCGAGGTGGCGATCGGCGAGTTGCCGCCGCCCGCCCCGAACGGCGATGGGGTGACCGCGAACCCTGCGCAGCGCCTGCTGATCGCACTGGTGCTGCGGGTGCTGGAGCCACCCACCGACGACGACCGCGCCAGGCTGTTCGCTTTCGCCGCGCGCGAGCAGGTCGAGTTGTGGCTGCAGCCCGCCGGGCCCGATTCGATCCGGCTGCTGTGCACTCGGGATGGCGCACCGGCGAGCGACGATCGCGCTTCGCAACTGGGCTACCGGCTGGCCGAATTCGACGTGCGCATGCCCTATCGCCCGACCGACTTCACGCAGGTGAATCAGCGCATCAACGAGGCATTGGTGGGGCAGGCGCTGCGCCTGCTCGACCCGCAGCCGCAGGATCGGGTCGCCGACCTGTTCTGCGGACTCGGCAACTTCACGCTGCCGCTCGCGCGGCGCGCGCGCGAGGTCGTCGGCATCGAGGGCAGTGCGCGGCTCGTGCGCCGCGCGACCGGGAACGCGGCGCTCAACGGACTGTCCGGCAGCACGCGGTTTCGCACCGCGAACCTGTTCGAACTCACGCCCGAGGCCTGGGCGTCACTCGGCCGCTTCGATCGGCTGCTGATCGATCCACCGCGCGAAGGGGCGCTGGCGCTCGCCAGGGCATTGTCGGCCGATGCGTCGAAGCCGCGGCGCATCGTCTACGTCTCGTGCAATCCGGCGACGCTGGCGCGCGACGCGGCGGTCCTGGTGCACGAGGGAGGTTTCGCGCTGCGGGCGGCAGGGGTGATCGACATGTTTCCGCAGACCTCGCACGTGGAGTCGATCGCGGTGTTCGAGCCGTCGGCCTGGCAGTCCTGAACTCCCGGCCTGCCGGCACCGCGAACGCGCTCAGTCCCGTTCGCCGCCGAGCACGCCGAGCAGCATCAGCAGGTTGCTGAAGACGTTGTAGATGCTCAGGTAGACCGACAGCGTGGCGGTGATGTAGTTGGTCTCGCCGCCGCTCACCACGCGCTGCAGGTCGTACAGGATGAACGCCGAGAAGATCAGCACGGCCAGTGTGGAGACGGTGAGCGCGAGGGCCGGCATCTGCAGCCAGATGTTCGCGATGGCGGCGACGAAGACCACCATGAAGCCGATGAACAGCCACTTGCCCATGCCGGTGAAGTCACGCTTCGAGACGGTGGCCACCGTGGCCATCACGGCGAAGATCGCTGCCGTGCCGCCGAAGGCGGTCATCACCAGGCTGGCGCCATTGGAGAAACCCAGCACCGCTCCGACCAGGCGCGAGAGCATCAGCCCCATGAAAAAAGTGAAGCCGAGCAGCAGCGCGACGCCGATGCCGCTGTTCTTGAACCGCTCGATCGCGAAGAAGAAACCGAATGCGACGCCCAGGAAGACCAGCAGGCCGACGAACGGCGAGCCGGTGAAGAAACCGAACCCGGTGCGCACGCCGATCCAGGCGCCCAGCACCGTCGGAACCATCGAAATCGCGAGCAGCCAATAGGTGTTGCGCAGGACCCGGTTGCGGGCGGCGGCGCCCAGAACCCCCTGGGGTGCACCCAGTCCGGTCGCTTCCAGGCGGTTTTGCTCGTATGCCATTGCGTATCGTCTCCGGAAAAAAACGGCCGTCTCCGGCCGGTGCGGCGAGTGGTGCCCTCAGGTGCTGCCATCGGACATGGCGCCAGATGGGGACCGCAGCGCGCGTTTGCAACGTCCGGCATCATGCCAGTGGTGCAGCCTTCGGTACAGAGCCTTTGTCAGCTGCCTGTGATAAACTTACAAAATGCCCGGGTTCATGAGAAACCGGCATAATCAAGTGACGCAAGTCACTCATTTTGCAGACTAATTCTGCACGGCAGCGCCGCGAATGACCAGTCCCGAGAGATGGTGGGGCAGGCATCGGGCGGGCGGGCGCTTCCACCCGTCGCCGGTTCCACCACTTTCAACCCTTCCGACCTGCGGATAACCAAATGGCTGTCGAGCGCACCCTCTCCATCATCAAGCCGGATGCCGTCGCCAAGAACGTCATCGGCCAGATCTACTCGCGTTTCGAAGGCGCCGGCCTGAAAGTGGTCGCCGCCCGCATGATGCATCTGTCCCGCGAGCAGGCCGGGGCTTTCTACGCGGTGCACAAGGAGCGCCCCTTCTACAACGACCTGGTCGCCTTCATGACCTCCGGGCCGGTGATGATCCAGGTGCTCGAAGGCGAGAACGCGATCCAGAAGAATCGCGACCTGATGGGCGCCACCGACCCGAAGAAGGCCGCGCCGGGCACGATCCGCGCCGACTTCGCCGACAGCATCGACGCCAATGCGGTGCACGGTTCCGACGGCGCCGACACGGCACGCGCCGAAGTGGCGTTCTTCTTCGCGACGCTCGACGTGCATTCACGTTAAGCTCGCGGGAGACCAGTTACACCCACGCCTCAACGATGAGCGAAATCGTCAACCTGCTCGGGCTCGACGCTGACGGGTTGGCGCAGCGCTGCGCCGACTGGGGGCGCAAGCCCTTCAGGGCGCGCCAGCTGATGCGCTGGATCCATCAGCGCGGCGAGGCCGACTTCGACGCGATGACCGATCTCGCGAAGGAGTTCCGCGAGATCCTGAAGCGCCAGGCGCAGGTGGTTGCGCCCGCGGTCGTCGCCGAGCACCGCTCGGCCGACGGCACCCGCAAGTGGCTGCTCGACGTGGGCGCGGGCAACGCGATCGAGACGGTCTTCATTCCGGAGCCCGATCGCGGCACCCTGTGCATCTCCACGCAGGCCGGGTGCGCGGTGAACTGCCTGTTCTGCTCCACCGGCAAGCAGGGCTTCTCGCGCAACCTCGCGGCGCACGAGATCGTGGCGCAGCTCTGGCATGCCAATCGTGCGCTCGGCGCCGGCGACCCGGCGCAACGCGCGCGCGGCGAGCGCCCGGTGACCAACGTGGTGTTCATGGGCATGGGCGAGCCGCTGCAGAACTACGCGGCCACGCTCACGGCGCTGCGCATCATGCTCGACGACAACGCGTACGGGTTGTCGAGGCGCCGCGTCACGGTGTCGACCTCGGGCGTGGTGCCGATGATCGACCGGCTGCGCGACGACTGCCCGGTGGCACTCGCAGTTTCGCTGCACGCGCCCGCAGACGCGCTGCGCGACGAACTCGTGCCCCTGAACCGCAAGTACCCGCTGGCCGAGTTGATGACCGCCTGCCGCCGCTACCTGGAGCGCGCGCCGCGCGACTTCATCACTTTCGAGTACGTGATGCTCGACGGCGTCAACGACACCGATCGGCATGCCGCTCAGCTGCTCGCGCTGGTGCGCGACGTGCCGTGCAAGTTCAACCTGATTCCGTTCAATCCGTTCCCGAACTCGGGCCTGCGCCGCTCGCCGCCCGATCGCATCCGCCGGTTCGCGCAGCTGCTGACCGAGGCCGGCATCGTGACCACGATCCGCCGCACCCGTGGCGACGACATCGATGCGGCCTGCGGCCAGCTGGCCGGCGAAGTGCAGGACCGCACGCGGCTGCGCGAGCGCGCCGCCCGGGCACTGGAGGTGCAATGAGAATGCCCGCCACGGCTCGCGGCACCGTCCGCTGGCTCGCTGCGCTGGCGCTGGGCGCCGCGCTGGCCGGCTGCGCCGCCGACGGCAGCGCTCCCGCGCCTGGCGGCAAGGAGGCAGCCACGGTCATTCCCCAGCCGACCAACGAGACCGAACAGCGCCGACGCGCGCGCATTCGGCTCGAACTGGCGGCCAACTATTACCAGCAGGGCAATTTCAGCGTGGCGCTCGACGAGCTGCGCCACGCGCTCGAGGTCGATCCCGGCTATGCCTCGGCCTACGGGGTGCTCGGCCTGGTCTACCGCGATCTCGGAGAGCTCGACCGCGCCGAGGACAGCTTCCGCAAGGCGCTGCAACTGGCGCCGGCCGACCCCGAACTCAACAACAACTACGGCTGGTTCCTGTGCCAGACCGGCCGCGAACGCCAGTCGATCGAGTACTTCCAGCGGGCGCTGAAAGACCCGCTGTACGCCACTCCGGCCAAGCCGCTGCACAACGCCGGCATCTGCTCGCTGCGCATGGGCGACGAGACGGCGGCCGAGGGCTACTTCCAGCGCGCGTTCCAGGTCGATCCGTCGAACGCGGTGGCGATGTTCAACCTGGGAGCGCTGTACCTGAAGCGCGGCCAGCTCGATCGGGCGCAGTTCTATTCACAGCGCCTGCTGAGCACCTACGAGCCCACCGCACAGACACTTTGGCTGGCGCTGAAGATCGCGCGTGCGCGCGGCGATGGCACCGGCCAGGCGAGCCTGGCAGCGCAGTTGCGCCGGCGTTTCCCGTCTTCGCCGGAAGCGGGACTGCTCGCTGGCGGCAAGTTCGACGATTGAGGCCGTGTCGAACGCGAGCCCGTCCGATCCGACCCCCGACGCCGGCGCTTGCGCCGGCGTCGACGCCTCGGCGTTCGCGCAGCCCGATGCCGCAGCGGGCGACGGCGGTTCGGCCCCGGCCCGCGCCGCTGCGCTGATCGGTGCGCCGGGCGAACTCGCCGCTGCGCGCGAGGCGCGCGGCTGGACGGTCGCGGACGTCGCCTCGAAACTCGGCATGATGCCCAGGCAGATCGAGGCGCTCGAGCGCGGCGACTGGGACGCGCTGCCGGGGCAGGCTTTCGTGCGCGGCGCGATTCGCGCCTGCGGCAAGGTGCTGCAGGCCGACGTCGAACCGCTGCTCGCCTCGGTGGGCGGCACGGTTCGGGCGGCCGAACTGCGGCCCGCGGCCAGGCTCGACGCGCCGCTTCCGCGCCGTGGTGCGCTCGGCTTCGACAACGGCGGCTCGGGCAGCCGTCTCACCTGGCTCCTGCTCGCCGTCCTGGGCGTGATCGCGATCGCGATGTACTTCGGTCGCGGCGCCGAATGGTCGCGCGTGCTCGAAGGCGAGCCTACCGGGCGGGCGGCTCCGGGACGCACCGTCGAGGCGGTGCCGGTACAGGCGCCGCCGGTGTCGGCCACCTCCCAGGGCGTCGGCGCCCCGGGCGGGCCTGTTTCCGGCGGAGCGGCCGAGCCGGCGGCGCCGTCGACGCCGGCCTCGACGATCACGCCGGCCTCGACGGCGCCGGGCTCGGCAACGGCGCCCGCGCCGACGACGGCGCCGGTGCCTTCGGCGGCATCCGGGTCCGCCGCTGCGGGGATCGTGGCCGCGACTGCCGCCTCGGTCCCGGCGCAGGCGGCAGACGCCTCGGCCCGGGCGGCGGTGCCGGCCTCGCCATCGACGGTCGAAGGAGTGCTGCATTTCCGCTTCGAGCGTGAAGCCTGGGTGGAGGTGCGCGACGCCGGCGGCAAGCTCCTGCTGCACGGAATGCAGCCGGCAGGCAGCGAGCGGCAGGTCGCGGGTCGGCGGCCCTATTCGCTGACCGTGGGCAACGCCACGCACGTGCGGCTCGAACACGGCGGCCGCGAGATCGATCTCGGCGCGATCGCGCGTCGCGACGTCGCGCGGCTGAAAATCGACTGAGATGCGCGATCCCTGCCTGCCGATGCCAGCGGGGCCGGCGTCGCGCCGCGCTTCGCGAGCGATGCGCGTCGCCTGGGGCGCGCGCAGCGTGCGTCTGGGCGGCGGCGCGCCGGTGGTGGTGCAATCGATGACCAACACCGATACTGCCGACGTCGCCGCCACCGCCGCGCAGGTGCAGGCGCTCGCGCGGGCCGGTTCGGAGCTGGTGCGCATCACGGTGAACACGCCGGCGGCGGCGGCGGCGGTGCCCGCGATCCGCGAGCGCCTCGACCGCATGGGCGTCGACGTGCCGCTGGTGGGCGACTTCCACTACAACGGGCACAGGCTGCTCACGCAGTTTCCCGATTGCGCACAGGCACTGTCGAAGTACCGTATCAATCCCGGCAACGTCGGCACCGGCCGCACCCGCGACGACAACTTCGCGCAGATGATCGGGGTGGCCTGCCGCAACGCGAAGCCGGTGCGCATCGGCGTGAACTGGGGCTCGCTCGACCAGGGCCTGCTTGCGCGCCTGATGGACGAGAACGCGGCGCGCGCGCAGCCCTGGGACGCGCGCGAGGTGATGCGCGAGGCACTCGTGGCCTCGGCGATCGACAGCGCGCGCCGTGCCGAAGAACTCGGCCTGCCTGGCGACGCACTCTGCCTGTCGGCAAAGGTCTCGGGCGTCCAGGACCTCATTGCGGTCTATCGCGATCTGGCGGCGCGCTGCAACTGGCCGCTGCACCTGGGCCTCACCGAGGCGGGCATGGGCAGCAAGGGCATCGTCGCCTCCACCGCGGCAATGGCGGTGCTGCTGCAGCAGGGCATCGGCGACACGATCCGCGTCTCGCTCACGCCCGAGCCGGGTGGCGATCGAACCCGCGAAGTGGTAGTCGCGCAGGAGATCCTGCAGACGATGGGGTTGCGCGCGTTCGCGCCGATGGTGGTGGCCTGCCCGGGCTGCGGGCGCACCAGCAGCAGCTTCTTCCAGGAACTCGCGGCCAGCATCCAGGGGTGGCTGCGCGAGCAGATGCCGGCCTGGAAGGAGCGCTATCCGGGCGTCGAGTCGATGCAGGTGGCGGTGATGGGTTGCGTGGTGAACGGGCCCGGCGAGAGCCGCCACGCCGACATCGGCATCTCGCTTCCCGGGGCCGACGAGGAGCCGGTGGCGCCGGTGTTCGTCGACGGCCGGCGCACGGTCACGCTCAAGGGCGGGCACATCGCCGAGGAGTTCCAGGCGATCGTCGACGAATACGTGAAGCGCCGTTACGCAGGCGCCGGCCAGGGCCGAGCGGACGCGGCCTCCGGCGCTGTCCGGGACGGTGCCGGGTGAAGTTGCCGACCAGCATGAACCGACCGAACCAGACGAGGAAGGCGCCGCCCGAGCGGCTGAGCGGCGTGCGCGGCATGAACGACGTGCTGCCCGTCGACGAGCCGCTGTGGCGGCGCTTCGAGGATGCGGTGGCCGGCGCGATGCGCGCCTACGGCTACAACCGGATCCGCACGCCGATCATCGAGCACACGCGGCTGTTCGTGCGCAGCATCGGCGAAGTGACCGACATCGTCGAGAAGGAGATGTATTCCTTCATCGATTCGCTGAACGGCGAAGACCTCACGCTGCGCCCCGAGAACACGGCCGGCGTGGTGCGCGCGACGATCGAGCACAACCTGCTCTACGACGGCCCGAAGCGGCTCTGGTACGCCGGCCCGATGTTCCGTCACGAGCGTCCGCAGAAGGGCCGCTACCGGCAGTTCCACCAGGTGGGCGCCGAGGCGCTGGGCATGCCCGGGCCGGATGCCGATGTCGAGGTGATCCTGCTGTGCCAGCGGCTCTGGGACGAACTGGGGTTGAGCGGAATTCGCCTGGAGCTCAATTCGCTGGGCGCCACCGACGAGCGGCGTGCGCATCGCCAGGCGCTCGTCGCCTGGTTCGAGGCGCATCGCGATGCGCTCGACGCCGAGGCGCAGCGGCGCCTGCACAGCAATCCGCTGCGCATCCTCGACACCAAGAATCCCGCCATGCAGCAGCTCGTCGAACAGGCGCCGCGCCTGATCGACTTCCTCGGACCCGAGTCGCTCGCGCACTTCGACCGGCTGCAGGCGTTGCTGCGCTCGCAGAACCTGCCGTTTCGCATCAATCCGCGGCTGGTGCGCGGGCTCGACTACTACAACCTCACCGTGTTCGAGTGGGTCGCCGACATCGGCGGCACCACGCTGACGGTGTGCGGCGGCGGCCGCTACGATCCGCTGGTGGAGATGCTCGGCGGCAAGCCGGCACCGGCCTGCGGATTCGCGGTTGGCGTGGAGCGGGTGCTCGAACTGATGCGCGCGGCCGGACACGGCGCGGCCGACCCGCAGTGCGAGGTCTACGTGGTGCACCAGGGCGACGAGACGCTCGAGGCGGCGCTGCAGGCGGCCGAGCGGCTGCGCGACGCCGGGCTCGAGGTGATCCTGCACTGCGGCGGGGGCAGCTTCAAGGCGCAGTTCAGGCGCGCCGACGCCAGCGGCGCGCTGCTGGCGGTGATCGTGGGCGGCGACGAGCTGGCGCGCGGCGAAGCCTCGGTGAAGTGGCTGCGTGCCGAGGCGGGCGGCGCAGGGGGCCCGCAGCGCACGGTGCCGCTGGATCGATTGGCAGAGCTGGTGGTCGACGCGATCGCGACGAACCACGATCATCCGGGCGCACCGGATCAATAGCGACAGGGGCGATCGATGGCCTACAACCTCGAAGAACAGGAACAGCTCGAGAACCTCAAGGCGTTCTGGAAGCAGTACGGCAGTTTCATCCTCACCGTGATTGCAGTGGCGGCGCTGAGCGTCTCGGGCTGGCGCGCCTGGAACTGGTACCAGGCGCGCGAGGCCGCGCAGGCCTCGGGGGTCTACGAACAGCTTCGCGAGGCGGTTTCGGCCCGCGACCTCGACAAGGTGCGGGCGGCGGCCGGCACGCTGTTCGGCGATTACGGCGGCACCGCTTACGGCGAGATGGCGGCGCTGGTGGCGGCGCGCGCGTACGTCGAGGGCGGCGACCCGAAGGCGGCCAGGGCGGCCCTCGAGTGGGCCGTCTCCAACGCGAAGGACGACGAATTCCGGCACGCCGCGCGGCTGCGCCTGGCTGCGCTGCTGATCGACGAGAAGGCCTACGACGAGGCGGGCAAGCTGCTTGCGGTCGAGGCGCCCGGCAAGTTCGCCGGCGAATACGCCGATCGCCGCGGCGACCTGCTGGTCGCCCAGGGCAAGCCGGACGAGGCGCGCACTGCCTACCGCAAGGCGCTCGAGACGCTCGCGCCCGACAGCCCGATGCGCCGCCTGGTGCAGCTCAAGCTCGATTCGCTCGGCAAGGAGGTCGGCTGATGGCGGCGCGCATCGGGCCCGGGCAAGCGGCTGTCGCGCTGCGCCGCCGCGCCGGCCTGGCTGCGGCGGTGTTCGTGCTGGCCGCACTCGGCGGCTGCGGCATCTGGCCGTGGTCGTCGTCCAGGCCGGCGCTGCCCGAACTGCCCCCGCCGAGCGCGCCCGCGAGCGCGCGGATCGCCTGGTCGCTGCCGCTGGCGGGCGCCGGAGTGGGTTTCCAGCCGGTGGCGGCCGGCGACAGCCTGTTCGCTGCGGCGCGCGACGGCACGGTGGTGCGCGTCGACCCGGCCAGCGGCCGCGTGCAGTGGCGCTTTGACGCCGGCCAGCCGCTGATCGCCGGCGTGGGCAGCGATGGCGAGACGACGGTGGTTGCCGCTCGCGACGGATCGCTGATCGCGCTCGATCGCAGTGGCGCGCGCAAGTGGAGCGTTCCGAGCGGCGCCGAAGTGGTCACGGTGCCCAGCGTCGCGCTCGGCCTGGTGCTGGTGCGTACCAGCGACAACCGGGTCGCCGCTTTCGATGCCGACACCGGCAAGCGCCGCTGGACCTTCCAGCGGCAGAGTCCGCCGCTGGTGCTGCGGCAGACTTCTCTGATCGCGATGGACGCGACCGCGGCCTACGTCGGCCTGCCCGGTGGCCGGCTGGTGTCGCTGTCGCTCGAGACCGGCGCACTGCGCTGGGAAGCCGCGGTCGCGATCCCGCGCGGATCCAACGAGATCGAGCGCATCGCCGACGTGGTCGGCTCGCCGCTGGTGAGCGGTCGCGAGGTCTGCGCGGTAGCGTTCCAGGGGCGCGTGGGCTGCTTCGACGCGGCGTCGGGGCGCGCACGCTGGGCGCGCGACCTGTCTTCGGCATCGGGCCTCGATCTCGACGCGAACCTGCTGGTGGTGCCCGACGAGCGCGGCGAAGTCCAGGCCTTCTCGCGCAGCGGCGCCAGCGTCTGGCGTCAGGACAAGCTGCGCCAGCGGGGGCTGTCGGCGCCACTGCTCACGTCGCGGTTCGTGCTGGTGGGCGACAGCGCCGGATTGGTGCACGCACTGGCGCGCGACAATGGCGCGCTCGCGGCGCGTCTGTCCACCGACGGCAGTGCGCTCGTCGCGGCTCCGGTGGCGGCGGACGGCCTGGCGATCGTGCAGACCAGCGCGGGCGGGCTTTTCGCGGCCGCCGTGGAATAGGCGGCGATGGCGCGCCTGCCGGTGCTGGCGCTGGTCGGCCGGCCCAACGTCGGCAAGTCGACGCTGTTCAACCGGCTCACGCGCAGCCGCGCTGCGCTGGTGGCCGACGTGCCGGGGCTCACCCGCGACCGGCAGTACGGTCGCGGGCGGCTCGGCGAGTCGCCGTTCATCGTGATCGACAGCGGCGGCTTCGAGCCGGTGGCCAAGTCCGGCATCGCCGCCGAGATGGCGCGCCAGACGCGGCAGGCAGTGCTCGAGGCCGATGTGGTCGTGCTGCTGGTCGACGGCCGCGAGGGCATGTCGCCGCGCGACCAGGAGATCGCCGCCGAGCTGCGCCGCACCGCGCGCCGGGTGGTGCTCGCGGTGAACAAGGCGGAGGGCATGCCGCGCGAGCAGGTGGCCGCCGAGTTCCACGCGCTCGGACTGGGCGAGCCGCACGCGATCTCGTCGGCGCACGGCGACGGGGTGCGCGAACTGGTCGAGATCGCGCTCGCCCCGTTCGCGCAGGCCCCGGCTGCGGGCGAAATCGCCGCTTCGGAGCAGCCCGAGGCAGTGCAGGCCGCGCCCGGGCGCGTGAAGGTCGCCATCGTCGGACGTCCGAACGTCGGCAAGTCCACGCTGATCAACACGCTGCTGGGCGAGGAGCGACTGATCGCCTTCGACCAGCCGGGCACCACCCGCGATGCTGTGGCGATCGACTTCGATCGGGCGGGGCGCCGGTACACGCTGGTCGACACCGCCGGGCTGCGCCGGCGCGGCAAGGTGATCGAGACGGTCGAGAAGTTCTCGGTGGTGAAGACGCTCCAGGCGATCGAGGATTGCCACGTCTGCGTGCTGCTGCTCGACGCCAGCGCGCAGGTCACCGACCAGGACGTCACGATCGCCGGCTACATCCTGGAGGCGGGCAGGGCGCTGGTGGTCGCGGTCAACAAGTGGGATCTCGCCGACGCCGCGATGCGTGAGCGCATCAAGGCCGAACTCGACCGCAAGCTGTACTTCCTGCGTTTCGCGCGGCTGCACTTCATTTCGGCGCGCGAGGGCGCCGGCCTCGCGGCGCTGATGCGCTCGGTCGACGAAGCCTGCGCCGCGGCGATGAGCAAGCTCTCCACGCCCAGGCTCACGCGTGCGCTGCGCGAGGCGGTCGAGCGCCAGCCGCCGCCGCGGCGCGGACCGGTGCGTCCGAAGCTGCGCTATGCGCACCAGGGAGGCCGGAATCCGCCGATCGTCGTGATCCACGGCAGCTCGCTCGAGAACGTGCCCGACGCCTACCGGCGCTATCTCGAAGGCTGGTTCCGCGAGCGTTTCGCGCTCTCGGGAACGCCGCTGCGCATCGAGTTCCGATCGGCGGCAAATCCCTACGCACCGCGCGACTGAGCAGTGCGGGCGAGCGCGCCGCGCCCACTGCCAGCGCGGGGTGCCGCGCAACCTTGAAACGGCGACGGTCGCCCCGAATTTGCGCTAGAGTCCGAAGTCTCCAGGTGGGCGAAGACCCACGGCCGGCCGAACCACAACAACCGGAGTCGCCATGAGCAACAAAGGGCAGCTGCTACAAGACCCGTTCCTGAACCTGCTCCGCAAGGAGCGCGTCCCGGTGTCGATCTACCTCGTCAACGGCATCAAGCTGCAGGGCCAGATCGAGTCGTTCGACCAGTACGTCGTGCTGTTGCGCAACACCGTGACCCAGATGGTCTACAAGCACGCGATCTCCACCGTCGTGCCGGGTCGCGCGGTCAATTTCCACCACGAAGGCCCAGAAACCTGAGCACTACCGACCAGCCCGCTCGCTGCATCCTCGTGGGCGTCGCCTTCGGCGGCGCCTCCCGTTCCGGCGACTCGCTCGACGAACTCGCGGCGCTCGCCGTGTCCGCCGGCCTGACGCCGGTCGAGCGCACGATCGTGCGCCGCTCGCGACCCGACGCGGCGCTGTTCATCGGCTCGGGCAAGGCCGAGGAAATCGGCGCCCGGCTGGCCGAAGCGGGCGTGGCGCTGGTGCTGTTCGATCACGAACTGTCGCCGATCCAGCAGCGCAACCTGAGCCTTCTGTGGGATCTGCCGGTGATGGACCGCACCGAACTGATCCTCGACATCTTCGCGCGCCGCGCGCGCAGCCACGAAGGCAAGCTGCAGGTCGAGCTCGCCCGGCTCGAGCACCTGTCGGCGCGGCTGGTGCGCGGCTGGACCCACCTCGAACGGCAGCGCGGTGGCATCGGCGTGCGCGGCGGCCCGGGCGAGACCCAGCTCGAGCTCGACCGCCGGATGCTCTCGGTGCGCGTGAAGCGGCTGCGCGCGCAGCTCGGGCAGCTGCGCAAGCAAAGGCGCACGCGCCGGCGCGCGCGCGACCGCCGTCCCGCGTTCACGGTCTCGATCGTCGGTTATACCAACGCGGGCAAGTCGACGCTGTTCAACGGGCTCACCGGCGCCGGCACCTACGCGGCCGACAAGCTGTTCGCCACGCTCGACACGCTCACCCGGCGCCTGCGCCTGCCATCGGGCACCGAGGCGGTGGTGTCCGACACGGTGGGCTTCGTGCGCGACCTGCCGCACCAGCTGGTCGAGGCCTTCACCGCCACGCTGGAGGAAACCGCGGCGGCCGACCTGCTGCTGCACGTGGTCGACGCCTCGGCGCCCGATCGCGACGAGCAGATCGCGCAGGTCGATCGCGTGCTCGAGGAGATCGGTGCGGGCCAGGTGCCGCGCATCCTCGTCTACAACAAGATCGACCGCATCGGCCGGGCGCCCGAAGTGGCGCTCGACCGCTATGGTAGGATCGACCGGGTCTGGACGAGCGCGGCTGTCGGCGTGGGGCTCGACCTGCTGCGCGAGGCGATCGACCAGCAGGTGAGCCTCTGGCGCGACGCGCGCCGGCACGGGGCAGCCCCGGGCGCGCAAGACGCCGACGCGGATGCTGCCGAATCCCTCGAACACCCCGAGCATCGGGCTGCCTGAACACCTCCTCTCCTTGTCCGTCTCCCCGACCATGTGGAAGTCAGTCCGCTCGATTTTTTCGCTCAATGATCCAGGCTGGGGACGCGGCGGCGCCGACCAGAGGCCGCCGCAGCGGCCCGGCAGCGACGGCCCGCCCGACCTCGACGAAGTCTGGCGCGACTTCAACCGGCGCCTGGGCAACCTCTTCGGGCGCGGCTCCGGGCGGCCCCCGGGCGGGGGCGGTGGCGGCGGCGACCGCGGGGCGCCGTCGCTGAAGGGGGCGGGCGCCGGAATCGGCCTGCTCGCGCTCGTGGCGCTGCTGCTGTGGCTGGCGAGCGGCTTCTACATCGTCCAGGAAGGGCAGGCGTCGATCGTGCTGCGCTTCGGCGAGTACAAGCAGATGATCGACCGTGCCGGCTTCACCTGGCGCCTGCCGTACCCGATCGAAACCAACGAGATCGTCAACGTGCAGCAGTTGCGCACGGTCGAGGTCGGCTACCGCAACGCGGTGCGCAACAAGACGCTGCGCGAATCGCTGATGCTCACGCTCGACCAGAGCATCGTCGACATGCAGTTCACGGTGCAGTACCGGATCGGCGACGCGAAAGACTACCTGTTCAACAACGACTTCGGCCCGGTGCCCGAGGAGATCGTGCGCCAGGCCGCCGAGACGGCGATGCGCGAAGTGGTCGGGCGCACCGGTGTCGACCAGGTGCTCTACGAGGAGAAGGAGCAGGTTGCGCAGGGCGCGCGCAAGATGATCCAGGCGCTGGTCGATCGCTACAGGGCCGGCATCTCGATCGTCGACGTCACCATCCAGCAGGTGCAGCCGCCCGAGCAGGTGCAGGCGGCCTTCGAGGACGCCAACAAGGCGGCCCAGGACCGCGAGCGCCTGATCAACGAAGGGCGGGCTTATGCCAACGACGTCATCCCGAAGGCGCGCGGCACCGCCGCACGGCTGATGCAGGAGGCCGAAGGCTACAGGCAGCGCGTCATCGCCTCGGCCGAGGGCGACACCAGCCGCTTCCGCCAGGTGCTCGCCGAGTACGCGAAGGCGCCGCAGGTCACGCGCGACCGCATGTACATCGAGGTGATGCAGGAGGTCTTCGCGAACACCAGCAAGGTGTACCTCGACTCGCGCTCCGGCAGCAACCTGCTGTACCTGCCGCTCGACCGGCTGATCCAGCAGTCGGGCGCCGACGACTCGCGCGCAGCGCAGCCGGCGCCCGCCCCGGCAGTGCCCCCGGCTGCCGACGCGGCGGCCGGCGGCCGCGCCGGCGGCCTGCGCAGCCGCGATCGCGACAGCCGCTGAAGCGACCGACGGGAACTGCACCATGAACAGAATCGTCCCCCTGCTGATCGGCGCAGTGCTCGTGCTGCTGGCGCTGATCTCGACCGTGTTCGTCGTCGACCAGCGCCAGTTCGCGGTGGTCTATGCGCTCGGCGAGATTCGCCACGTGATCGACAAGCCGGGCCTTCACTTCAAGCTGCCGCCGCCGTTCCAGAACGTCGTCTACTACGACAAGCGCATCCTCACGATCGACACCGCGGAGAGCGACCGCTTCATCACGTCCGAGAAGCTCAACGTGATGATCGACACCTTCGTGAAGTGGCGCATCGTCGACCCGCCGGCGTTCATCCGCTCGGTCTCGGGCAGCGAGCAGATCGCGGTCGACCGCATCAACCGCAGCCTGCGCGACGCACTGAACAACGAGGTCGCGCGGCGCACCGTGGCCGACATGATCTCGGGCGAGCGCGAGAAGGTGGTCGAGAGCGTGCGCGCCAAGGTCGACGAAGACTCGCGGCAGATCGGCGTCGAGATCGTCGACGTGCGCCTGAAGCGCGTCGACTTCGCCCCCGAGGTGTCCGAGCGGGTGTTCGCCCGGATGGAGTCGGAGCGAAAGCAGGTGGCCAACGAGCGGCGCGCCACCGGTGCGGCCGAATCCGAGAAGATCCGCGCCGACGCCGATCGGCAGCGCGAAGTGATCCTCGCCGAAGCCTATCGCGACGCGCAGCGCATCAAGGGCGAGGGCGACGCGAAGTCCGCGGGCCTGTTCGCCGCGGCCTTCGGCCAGAATCCCGAGTTCGCGAGCTTCTACCGCAGCCTCGAGGCCTACCGGGCGTCGTTTCGCAGTCGCAGCGACCTGATGGTGGTCGATCCCTCGGCGGAATTCTTCCGCTTCTTCAAGACGCCGGGCGAGCGCTCGCGCTGAGCGAAGTGACGCTGCACGACTGGCTGCGCGCCATCGGCCTGGTGCTGGTGCTCGAAGGGCTGATGCCGCTCGTCGCGCCGGCGCGCTGGCGCGAGGTGTTCATGCAGGTCGCGCGCATGCGCGACGGACAGATCCGTTTCGTCGGCGCCGGTGCGGCCCTGGCCGGCGTGCTGCTGCTGCTGATTTCCTGAGCCCGGGCCGCGGTCGTTGCCGGCGGCGGCAGGCCCTACAATGACGAGTTTTGCCGAATGCGCCCGCGCCCCGGCGGGGGCGCCGGCCGCCGAACGAGCCCGAGAGACTGCCCATGTTGCGCTGGCTGCTGCCCGAGAACATCGCCGACGTCCTGCCGTCGGAGGCGCGCCGCATCGAGGAGCTGCGCCGGCGGTTGCTCGACCTGTACCGCTCCTACGGCTACGAGCTGGTGATGCCGCCTCTGGTCGAATACCTCGATTCCCTGCTCACCGGATCGGGCGCCGACCTCGGCCTGCGCACTTTCAAGCTGATCGACCAGCTGTCGGGGCGCACGCTGGGCGTGCGCGCCGACATCACGCCGCAGGTGGCGCGCATCGACGCGCACCTGCTCAACCGCGAGGGCGTCACCCGCTTGTGCTATGCGGGCTCGGTGCTGCACACGCGCCCGCAGGGCCTGCTCGCCACGCGCGAGCCGATCCACGCCGGCGCGGAGCTCTACGGGCATGCGGGCATCGAGGCCGATCTCGAGGCGATCGAGCTGCTGGTGCGTTCGCTCGAGGCGGCCGGCGTCTCGAAGGTGCGCATCGACCTGTGCCACGCGGCGATCGTCCCGGCGCTGCTTGCGCTCGACCACAGCGGCGTCGAGCGCGACGTCGAGGCGCTGTACGCGTTGCTGCGCGGCAGGGACGTCCCGGGGCTGGACGAGTGGTTGCGCGATGCGCCGGCCGCGCTGAGTGCGCCGCTGCGGGCGCTGCCGGGGCTGCACGGGCGGGTCGCTGCGCCGCGCGGCAACGGGCCGGAAAACGGCGCCGGCGACGGCTCGCCTCTGGCGCGGGCGCGCGCAGTGCTGCCGCGGGTGGCACCGATCGTCGCGGCGCTCGAGCAACTCGGGCAGCTGTGCGCCTCGCCGCTGTGGCAGCGCTGGCCGTCGGTCGAGCTCTCGGTCGACCTCGCCGACCTGCGCGGCTACCAGTACCACAACGGCATCACCTTCGCGGCCTACGTGGAGGGACTGCCATACGCGGTGGCGCGCGGTGGCCGGTACGACAACGTCGGGCGGGCGTTCGGCCGCGCGCGGCCGGCCACCGGTTTTTCGGTCGAGCTGCGCGCGCTCGCCGGACTGGGCAACGGGGCGGCGCCGGTGCCGGCGATCCGTGCGCCGTGGTCCGACGACGCGGCACTGATCGAGGAAGTGGCCCGGCTGCGCGCTGCGGGCGAGATCGTGATCCGGGTGCTGCCCGGACACGAACCGCAGCAGCAGGAGTTCGCCTGCGATCGCGAACTGGTGCTGCTCGACGGAAACTGGAGCGTTCGCCGGCTCGACCGGAGCCGATCCTGACACCTGCAAGACGGAATCGAGACATGGCAAGAAACGTGGTGATCATCGGCACCCAGTGGGGCGACGAGGGCAAGGGCAAGGTGGTCGACTGGCTGACCGAAACCGCGCGCGGCGTGGTGCGCTTCCAGGGCGGCCACAACGCCGGTCACACGCTGGTGATCGACGGGCGCCGGCAGGTGCTGCGGCTGATTCCGTCGGGCATCCTGCGCGACGACGTGGTCTGCTACATCGGCAACGGGGTCGTCGTGTCGCCGGCGGCGCTGCTGCAGGAGATCGACGAGCTGGAGGCGGCCGGGGTGTCGGTGCGCGCGCGGCTGCGCATCAGCGAGGCCTGCACGCTGATCCTGCCGCATCACGTGGCGCTCGACCAGGCGCGCGAGGCGCGCCGCGGCGACTCGAAGATCGGCACCACCGGTCGCGGCATCGGCCCGGCCTACGAGGACAAGGTGGCGCGCCGCGCGCTGCGCGTGCGCGACCTGGCCGATCCCGCGCGCTTTCGCCAGCGGCTCGACGAAGTGCTCGACCTGCACAATTTCACGCTGAAGCACTACCTCGGCGCCGAGCCGGTGGATGGCGCGCGCGTGGCCGACGAGGCGCTGGCGCTCGCGGAGCGCATCGCCCCGATGGTTGCCGACGTTCCGGCGCTGCTCGCACAGGCGATGGCGCGCGACGAGCCGCTGCTCTTCGAGGGTGCCCAGGGCGCGCTGCTCGACATCGACCACGGCACCTATCCGTTCGTCACCAGCAGCAACTGCGTCGCCGGGGCGGCCGCGGCCGGCGCCGGCGTCGGCCCGCAATCGCTGCACTACGTGCTCGGCATCGTGAAGGCCTACACCACGCGCGTGGGCGCGGGGCCTTTCCCGACCGAACTGCACGACGAGACCGGCATCCACCTCGCCACCGTCGGCAAGGAGTTCGGCTCGGTCACCGGCCGGCCGCGCCGCTGCGGCTGGTTCGACGCACCGGCGCTGCGGCGCTCGATCCAGCTCAACGGCGTCTCGGGGCTGGTGGTCACCAAGCTCGACGTGCTCGACGGGCTGCCGTCGGTGAAGCTGTGCACCGCCTATCGCTGCGGGGGGCGCACGCTCGACCTGCTGCCGTTCGGCGCCGATGCGGTCGGCGAGTGCGAGCCGGTCTACGAGGAGATGCCCGGCTGGACGGCGAGCACGGTGGGCGTGCGCGACTGGGACGCGCTGCCGGCCAACGCCAGGCGCTATCTCGAGCGGCTCTCCGAGCTCGTCGGCGCACCGATCGACATCGTCTCCACCGGTCCCGACCGCGAGGAGACGATCCTGCGCCGCCATCCGTTTCACTGACCGAGTGGTGGCGTCGGGCGATGAAGGACCTCTACATCTCGTGGGACGAGTACAACCGGCTCGTGGAGAAGCTCGCGCTCGAAGTCTGGAAGTCGGGCTGGAGCTTCGATGCGGTCGTCTGCCTGGCGCGCGGCGGACTGCGCGTGGGCGACGTGTTCTCGCGGCTGTTCGACAAGCCGCTCGGAGTGTTGTTCACCAGTTCGTACCGCGACGACGAAGGCGTCACGCAGGGCGGGCTGCTGATCGGCGAGCAGTTGAGCTCGGCGCAGCCGCTGCCGGGCCCGCGCTGGCTGCTGGTGGACGACCTCGCGGACACCGGCGAGACGCTGCTGGGGGTGCTGCCGGCACTGCGCGAGCGCTACCCGCAGGCGCACGAGATCCGCTCGGCGGTACTATGGCGCAAGGGCTCTTCGGCGGTCCAGCCCGACTACTTCATCGAACACCTGCCGACCAATCCGTGGATCCATCAGCCCTTCGAGGAATACGATCACATGCGACCGGCCGACCTGAAGGCGCGCTGGGGCTGAACCGGGCCGATGCACGGCAGGGACGTGAGAGCCCGCCGATGCGGGCCTGCTCGATGGTGCCCAGAAGAGGACTCGAACCTCCACAGTGTTGCCACCGCCAGGACCTGAACCTGGTGCGTCTACCAATTCCGCCATCTGGGCGACGGGCCTGCCGAGCGAGCCCGGCGGCTGGCGGCTGGCGAATGCCCACCGCGAGTAGAGCCCGGCAGTTTAATCGACCGACGTGATTTGTCAAATCCGGGTGAACGCGTGAGCCGACGCCAGACTCCGACGACGACAGCCTGGTTCGCTCCGACGCGCGAAGCGATCCTCGAATGCCTGCGCGCCGCCGACGTGCCGATGACGCCTGCCGAGCTGGCCGAGCGGCTGGAGGTGCCGTCGACGCACTTCGACGACCTGCGGCGGCGCCTGCTCGCGATGGAACGCGACGGCCAACTGCTGCCCAACCGCAAGGGCGTGCTGCTGCTGGCGAGCAAGCTCGATCTCATGGCTGGCCGCGTGCAGGGCCACCGGGACGGTTTCGGGTTCCTGATTCCCGATGCGGGCGGCCCCGACATGTTCCTGTCGCCGCGCGAGATGCAGAAAGCGATGCACGGCGACCGCGTGCTGGTCAGGCGCACCGGCTACGACTCGCGCGGCCGGCCCGAGGGGCACATCGTCAAGGTGACCGAGCGCGCGCACCGGCGTCTCGTCGGGCGCTTCCTGAACGAGCGCGGCGCGAACATCGTCGTGCCCGAAGACCAGCGCATCAAGCACGACATCCTGATCCCGCCGGGCGACACGCGCCACGCGCAGCACGGGCAGGTGGTCACCGCCGAGATCGTCGATCCGCCGTCGGGGCAGGCGCCGCCGATCGGCAGGGTGGTCGAGGTGCTCGGCGAGATCGGCGATCCGGGCATGGAGATCGAGATCGCGGTGCGCAAGTTCGACGTCCCGCACCAGTTCGGCGAGGCGGCGCTCGCGCAGGCGGCGAAGCTGCCCGGCGCGGTGCGCCCGGCCGAGCTGAAGGGGCGCGTCGACCTGCGCGACGTGCCGCTGGTCACGATCGACGGCGAGGACGCGCGCGACTACGACGACGCGGTCTACTGCGAGCCGATCGAGGCGATTCCCGCGCGCGGCGAGTCGGTCGGCGCGCCGGCGCAGGCCGACGAGCACGTCGAAGGCGCCCGCGCGCGACGCGCGCCCGGCTTCCGGCTGATCGTCGCGATCGCCGACGTCTCGCACTACGTGAAGCCGGGCGAGCCGCTCGACCGGGAGGCGCTCGAGCGCAGCACTTCGGTCTACTTCCCGCGCCGCGTGATTCCGATGCTGCCCGAGAAGCTGTCCAACGGGCTGTGCTCGCTCAATCCGCAGGTCGACCGGCTGGTGCTGGTCTGCGACATGGTGGTGAGCGCGCGCGGGCAGATCCGCGCCTACCAGTTCTACGAAGCGGTGATGCACTCGGCGGCGCGGCTGACCTACGACGAGGTCTGGTCGATGCTCTCCGGCGGTGCGGGGCTCGCGCTGTCGCCGGCGCGCGCCGCGCTGCTGCCGATGCTGCGCAACCTGCACGAGCTCTATCGGGCGCTCGCCGCGGCGCGCCAGGGGCGCGGCGCGATCGACCTCGAGACGGTGGAGACGAAGATCGTCTGCGATCCGGCCGGACGCATCGAGCGCATCGTTCCGAGCCAGCGCAACGACGCGCACCGACTGATCGAGGAGTGCATGCTGGCGGCCAACGTCTGCACCGCCGACTTCATGCGCCGCAGCAGGCATCCCGGGCTGTTTCGGGTGCACGAGGGGCCCACGCCGGAGCGACTGCTGTTGCTGCGCGAGTTCCTGCGCAGCGTGGGCCTGGCGCTGGGCGGCGGGGACGAGCCCACGCCGCGCGACTACGCCGGGCTGGCCGCGCAGGTGCGTGCGCGCCCCGATTCGGCGCTGCTGCAGACGATGCTGCTGCGCTCGATGAAGCAGGCGGTCTATTCGCCCGAGAACATCGGTCACTTCGGGCTGGCCTACGAGGCCTACACGCACTTCACCTCGCCGATCCGCCGCTATCCCGACCTCCTCACGCACCGCGTGATCAAGGCGCTGCTCGCCGGCGTCCGCTACCGACCGGCGCTGGTGGGCGAGTCTGGCGAGCGCGGCTTGCCGCCCGCCTCCGGGGCCGTGGTGGCGCCGGCTCAGGCACGGCAGCTCGAGCACGAGAACTGGGAAGCGCTGGGCGCGATCTGCTCGGCCAACGAGCGGCGTGCCGACGAGGCTTCGCGCGACGTCGAGGCGTGGCTCAAGTGCATGTACGTGCGCGAGCGCATCGGCGAGCAGTTCGCCGGGCGCGTCACGGGCGTGGCGCCGTTCGGTGTGTTCGTCACGCTCAACGACCTCTACGTCGAGGGTCTGGTGCACGTCTCCGAGCTCGGCGGCGAGTACTTCCAGTACAACGAAAGCGCGCACGAGCTGCGCGGCGAGCGCACCGGCCGGCGCTTTCGCCTCACCGACGAACTCGACGTGCAGGTTTCGCGCGTCGACCTCGAAGCGCGCCGGATCGACTTCCGGCCGGTCGAGCGGCTCGACTTCCGGGCGATCAGCCGCATTCGCCGCCGCGAGGCCGCCGACGACGGCAGCCTGCGCCCGGATGCGATCGGAGCGGTCACGCCGCCGCCCGAGGAGATGGCCGCATCCGAACCCGGCAGGCCGGTGCGCGGTCCTGCCGTGCCGTCGAAGACCGCCGGGTCGAAGACCACGGGCGCCAGGGCGCGCAAGGCGGCCAAGCCCAAGACCGAGAAGGTCAGGCAGGCGCGCGCCGAGCGTCTGGCCGCGCGCTCCAGGCGTGGGGCGCTGGCGGCGGCGAACGGCTCGCGTCGCAAGCGCGGCTACTGACGGCTGCGGAAGCTGCCGGATGCTGATCCACGGCTTTCACGCGGTGCTGGCGCGGCTGCGGCGCGCGCCGCAGGGCGTGCGCGAGCTCTACGTCGACGCGTCGCGCGAGGACGCGCGCGTGCGCGATCTGGTCAAGGTGGCCCACCAGGCGGGCCTGCGCCCGCACTTCGTCGACGGCGCGCGCATCGCGAAGATGTGCCCCGGAAAGCGCCACCAGGGCGTGGTCGCGATCGTCGACTTCGCGCCGCCGACGCTGTCGCTCGAAGGGCTGCTCGACGCCGCCGTGGCGCCGCTCACGCTGCTGTTGCTCGACGGCGTGACCGATCCGCGCAACCTCGGGGCCTGCCTGCGGGTGGCCGACGGCGCGGGTGCCCAGGCGGTGATCGCCCCGAAGGACCACGCGTGCGCGCTCACCGAGGCGGCGATCCAGACCGCCAGCGGCGCGGCCGAGAGCGTGCCGTACATCATGGTGACCAACCTGGCGCGCGCAATGGACGCGATCCGCGACCGGGACATCCGGCTGCTCGGCACCGACGACTCGGCTCCGGCCTCGCTGTACGACGAGACGCTTTCGGAGTCGGTGGCGTGGGTGCTGGGCGCCGAGGGACGCGGGATGCGCCGGCTCACCCGCGAGCGCTGCGACGCGCTGGTTCGCATCCCGATGGCCGGCACGGTCGGCAGCCTGAACGTCTCGGTAGCTGCCGGCGTGGTGCTCTACGAGACGCTGCGCCAGCGGCTCGGCCGCACGAAGCAGTGAGTCGTCCGGGCGAAGATCTCGCGGAGGTGCGCGCCTGGGTGCAGGCGGCGCACCGGCTGGTCGTGTTCACCGGCGCGGGGATGTCGGCAGAGAGCGGCATCCCGACCTTCCGCGACGCGCTCACCGGGCTGTGGGCACGCTTCGACCCCGAGCAACTGGCTACCGAGGCCGCTTTTCGCGCCGATCCGCCGACGGTCTGGCGCTGGTATGCCGAGCGGCGCGTGGCAATCGCATCGGCGCAGCCGAACGACGCGCATCGCGCGATTGCGGCGTTCCAGGCACGCGGCCGGCGCGTGTCGGTGGTGACGCAGAACATCGACGGCCTGCACGCACGCGCCGGCAGTCACGGCGTGCTCGAACTGCACGGCAACATCCTGCGCGCGAAGTGCCTGGAGGGTTGCGGCGATCCCGAGCGCATCGAGCCCGGCTTCGACTGGCGCGCCGACCCGCGCGAGCCGCCGCCCTGCCCACGCTGCGGCGCGCCGCTGCGCCCCGACGTGGTCTGGTTCGGCGAACTGCTGCCGCAGCAGGTGTTCTCGCGCGCCGAGCGTGCCGCGCTGGGCTGCGACCTGATGCTGGTGGTCGGCACCTCGGCACTGGTGCACCCGGCCGCCGGCCTGCCGCTGCTGGCGCGTCAGGCCGGCGCGCGGATCGCGGTGGTGAACCCGCAGGACACGCCGCTCGACGGGCTGGCCGATCGGGTGCTGCGCGGCACGGCCGGCTCGGTACTGCCGAAGCTGCTGCGCTGAGAACGTGTGAAGCAATCATCTGCTCCCGTCTTGCACGCCAGGAAGCGCCCGTGCTTCGTTGCAAATGCTCGCCATGTCGGCCGATATGGCTGCGCTTTGCGCCTCGCCCGGGCGCTTCCTGGCGTGCCTTCCGGGCGCGGCCGATTGCTTCACACGTTCTGAGCTCGCGAGGCGCCGCGGCCGGCGATCGCGACCTGAACGATCATTGCGCCGCGCGCGGGTCGATCCGGGGTGCGGAAGCCGGGCTGTGCGAGCGGCGCGCCTGCGCCCGGTATTCCCAGGGCGGCACCGGTGCGGCCTCGCGCCACAGGCCCAGGCCGCGCAGCCGGGCCTGGCGTTCGGCCTCTGCGTAACGACGCCGCTGCGCTGGCGCGAGGTCGGCATCGTAGCGCCTGAAATGCCAGGCGAGTCCCGCGCGCAGCTGGGCGAGGCCCGCGTCGCGCCCTTCGACGAACACCCGGCCGACCAGCCGGCCGAAGAAATCGGCCTTCACCACCTCGACCCGGATCTCGCGATCGTCGAGTTGCGCGAGCAGCGCGCGGCGCGACACGTCGGCGTAGGGCTGGCCCTTCTCGGGCGCGTCGATGCCGGCGATCCGTACCCCGTGCACGCCCTCGCCTTCGATGCGCAGCAGCAGCGAATCGCCGTCGTGCACGCGCACCACGCGGCCCCGGATCGCGACGGTGGCTGGCCGGGAAGCCGCGGAGGGCGGCACGGCATTCGCTGCCGCGGCGGGCGCCTCGGCAGCGGGCGCGGCCAGCGCCTGGCCCGGTGCGGAGAGCGCGAACGTGAAGGCGCAGGCCAGCGCGAGCCCGAGCGCCGCGCCCGCGGCGGCCCGTGCTGCGCGGCGCACGGCGCTTAGCGCCGCCGGCGAAGGGGGCGAGCGCAGTACGCCAGCCCGCTCGCCGGCAGCCTCACGACGCTTCGCGACCCGGCGCGCCTGCTGGCGAGCGGGACGCGTCATCGGGCTCCGGATCGGCCGCCGGCCCGGGCGCGATGCGCAGCGGCGCCGGCAAATGCGTGGCGTGCGTCGCGCGCCGGTGCCTGCGAGGCATCGGGACTTGCCAGCGTGCGCACCGCGCGCCACAGCGATGCGACGGTCGCGGCACGCAGCCCGAGACGCCATCCGAGCCGCAGCGTGCCGAACAGCCGCCGGCCGCGCCGGCTCGCGATCAGCCCGATCGCCGAGGCTGCCAGCACGCCGAGCGCAATCGGGTGCTCGCGCAGCCGGCGTGCCCGGCTCAACGCCAGGTCGATGCGTTCGATCGAGGGTTCGATTCGTCGCCAGCGCACCGCAAGCGCGTCGCGCTGCAGCGCGCTGAGCGCGCGCAACCGGGCCAGCCGCCGCGCCGCGCTGTCGCGCCTTGCCGCATCGCCCGCCGGTGTCGCTGCCGGCCGGCCCGGGAGCGGTTTGCTCACGCCGCGCTCTCGCAGTCGGGGAGGGTGTTCAGCGCAGCCGCGCGATGTCCTGCCGCAGTTCGGCGATCGTCGCGTCGAACGGGCGTGGACCGTTGCGCACCAGCCGGCGCAGCCACAGCAGGCAGCCGGTGCCCGCCGCCAGGTGAATCGCCGCCACCGCTGCAATCGCCGCGAGCCGGTGCGTATCCCAGAATGCTGCGATCGCGAGCACCGAAACGAAGAGCAGCGCGAGCGCGAGGAACAGCAAGCCGCCGAGCAGCAGGGTGGCGAGCAGTCGCAGGCGCCCGGCCTGCAATTCGAGGTCTGCCCCAACCAGCTCCAGCCGCGTCTCGACGATCTCGAGAAGGCCGCTCACCAGCGCACGCACGCGCGCAACCAGCCCCGGCTCTTCGGTCGACTGGCTCACCGGATCACCGTGGCCAAGCGGCAGGCGCCGTGAACGCTCAACGCCGGCCCAGCAGCAGGCCGAGCAGCAGGCCGATTCCGGCCCCGATGCCGACCGCGGTCCAGGGGTGCTCGTGGACGTATTCGTCGGTTTCGCGCGCGGTGCGCCGGGCGCGTTCGACCACCGCGTGCTCGAGGTTGGCGAGTTCGGCCTTGGCGACGCTGACGCTGTGCTCGAGGCGCTCGCGCGCCGCACCGAGTTGCTCTCCGCCCTGCCTGGAAGCCGCCCGGAGCATCTCTTCGGCGTCGCTCACGAGGGTGCGCATTTCCTGCGCGAGCCGATCGCGTGTCGCTTCCATTCGTGCACCCACATCCATGCTTCGATCCTCCGTTCCGGACGGGTTCATTGTCGTGCTCAACGGAACACGAGCACCGGAATGCTCGAGTGCGTGAGAACCTTGTTGGTTTCGCTGCCGAGCACCAGCGCGCTCAGGCCGCGGCGACCGTGCGAGGACATGAAGATCAGGTCGCAGCCTTTCTCGCGCGCGACGTCGATGATCGCGCGGTACGGCTGCGTGTGGCGCACCGAGACGGTCTCGCACGGCACGCCGGCAGCTTTCGCGCCTTGCGCCGCCGCATCGAGGATCGTCTTTGCGGTCTCCTCCGTGGCCTTCATGAACTCGGCGAACGATGCCTGTCCGGCCGCCGGGAACTCGGCGAACGCCGGCGGGATGTACTCGGGCATCACGTGCAGCGCGGTGAGCCGCGCGCCCGTCTCCTTCGCGAACTGGATCGCGCGATCGACCGCATCGTTCGACAGTTTCGAGCCGTCGGTGGGAACCAGCAGGTGCTTGTACATGCGGATCTCCTTCCAGCGTGGTGGGATTGCCTCATTGTAGGGGCTCGGCCGCCCCATGGTCATTGACGGAGCGCAACCGCGGCATTGCCCGCCAGCGGCGCGAGCAGCAACGCGATCGCGGCCAGCAGCGCGGCCATGCTCCCGAGGAAGCCGGCCGCGCTGGCCCGGACGAGCCCGCGCCCGCCGATCCATGCGGCCAATGCCAGCCTGAAAGCGGTGTTGGTCACGAAGGCCAGTGCGATCGCCACCACCACCTCGTGCGCGGCGGCGCCGCCGACACCCAGCAGGCGCAGGCTGCCCAGCGTGAGTGCGTCGAGGTTGCTCAGGCCCGAGAACAGCGCGACCAGGTACAGGCCGGCGGCGCCCGCGCGCTGCGCGAACTCGGCGGCGAGCAGCAGCACCAGCGCATAGAAGCCGGCGAATCCGAGCGCGGTGCCCAGTTCCATCGGGTTGCCGACCTGCGGCGACGCCGCTTCGGCATCGGCGGCCACCGGCAGGCGGCGCCATTGCACCAGGCCGGCGACCAGCATCGGTGCGCCGGCAGCAAGCAGCACCGATGCGAGCGCCGGCAGCACCGACGGGCCGAGCAGCGCCGCCAGCAGCGCCACGCGCGCGAACAGGACTGCTCCGGCGAGCAGGATCACCAGCGCCGAGGCACGGGCCTGGGAGGGATCGCTGCGCACGCGGCGCGCGTAGCTGACCGTGGTGGCGGTCGACGAGACCAGTCCGCCCAGCAGCCCGCTGAGCAGCAGCCCGCGCCGCGGACCGGCGAGTCGCAGCGCGACGTAGCCGGCCAGGCTCACGCCCGAGATCAGCACGACCATCAGCCAGATCTGGTACGGATTGAGCACGCCGTGCGGCCCGAAACCGCGATTCGGCAGCGCCGGCAGCACCACCAGGCTCAGCGCGCCGAACTGCAGGATCGACAGCATGTCGCGCCGGCTGATCCGCTCGCTCAAGCCCTTCAGTTCGGGCTTGAAATAGAGCAGGGCCGTGATCACGACCGCCAGCGAAGCGGCGATCGTGGCCAGCCCATGCCAGGTCATCGTGCCGAGCGTGAAGCACAGCAGCAGCGAAATCGTGGTGGTGGTTCCGGGATCGCCGTCGCGCCAGGCGTCGCGGCGCTGCGCGACGACCGCCATCGCGCCCACCAGCAGCAGGCCGATGGCGATCGGCCAGGCCGCGTCGATGAGCTCGCCAAGCAAGGCCGAGGCGGTGCCGAACAGCGCGGTCAGCGTGAAGGTGCGAAGCCCGGCGGCGGCCGCAGGATGGCGCTCGCGCTCCAGACCCATCAGCAGTCCGACGGCCGCGCTCGCTGCGAACGCCCGGAGGACGCCCAGTTCGACGAAGGTTCCGAAGCGGTCGGCGAACAACAGTTCCGCATCCATGCTGACGATTATGGCAGCAGCGTGCAGCGGCAAAGTGCGTCGCCGGCCCCGGCTGCTCGTCGTTACAAACCGTTACCAACCGTTGCCGCACCGCCATCGAGGGCCGGGGACGGGCCGGTAGAGTCCGACAGGTGCGGGAAAACCCGGGTCGAGGTGAACCGCATCGTGTTGCCCGCATGACCAGCCACGGAGTTGCCAGATGCAGACCTACGCCGCCCAGCCGATCCCGCTTCACTCCGTCGCTCCTGCGGGTGCGGCCGTCAGCCGGGCCGCGGCCGTGAGCGACATGGACGTCCTGATCGCGCGCGCCGGAGGCGCGCGGCGCCGCGTGCGGCGCGGCGAATACCTGTACCGGGTGGGAGCGCCATTCCACGCGCTGTACGGCATTCGCGCCGGCTCGTTCAAGTCGGTGCTGCTCACCGAAGACGGTCGTGAACAGGTCACCGGCTTTCACATGGGCGGCGAGGTGCTCGGTTTCGACGGCATCGGCTCCGAGACCTGTCCGGGCGACGCAATCGCGCTCGAAGACAGCGAGGTGGTGGAGATTCCGTTCCAGGAACTCGACACGCTGGCCAGTCGCGAGCCGGCGTTGCAGCGCGAGCTGTTCCGGATGCTCGCCGGCGAGATCCAGCGCGAGCGTTCGCTGATGCTGCTGCTGGGCTCGATGCGTGCCGAAGAGCGGCTGGCGGCTTTCCTGATCAATCTCTCGCAGCGTTTCGCCGCGCGAGGCTTTTCCGCCCACCGGTTCCTGCTGCGCATGACCCGCGAGGAGATCGGCAGCCTGCTGGGCCTGAAGCTCGAGACGGTGAGCCGGATCCTGTCGCGCTTCCAGGCCGAGGGACTGATCCGCGTGCGCAATCGCGAAGTGCAGATCGTGTCGACGCCGGCGCTCAGAGCAGTGATCGGCCGCGGCGACGTCCGGCGCGAACGCGAAGCCGCCTGAGCGCGCAGGCCGGCGCTCGGCCGGCCGCTCCCGGATTCAGTCGTCCACAGCGGGACGGTCTTCGCGAGGCCGGCGATCGGCCGCGCCGCTGCGAACCGGGCCGGGCGCATCGTCGAGCGCACGACGCACCGTGCGCGCCAGCTGATCGATCCGGTAAGGCTTCGACAGCAGTTCGACGCTCTCGCCCAGTTCGGCTCGCCAGGGCAGGGCGCTGCGCGCATAACCCGAGGCGAATGCGACGCGCAGCTGCGGGTGCAGGGCCAGCGCCTCGCGCGCCAGCGCCGGCCCGCCCATGCCGCCGCGCAGCACCACGTCACTGAAGAGCAGATCGATGCCGGGCTCGCGTTCGAGCAGCGCCAGTGCGCGCTGGGCGTCGCCCGCCTCGAGCACCCGGTAGCCGAGCTTTCGCAGGAACGCGGTGGCGATCTCGCGCACTTCCTCGTCGTCCTCGACCACCAGGATCGTCTCGCTGCCGCCGCGGCAGGCCGGGTCGGCCTCGAAGTCGCTGTGCGGGGGCGCGCCGCCCCGGTCGACCGGCAGGTACAGGTTGACCGTCGTGCCGATGCCCGGCGTACTCGTGGCCTGGACATGCCCACCCGACTGCTTGGCGAAGCCGTAGACCAGGCTCAGACCGAGTCCGCTGCCCTTGCCGTGTGCCTTGGTGGTGAAAAAGGGTTCGAAGGCGCGTGCGAGCACCTCCTCGCTCATGCCGGTGCCGGAGTCGGCCACCGAGATGAGCAGATAGCGACCGGGCGCGAGCCCGTCGGCGCGCGCCGCGAACCCCGCGTCGACGTCGGCGAGGCGGGCCGAGAAGACCAGCGTGCCGCCCTGGGGCATCGCGTCGCGCGCGTTGACCGCCAGGTTGAGCAGCGCGGTATCGAGCATGCCCGGGTCGGCCTCGAGCGGGGGCAGCCCGTCCTCGACCACCGAGTGCACCTCGATGTTCGCGCCGAGCGTGCGCGCGAGGATGTCGGCCAGCGACGCGAGCAACTGCCGGGCGTCGATCGCGCGCGGGCGCAGCGTCTGCCGGCGGGCGAAAGCGAGCAGCTTGCGGGTGAGGTCGGCGCCGCGTCCGGTGGCCCGCAGCGCCGCCTTCGTCAGGTTGGCCGACAGCGCGTCGGAGGCCACGCGCTCCTCGAGCATCTGCAGGTTGCCCGAGATGACGGTGAGCAGGTTGTTGAAGTCGTGCGCCACGCCGCCGGTGAGTTGCCCCAGCGCCTCGAGCCGCTGCGACTGGAACAGCTGCTCCTCGGTGCGCGAGCGCTGCATCGCCGCACCGATCGTATTGGCGAGTGCCTGCAGGAAATTCGCGTCGTCGCGCGTGAAGCTGCGCGCATGCCGGGTGCCGGCCATCAGCAGGCCGAGCGTGCGCTCCTCGCCCGGGATCGGCGCGACGAGCGCGCTGCGCGGGCCGGAGTCGGCGACGTCCTGGACAGCGGCCGATGCCGGCTGGCGCAGGTCGTCGATCATCAGCGGCTGCACGAGTGGCGTGGCGTCCTGCCTGCAGCACTCGGCGAGCTGTGATACCGCCGCGGCGAGCGCAGCGTCGCCCATGCCGTGGCTCACGCCCGGCGCGAGCAGCGGTTCGCCACCGGTGCACTGCGCGACCAGCGCGTGATCGACCTGCAGCAGCCGGACGACCAGATCGCAGGCCTCGCGCTGGATCAGGCCGATGTCCTTGCTGGCGAGCGCCAGGCGCCCGAAATCGGCCACGGCATTCGACTGTCGGGCGCGCGCGAGGAGATCCTGGACGCGGGCCACTTCGCTCACGTCGCGGATGTTGGCGCAGATCATGGTGGCGCCGCCGAAGCGGAACGGGCTGAGCCCGATCTCGACCGGAAACTCTCGACCGTCGGCGTGCTGTGCCCACAACGCCAGGTTCATCCCCATCGGCCTCGATTCGGGCTGCCTGGCATACAGCCCGCGATGGCGGCGATGGCCTTCGCGAAAACGCTCTGGAATCAGGTCTTCGATCGGGCGCCCCGCGAGCTCGCTCGCCCGGTAGCCGAAGAGATGCTCGCTTTGCCGGTTCGCGAGGCGGATCAGGCCGTGGTGGTCGACCACGAGCAGCGCATCGCTCGAGGTGTGAAAGATCTGCTCGTAGAGTTGCGGATGCGCCTCGCCGGCCAGCGCGGGCGCCGCATCGTCGGCGCCGGGCGCCGCCGCGTCGGCGGGTGCGGAATCGGCGTTGTCCGGCCCGCGCCGTCGCGGCGGACGGTTCATCCGGAGGACACGCGCGCGGCGAACAGGTAACCCACGCCACGCACCGACTTGATCAGTTCGGGTTCGGCGGGATCACGCTCGATCTTGCGGCGCAGCCGCCCCACCTGCACGTCGATCGCGCGATCGAAGGGGCCGGCTTCGCGGTGATGCATCAGCTCCATCAGTCGGTCGCGCGACAGCGCGCGGTTGGGGTTGCGCACGAAAGTGGCCAGCAGGTCGAATTCGCCGGTGGTGAGCGGCACCGGCGCACCGTCGGCACGGGTGAGCGAGCGTGAGGACAGGTCGATGCGCCAGCCGGCGAAATCGAAGAGGTCTCGCTCGACCGGCGCCTCGACCTTGGTCCGGCGCAGCACGCTGCGCACCCGTGCGGCGAGCTCGCGCAGATCGAACGGCTTGGCCACGTAATCGTCGGCCCCCATTTCGAGGCCGACGATGCGGTCGACCGCCTGGCCGCGGCCGGTCACGATGATGATGCCGGGCGGATGCGGCTGCGTGCGAAGCTCGCGCGCCAGGCTCAGCCCGTCTTCGCCGGGCAGGCCGAGGTCGAGCAGCACGATGTCGGGGCGCTCGCGCGCCACTTCGGCACGCATCGCGCGGCCGTCGGCCGCGGCGGCCACCTCGAAGCCGAAACCGCTCAGGTAATTGACGAGAAGGTCGCGGATGTCGTCTTCGTCGTCGACGACCAGTATCCGATCTGCCATGCCTGTCGAAACCGGCCCGCCGGCCGCCCGGAGTTGCTGCGTGCTGCTTCGGCGCGATTGTAGCGCAGCAATCCGGGGCTTCAGCCGCACTCGCCCTGGTGTCCGCACGCGGTGCAGAACATGCAGCCGTCGCGCTTGATGTAGGCGTGCGCGCCGCAGGCGGGGCACGCCTGGCCCGCGATCAGCGGAGCCCCGGTGCTGGCCGCGACAGGCTCGGCGCCGGGCAGCGCCAGCGCACCGGCACCGCCGATCGCGTGGCCTTCGCCGTCGAGCAGGCCCAGCACCTTGAACCGGTGCAGGATCAGTGCTGCGACGTAGGCGACGGTGCTCGGCCAGATCTGCTGGCGGTTCTCGCCCGGCACGGGCGCCCAGAACGAACCGTTCAGTTCGCCGAAGTTCAGCAGCTTGCGTAGCTTCAGCCCGATCCAGTTGACGTCGATCACGTGCATGTCGAGCGACAGCAGCTTGCACAGGCCGTCGAGCACCCTGGGGTAGTCGCCCGAGAGCCAGATCGAATAGGGGCGACGCGCGCCGTCGGGCAGCTGCAGCTCCTTCAGGCCGAGCACGAAGTCATCGCCGGTGGCGGCGTTGCTGATGTCGGCGGTCCAGGACAGGGTGCCCAGCGGCCCCGACTTGGGCTCCTTGCGGAACATCATCGCGTCGAGCATCGGCGTGGGCAGTTCGTCGAGCGCCTCGAACATGCCGAGTTCCTCGCAGCGATGGCGCACGATCTCGGCGAAACCGGCGACGATGCCCGGCGTCCAGCGGATCTCGCCGGCCGGCGGAAACGGCATCTGCAGCGGCTGCTCGTCGCGGGTGCGCGCCAGCGCGTCGAGCTTGAGCTTGAGCCAGCCGCGGTCGTTCGAGCGCATGTCCATCGACAGTGCCTTGGCGATCGCGCCCAGTCCGCGCGGCTGCTCGTTGCCGTTGACCCAGGTCTCGAAGGGCACGCTGCGCAGCCCCTGACTGCCGTCGGCGCGGGCGAACGACTCCTCGGTCTGTCCGATGAAGATGCAGAACGACGCACGCTTGTCGAGCGGCTCGACCATGTACGAATAGGCCATGTTGCCCGCGGGCAGCCTGGGGCGGCTCGGCCAGCGCAGCGACGAGAGCGCAGGTTGCGGAATGCGCTCGAGGCGCAGCCGGCGATCGGGCTCGTAGTGCAGGTCCTGCGGCTGCTGCGCGGCCGCGGCTGCGCCCGAGACGCTGAGCACCGAGCCGATGACGGTGTTCGGGCGATAAGTGGTGATGCCTTTCAGCCCGCCGCGCCAGGCTTCGAGGTACAGGGACTTGAATTCGTCGTACGGATAGTCTTCGGCGACGTTGACCGTCTTGCTGATCGCCGAATCGACGAACGGCTGCACCGCCGCGCTCATGCGCATGTGATCGAGCGCGTTGATCTGCATCGCCGAGACGAAGTAGTCGGGCAGCGCGGTCACGTCGTGCCCGAGGTGGCGCCAGAGCCGGTAGGCGAAATCCTCGACTTCGTATTCCTGCCTGCTGCCGTCGGGCATGCGCTTGCGGCGGGTGTAGGTCCAGGAGAAGGCCGGTTCGATGCCGCCCGAGGCGTTGCCGGCGAAGGCGATCGAGATGGTGCCGGTGGGCGCGATCGACAGCAGGTGCGAATTGCGGATGCCGTGCTCGCGGATGCGCTGGCGCAGCTCGACCGGAAGGCGCGAGGCGGCGTGCGGCTCGGCGAGGTACTTCTCGGCGTCGAACAGCGGAAAAGCGCCCCGCTCCTGCGCGAGCGCCACCGAAGCGTCGTAGGCCACGTCGCGCATCGTCTGCGCGATGCCCGCCGCGAAGGCGCGGCCGGCCTCGCTGTCGTAGCGCAGCTTCATCATCGTGAGCGCGTTGCCCAGCCCGGTGAAGCCGAGGCCGATGCGCCGCTTCGACTGCGCCTCGCGCTCCTGCGCCTGCAGCGGCCACAGCGTGAGGTCGAGCACGTTGTCGAGCGCGCGCACCGAGATCGCGACCGCGCGGCGGAAGCGCTCGTAGTCGAACGCGGGCGCGTCGCCGAACGGATCGACGATGAAGCGCGTGAGGTTCATGCTGCCGAGGTCGCAGCAGCCGTAGGGCGGCAGGAACTGCTCTCCGCAGGGATTGCTGGCGGCGATCGTCTCGCAATAGGACAGGTTGTTGTCGCGGTTCACGCGGTCGATGAAGATCACGCCGGGCTCGGCGTGATCGTAGGTGGACCGCATGATCTGGTCCCAGAGCTCGCGCGCCCTGACCGTGCGATAGATCCAGGCGCCGTCGACCCGCTGGCAGTGTCCGGCGGCATCGAACGGCTGCACGGCGTGGACCAGGTCGAAGCCGGCGTCGGCCTCGACCGCGCGCATGAACGCGTCGGTGACCGCCACCGACATGTTGAAGTTCGACAGCGAGCCGTCGTTCTTGGCGTTGATGAACTCCTCGACGTCGGGATGGTCGACGCGCATCACGCCCATCTGCGCGCCGCGCCGCGAACCTGCCGATTCGAGGGTTTCGCACGACTTGTCGAACACGCGCATGTACGACACCGGCCCGGAGGCGCGCGACAGCGTGCCCTTGACCAGCGCTCCGCGCGGCCTGATCGACGAGAAGTCGTAGCCGACGCCGCCGCCGCGGCGCATGGTTTCGGCGGCTTCCTGCAGGGCCGCGTAGATGCCGGGCGTGCCGTGTTCGTCGTGGCCCCAGACCGCGTCGCCGATCGGCTGCACGAAGCAGTTGATCAGCGTTGCGCGGATCTCGGTGCCGGCCGCCGAGTTGATGCGGCCGGCCGGCACGAAGCCGTTCTCCATCGCCCACAGGAACTCGCCCTCCCAGTGCTGCTGGCGTTCGCTCGGCTCCACCGAGGCCAGGGCGCGCGCCACGCGCACCCGGATGTCGTGCGCGCTGGCTTCGTCGCCCTTGGCGTATTTTTCGCGCAGGACGTCGATCGTGACTTCCTGTTCGGGCAGGGCGGTGAGCAGGTCTTCGATTTTCATCGGCGGGATTCCGGGGGGCGAGTGGGGGGTGACGGGACGAGATGCCACGGCACTCGACCGCAGCGGCGAACCCTAATTGTAGTGCCTCGCGGCGCAAAAGCAAGTCCATATAGTGTGCGCCGGGTTCGAGCCGCATCGCGACAGCGACGTCAGGATCTGAGAGGTTATAGTGTGGTGCATCTTCCACGGGAGAGCGTACCGAACCATGGAGAAACACGTCCAGTGGAACATCTGGTACGTGATCGTCGCGATCATCGCGATGATCGCGTTCAACGACGCGCTGCGCTCCTGGCGCGAAGTGCAGCCGCTCGCGTACAGCGAGTTCCTCGAGCAGCTCGACGCCGGCAACGTCGAGGAGATCCGCGTTTCGAGCGACCGTATCGAGGGCACGCTCAAGCGCCCGCTGCCCGATGGCCGCACCCGCTTCGCGACGGTGCGCATCGACCCCGAGCTCGCGCAGAGCCTGGCGCGCGAGCACGTGAAGTTCAGCGGCGTGATCCAGAGCACGCTGCTGCGCGACGTGCTCGGCTGGGTGATTCCGGCGCTGCTGTTCTTCGGGCTGTGGTCGTTCCTGCTGCGCCGCTTCGGCGAGCGCAGCGGCCTGGGCGGCGGACTGATGTCGATCGGCCGCAGCAAGGCCAAGGTGTACGTCGAGACCGGCGTGGGCGTCACCTTCGCCGACGTGGCCGGCGTCGACGAGGCAAAGGAAGAGTTGCGCGAGGTGGTCGGCTTCCTGAAGGATCCGGGCAGCTACGGCCGGCTCGGCGCGCGCCTTCCGAAGGGCATCCTGCTGATCGGTCCGCCCGGCACCGGAAAGACCCTGCTCGCGCGCGCGGTGGCGGGCGAAACCGGGGTGCCGTTCTTCTCGATCAACGGCTCGGAGTTCGTCGAGATGTTCGTCGGGGTGGGCGCGGCGCGCGTGCGCGACCTCTTCGAGCAGGCGCGGCAGAAGGCGCCGGCGATCATCTTCATCGACGAGATCGACGCGCTCGGCCGGGCGCGCGGCGCCTTCGGCGCGTTCGGCGGCGGACACGACGAGAAGGAGCAGACGCTGAACCAGCTGCTCGCCGAGATCGACGGCTTCGACCCGAGCGCCGGCGTCGTGTTGCTCGCCGCGACCAACCGCCCCGAGATCCTCGACCCGGCGCTGCTGCGCGCCGGGCGCTTCGACCGCCAGGTGCTGGTCGACCGCCCCGATCGTGCCGGGCGCGTGCAGATCCTGCTGGTGCACCTGAAGAAAGTGCGCCTGGACAGCGACGTCGATCCCGAGAAGATCGCTGCGCTCACTCCCGGTTTCACCGGCGCCGACCTCGCCAACCTGGTCAACGAGGCGGCGCTGCTCGCGACGCGGCGCGGCCGCGAGGCGGTGGGGCTGGAAGACTTCACCGGCGCGGTCGAGCGCATCGTCGCCGGCCTCGAGAAGAAGAACCGGCTGCTCAACCCCGAGGAGCGCCGCGTGGTCGCCCACCATGAAATGGGGCACGCGCTCGTGGCCTGCGCGCTCCCCGGCACCGACGTGGTGCACAAGGTGTCGATCATCCCGCGCGGGGTCGGCGCGCTGGGCTACACCATCCAGCGCCCGACCGAAGATCGCTTCCTGATGCAGCGCGAGGAGCTGATGAACAAGATGGCGGTGCTGCTGGGCGGGCGCGCCGCCGAATCGCTGGTCATCGGCCAGATGTCCACCGGTGCGGCCGACGATCTCGCCAAGGTCACCGACATCGCGCGCACGATGGTCACGCAATACGGAATGGAGCCGATGCTCGGGCACCTGGTCTACGAGACGCCGCGCTCGCCCTGGCTGGCCACGCCGCAATGGCAGGGCGAGGGGTCGCGCTACTCCGAGGAGACCGCGCAGCGCATCGACGCGGCGGTGCGCCGGCTGGTCGAGGAGGCGTTCGAGCGCAGCGTCGCGATCCTGCGCACGCAGCGCGCACGCCTCGAGGAGGGCGCGGCGCGGCTGCTCGAGCGCGAGACGCTCGGCGAAGAAGACCTGCGCGCGCTGCTGCGCGACGTTCCCGCCACGGAGCCCGGCCAATGAAACTCGCCCCGGAACAGCTGGCGCGGCGCTGGCCCGCCGAGGCCTTCGACTTCGAGACGACGGAATCGCTCGAGCCGCTGGATGCCGCGCTCGGCCAGCACCGTGCGCTCGAGGCGCTCGAGCTGGCGGTGGGCGTCGCCCAGCCCGGCTTCAACCTGTTCGTGCTCGGCGCGCCCGAGACCGGCCGCTTCGAAGCCACGCTGCGCCGCGTGCGCCAGCTCGCGGCCGGCCTGCCTGCGCCCGATCGCTGGTGCTACGTCAACAACTTCCACGACCCGGTCCGGCCGGTGGCGCTGCGGCTTCCGGGCGACACCGGCGCGCGGCTGCGCGACGACATGCGCCAGCTGGTCGAGGAGCTGCGCTCGGCGATTCCGGCGGTGCTCGAGAGCGACGAATACCGCTCGCGCGTCGAGCAGATCGAGGCGCACTTCGCGTCGCTGCAGGAGCAGGCCTTCGGCGAACTGGTCGAGGAGGCGCAGCGCCAGGGCATCGCGCTGCTGCGCACGCCCGCCGGCTTCTCGTTCGCGCCGGCGCGCGAAGGCGAGGTGATGCCGCACGAGGAGTTCGAGAAGCTGCCGCCCTCCGAGAAGGAACGCATCGCGCAGGCGATCCGCGCGCTGCAGGAGAGGCTCGAGCGCATCCTGCGCCAGGCGGTGGGCTGGCGGCGCGAGCATCGCGACGAGATGAAGAAGCTCAACCGCGAGGTCACCACCTTCGCGGTGGGCCACCTGGTCGACGACCTGGTGCGCAAGTACGTGGCGCTGCCCGGCGTGGTCGCCTACCTCGAGGCGGTGGCCAAAGACGTGGTCGAGAACGCCGACATCTTCCGCGCCACTCCCGAGAGCGCACAGGCGCAGCAGATGCAGGCCGACGGGCTGCCGCCGCTGCGCCGCTACCAGGTGAACCTGCTGGTCGAGGACGAGGCCGCGGGCGCTCCGGTGGTGAGCGAGGAGAATCCCACTTTCCAGAACCTGATCGGCCGGGTCGAGCACGTGGCGCGCTTCGGTGCGCTGATGACCGACTTCGGGCTGATCCGTCCGGGGGCGATGCACCGCGCCAACGGCGGCTACCTGCTGCTCGATGCGCGCAAGCTGCTGATGCAACCGCTCGCGTGGGAGGCGCTCAAGCGCACGCTGCTCACGCGCGAGATCCGCATCGAGTCGCCGGCGCAGCAGTACGGGCTCATCAGCACCGTGTCGCTCGAGCCGCAGCCGATTCCGCTCGACCTGAAAGTGGTGCTGTTCGGCGACCGCATGCTGCACGCGCTGCTGCAGGCCTGGGATCCGGAGTTCGTCGAGCTCTTCAAGGTCGACGCCGACTTCGAAGACGACATCGTGATCGACGATGCGTCGCTGCCCACCTACGCGCGGCTGATCGGCAGCCTGGCGCGCGACGCGAAACTGCCGCCGCTGGAGGCCGACGCGGTGGCGCGGATGATCGAGCACGCCGCGCGCGACGCCGGCGACCGCGACCGCGTGACGCTGCACGTGCACCGGCTGCGCGACCTGGTCGCCGAGGCGGCTTACCACGCAGGGCGCGAGCGGCGCGACCGCATCGGCCGGCGCGACGTGCAGGCCGCGCTCGATGCGCGCCGCGAGCGCACCGGGCGCGTGCGCCGGCGCCTGCAGGAGCGCATCCTCGAGGGCACGATCCTGATCGACACTGCCGGTGCGCAGCCCGGCCAGATCAACGGGCTGTCGGTCTACCTGATGGGCGAGAACGCGTTCGCGCAACCCACGCGCATCACCGCGACCACGCGCATCGGCGAGGGGAACCTGATCGACATCCAGCGCGAGGCGTCGCTGTCGGGCTCGATCCACTCGAAGGGCGTGATGATCCTGTCGGCGTTCCTCGCGTCGCGCTACGCGGCGCGCCAGGCCTTCGCGCTGAACGCGAGCCTGGCGTTCGAGCAGACCTACGGTCCGGTCGACGGCGACAGCGCGTCCCTGGCCGAGTTGTGCGCGATCCTGTCCTCGCTCGCCGGCATTCCGATCCGCCAGGCCTGGGCGGTCACCGGCTCGGTCGACCAGTCGGGCAACGTGCAGGCAATCGGGGCGGTCAACGAGAAGATCGAAGGCTTCTTCGAGATCTGCGCGGCCCGCGGGCTCGACGGCCGCCAGGGCGTGCTGATTCCGGCAAGCAACGTGCGCCACCTGATGCTGCGCGACGAGGTGGTGCAGGCGGTGCGCGAGGGGCGCTTCGCGGTGCACGCGGTGGCCAGCGTCGACGAGGCGATCGGGTTGCTCACCGGCCGCGACGACGTCGAAGCGGTGGTGCGGGCGCGGCTGGCCGAGCTCGGCAAGCTGCGCCAGAAGATCATCGCGCCGGTGCAGCGCAACCGGCAGCCGCGCCGCTGAGGACGGGGCAAGCGCGATGAACGCCAGCGCCACCGAATTGCGGATCTGGATCGTGGTCGATGCGCTCGATCGCAGCGCCGACGTGCTCGGCGCCGCGATGCGGCTGGCCGCCGGCCGCGCGGTCGAACTGGCGGGCCTGTTCGTCGAGGATGCCGACCTGCTGCGGCTCGCGGGCTGGCCGGGTGCGACCGAGACACGGCTGCTCGAGACGACGCTGCGGCCGGTGGCGGGCGCGGAGCTGCAGGCGGCGCTGCGCGCCCAGGCACTGGCGCTGCACCGGCGCCTCGACACGCTGGCACGCGACATCGGCGTGCCGTCGTCGTTTCGCATCGCACGCGGAAGGATGGTGCAGCAGGCGCTGCACCTGGCGGGCAGCGGCGACTGGATCGTCCTCGCGAGCGCGGCCACCGGGTTGCGGCTGCAGCAGGCGGCGTCCCGCGCGCGGCCGCTCGTCTGGCTGCTGCCCGACGATGTCGAGGCGCTGTCGCCGTTGCTCGCGGCGGCAACCCGCTACGACCCGCAGCGCAGCGCCGAACGCCGGGTGGTGCTGCCGCCGGACGCGACGCACGCCGCCAGGCTGCGCGCGGCCTCACAGGCCGCCGGTACGCGCCTGCAGCTCGTGCGCGAGTCGGAACTGATCGCGCGCGCCTCCTGCGGTCCGTCGGTTCCCGGCGACCTGGTGCTGATGACGCGCGAGTCGGGCGCCGCCGACCCCCAGCGGCTGGGGCGGCTGCTCAGGCGCGGCGTCGGGCCGCTCGCACTGGTCTGAACGGGCCGGTCGTCAGCCGCCGCGCAGGTCGCGGCCCTCGGGCGCAGTGCCGAAGGGCGGCGCCGGCTGGCCCTGTCGCGCGGCGATCGCTCTCAGCTGCTGCTCGAGCGCGTCGAGCCGGCCGCGCAACGTGGCTTCGCTCTCGGAGCGTCGCGTTGCCTGGCGCGCGAACTCCGCTTCGAGGAAACCGCGCAGCTCGGTGAAGCGTGACGCCTCGGCCTGGTCGGCGAGCTGGCGCTGCGCCTGCAGCTCCTTGCCGTGGCGCCGCATCTCGAGCAGTCCGGACATCTGCAGGTAGGCGATGTAGCCCAGGAAGAGCACCGTGACCGCGACGATGAAGCCGAGCATCACCACGCCGAGCGGCGCCTGCACTTCGGCAAAGGCCAGCGACAGCGTGGTCGGCGCGTTGAGCACCGCCCAGTTGACCAGCACGAAGGCGGCGAGGGCACCGAACACGAGAACGAACAGCAGCGAGCGCAGGCTCATGGCTCAACTCCGGACCTGTCATCGATGCGATTCAACGCGATGCGTGCGCCGATGTCAAAGCCGCAGGTCTCGGGCGATGCACCCCTGCCGAATGCCGCGAGGCTAGAACTTCAGCGTGCGCGGCAGCCACAAGGCGAGCTCGGGCACGGCGATCACCGCGACCAGCACCAGCAGCATCGCGAACACGAACCAGATCACCCAGGGCACGGTCTGCTCGATGCGCACGCCGGCGAGCCGCGACGACACCATCAGGTTGACCGCCATCGGCGGCGTGAACTGGCCGATCGCCACCATGTAGGTGAGCAGCACCCCGAACCAGACCGGATCCCAGCCGAAGCCCTTCACCAGCGGCAGCAGCAGCGGGACGAAGATCAGGAAGATCGAGATGCCGTCGAGCACCATGCCCACCCCGAGCAGCACGACGACGATCGCCGCCAGCGCCCAGCCGCTCGCCACGCCGCTGTCGAGGATGGTGCGCGCCAGCGGGTCGACGATCCCGAGCGTGCTCACCGCGTAGGCGAAGATGCTCGCCAGCGCGATCACGATCATGATGATCCCCGAGAGTTCGGCCGCTTCGACGAAGATCGCGGGCAGGTCGGCGACGCGGATCGTGCGATAGACGAACAGGCCGACGAACAGGCCGTAGAACACCGCGACCACCGCCGCTTCGGTGGGCGTGAACCAGCCGGCGCGCATGCCGCCGAGGATCAGCACCGGGGCGAACAGCCCCCAGCTCGCCTCGCGCAGCGCGCGAAAGAACGGCGGGCGCGGCCCGCTCTCGCCGGCGCCGAAGCCGTGGCGCCGCGCCAGCCAGACTGCCGGCACGATCAGCGCGAAGCCGGCGAGCGCCCCGGGCACCATGCCGGCGGCGAACAGCGCAGGCACCGACGCGCCCGGCACCATCACCGAGTAGACGATGAAGGCGATCGACGGCGGAATCAGGATGTCGGTGGCCGCGGCGGCACCGATCACGCTGGCCGAGTAGGCCGGCGGATAGCCGGCGCGCGCCATTGCGGCGAGCATCACGCCGCCCACCGCCGCCGCAGTGGCCGGGCCCGAGCCGGAGATGCCGCCGAGGAACATCGCCACGCCGATCGCCACCATCGGCAGCATGCCGGAGCCGCGGCCGACGATCGCCAGCGCGAAGTCGACCAGCCGCTGTGCGACGCCGGAGCGGTCGAAGATCGAGCCCACCAGCACGAACATCGGCAGCGCGAGCAGCGGGTACTTGGCGATGCCCGCGTAGAAGTTGTTGGGGATCGACAGCCAGCCGAGATCGGCCATGCCGATGCCGAGCGATCCGGCCAGCATCAGGGCGACGCCGATCGGCACGCCGGCGAGCATCAGCACCGCGAAGACGACGAAGATCGCGACGCCGATCATCGCGTGTTCAGCAGCCGCACCAGCTGCTGCACCCCGCGCGCCGCGATCAGCAGCGCGAGCAGCGGCAGCCACAGCGTGTACCACCACTGCGGCACGCCGATGCCGGGCGAGGTGACCTCGTAGACGTAGTCGTCCTGCAGCAGCCGCAGCCCCAGGCCGAAGACGAGCAGGAACGCGACGGTCGTGGCCAGCGCCGAGGCGATCGCGAGCCGGCGCCTGCGCCGTGGCGAGCCCGAGTCGAAGAGCACTTCGATGCGGATGTGGCGATCGCGCCTGACCGCCGCGCTCGCGGCGACCATCGTCACGATCACCATCAGTGCGATCGAGATCTCCTCGGTCCAGGCGAACGATTCATCGGTGAAATAGCGCGCGATCACGTTGGCAAGTGTGATCGCCGCGAGCAGCGCCATCACGATTGCGCCGATCCAGTCCTCGGGCAGGCGGCGGTTCGCGTCGCCGGCGGGCCGGGGCGCCGCATCCGGGGACGCCGGGGAAGACGATGGGCAATCAGGCATCGCGCGTCGGGTGGGAAGCGCGCCGGACCGCTGCGGCCCGCACGCCGGGAGGCCGGGTTCCCCGGTGGATGGCCGGGCGAACCCGGCCTGCGGGTTGCCCGGCTCGCGTTTCTCAGGCCTTCGAGCGCGCCGCGACCGCGGCTTCGGCACGCCGCACGAGATCGGTGCCGATCTGCTTCGTCCACTTGTCGTAGACCGGCTTGATCGCTTTCTCGAACGCCTGCTTCTCGGCGGGGGTGAGCTGCGTGACCTTCACGCCCAGCGCCTCGACTTCCCTGACCATCGACATGTCGCTGCCGCTCAGGCCCTTGCGCGCGATCGCGATCTCCTGCTTGCCGGCTTCGAGCGCCGCCGCGCGCACGATGTCGCGATCCGCCGGCGTCCAGCTGTTCCAGACCTCGCGATTGACGACGTAGATCAGGGGGTCGGCGACGTAGTCCCACATCGTCACGTACTTCTGCGCCAGCGTGTGCAGCTTGGCCGCGGTGAAGATGTGCAGCGGGTTCTCCTGGCCCTCGACCGCCCCGGAGGCGAGCGCCGGTTGCGCGTCGGCCCAGCTCATCTGCGTGGGGTTGGCGCCCAGCGCAGTGAAGGTGTCGTTGAAGATCGGCGAGCCGACCACGCGGAACTTCAGGCCCTTCATGTCGGCCGGAGTGCGGATCTCGCGCCTGGAGTTGGTCACCTCGCGAAAGCCGTTCTCGCCCCAGGCCAGCGGCACCACGCCGGCCTTCTCGACGATCTGCAGGATGCGCTTGCCGACCTCGCCCTGCGTGAGCGCATCGATCCCTGCGTGGTCGCGCGCGAGGAAGGGCAGCGAGAACAGGTTGAGCTCCCTGACCTGCGGCGACCAGTTGATCGTGGAGCCGACCGCGAGGTCGATCACGCCCTGGCGAATCGCGGAGAACTCGCGGGTCTGGTCACCGTTGATCAGCGACACGCCCGGATACAGCTTCATGTTGATGCGACCCTGGGTGCGCTCGCGCACCAGGTCGATCCAGATCTGGGCACCCTTGCCCCAGGGGAAGGCCGTGCCGACCACGGTGGAGAGGCGGTACTCGGCGCGGTAGTTCTGGGCGTGCGCGGCGCGGGTGAGGACGAAGGGTGCGGCCAGCGCGGTCGAGCCGGCGGCGCCGGCTTTCAGCAGGGAACGGCGATCCATCGGGGGCTCCTTGTGGGTTCGGGTGTTTGCTGCGATCTCGGTCGCGTCGCCGGAACCGGCGGCGGGAGCGCGGGTCAGGACGTGATTGTAGCGAAGCGCCGGCGCGGGTTGCGACTCAACTCGACTGCGGCAGGTAGCGCACCGCGAGTACGCCGTCGATCGAGGCGATCGCCGCGATCGCGCGCTCGGGCACCGGACTGTCGACGTCGACGATCGTGTAGGCCATCTCGCCGCGCGACTTGTTCAGCATGTTGGCGATGTTCAGCCCCGCCTGCGCCATCGCGGTGGAGATCTGCCCGAGCATGTTAGGCACGTTGGCGTTGGCGATCGCCACCCGGAAGCCGGATTCGCGCGGCGCGACCGCATCGGGGAAATTGACCGCGTTGCGGACGTTGCCGTTCTCGAAGTAGTCGCGCAACTGGTCGACGACCATCTTCGCGCAGTTCTCCTCGGCTTCCCGGGTCGAGGCGCCCAGGTGCGGCAGCGCGGTGGCGCGCGCGTGCCCGTTGATCACTGCGCTCGGGAAGTCGCAGACGTAGTGGCGCAGGCGGCCGGCCTCGAGCGCGGCCAGCACCGCCTGCTCGTCGACCACGCCGTCGCGCGAGAAGTTGAGCAGCACCGCGCCGTGGCGCATCTGCGCCAGCGCCGCGCCGCCGATCAGGTGGCGGGTGGCCGCCACGAGCGGCACGTGCAGCGTGACGAAGTGAGCGGCCTTGAGGGTCTCGCCGACCGAGTGCGCCTTCTTCACCTGCGAAGGCAGGCTCCAGGCCGCGTCGACCGTGATCTCGGGATCGTAGCCGATCACGTGCATGCCGAGGCGGATCGCTGCGTCGGCAACCAGGCAGCCGATGCGGCCGAGCCCGATCACGCCGAGCGTGCGGCCGGCCAGTTCGAAACCGGCGAACGCCTTCTTGCCGTTCTCGACCGCGTGCTCCATGTCGGGCGCCGCCGGATCGAGCGTGTTCACGAAACGCAGCGCTGCCGGGATGTTGCGCGCGGCCAGCAGCATGCCGGCGATCACCAGTTCCTTGACCGCGTTGGCGTTGGCGCCGGGGGCGTTGAACACCGGCACGCCGCGCGCGCTCATCGCGGCCACCGGGATGTTGTTGGTGCCTGCGCCGGCGCGGCCGATCGCGCGCACGCTGGACGGGATCTGCATCGAGTGCAGGTCGGCCGAACGCACCAGGATCGCGTCGGGCTGCGCGACGTCCTTGCCGACCAGGTAGCGTTCGGCAGGCAGCCGGTCGAGCCCGTGCTGGGAGATCTGGTTCAGGACCAGGACGCGGATCGGACCTTGCATCGCCACCCCTTCAACCGTTGCGCTTCTCGAATTCGCGCATGTAGTCGACCAGCGCGCGCACGCCTTCGATCGGCATCGCGTTGTAGATCGACGCCCGCATGCCGCCGACCGAGCGGTGGCCTTTGAGCTGCAGCATCCGGCGCTCCTTCGCGCCGGCGAGGAAGGGCGCGTCGAGCGCCGCATCGCGCAGCGTGAACGGCACGTTCATCCGCGAGCGGTCGGCGCGCTCGACCGGGTTGCGGTAGAACTGCGTGCTGTCCAGGTAGTCGTAGAGGACCTGCGCCTTCTCGATGTTGCGCCGCTCGATCGTCCCGAGCCCGCCCTGGCGCTTCAGCCACTGGAAGACCAGCCCGGCGATGTAGATCGCCCAGGTGGGCGGCGTGTTGAGCATCGAGTCGGCGTCGGCCTGGACCTTGTAGTCGAGCATCGTGGGCGTGCCACTGGGCGCGTGCCCGAGCAGGTCTTCGCGCACGATCACGATGGTCAGGCCGGCCGGGCCGATGTTCTTCTGCGCGCCGCCGTAGATCAGGCCGAACTTCGAGACGTCGAGCGGGCGCGACAGGAAAGTCGACGAGACGTCGGCCACCAGCGGCACGTCGCCGGCGTCCGGAATCCAGGAGAACTCGACGCCGCCGATCGTCTCGTTGGCGCAGTAGTGCAGGTAGGCCGCGTCGGGCGAGCGCTTCCAGGACGACTGCGCCGGCACGTAGCTGAAGTTGCGGTCTTCGGCCGACGCGGCGAGGTTCACCGCGCCGAACAGCTTCGCTTCCCTGATCGCCTTCTTCGACCACTCGCCGGTGTGCACGTAGTCGGCAGCCTTGCCGCGCATCAGGTTGATCGGCACCATCGCGAACTGCAGCGTGGCGCCGCCCTGCAGGAAGAGCACCTTGTAGTTCGACGGGATGCCCATCAGTTCGCGCAGGTCGCGCTCGGCCTGCTCGTGGATGCTCATGTACTCCTTGCCGCGATGGCTCATCTCCATGACCGACTGGCCGCTGCCGTGCCAGTCGAGCATTTCGGCCGCGGCTTGCGCGAGCACTTCTTCGGGCAGGGTGGCCGGCCCGGCGCTGAAGTTGAACACCTGTCGCATGCTGTCCCCCCGATTCGCGGAAGCGCGAATTCTAGCGTGCCGGCGCCCGCATGCCGCCGCGAGGGCTTTGGAGCGCTTGCCTGGCGTGCGCCGCCCCGCGAGAATGGGCCGTCACCGGGAAGGGCCATGCCGCCGACAACACCGTCCGAATCCCCCGAGCTTCGCTGCCGGCGCCTCGCCGAGGCGCTGCGCGGCGTGCTGCAGCGCCGGGGCGAATCCCCGGTCGTCGCGATCGAGACGCACATCTCGTGGGTGCTGCTCGACGGGCGCTTCGCCTGGAAGATCAAGAAGCCGGTGCACCTGGGCTTTCTCGACTTCGCGGAACTCGCCACCCGCAGGCACTACTGCGACGAAGAGCTGCGGCTGAACCGGCGGCTCGCCCCCCGGTTGTACCTCGAAGTGGTGCCGATCACCGGAAGCGTCGATGCGCCGCGGCTCGGCGGCGAGGGCGAGCCGATCGAGTACGCGGTGAAGATGCGTCAGTTCGAGGCCGGTGCGCTGCTCAGCGAGCACCTCGCGGCGGGCCGGCTCGACGCCGCGCAACTCGAACGGCTGGCCGCGCGACTCGCGCTCTTCTACGATCGGGCTCCCGCGGCCGGGGCCGACACGCCGTACGGCAGCCCCACGCGGATCGAGGCCGACACTTCGCAGGTGCTCGACGGCCTGGCGGCGTTCCTCGCGCCTGCGCAGGTGTCGGCGTTGCGCGAGCGCCTCGACGCGCGGGCGCGCGGCCTGCGGCCGCTGTTCGAGCGCCGCAAGGCGGCCGGTCGCGTGCGCGAGGGCCACGGCGACCTGCACCTGGCCAACGCTGTGGCCCTGGGCGACGAGGTCACCGCTTTCGACTGCATCGAATTCGACCCTGGCCTGCGCTGGATCGACGTCTGCAGCGACGTCGCGTTCCTGGTGATGGACCTGCTCGCCCACGGCCGGCGCGACCTTGCGTTCCGCTTTCTCGACGCCTGGCTTGCGGCCAGCGGCGACCACGACGGCCTGCCGGCGCTGCGCTATTACCTCGTCTATCGCGCGCTGGTGCGCGCACTGGTGGCGCGGATCCGCGCCGCGCAGGACGGCGCCCCGGCCGGCGCTTCGGCTGCCGCGCCGCGCGGCCCCGATTACCTCGGACTGGCGCAGCGGCTCGAGCGCGAGCACGATCCGCGGCTGCTGGTCACGCACGGGCTGTCGGGTTCGGGCAAGAGCCACCTGTCGCAGCGCCTGCTCGAGCAGGCAGGCGCGATCCGCCTGCGTTCGGACGTCGAGCGCAAGCGCCTGTTCGGGCTGGCTGCGCTGCACGACGCGTCGGCGCGGCCCGGCGAGGGCATCTACGCGGCCGACGCGACGCAGCGCACCTACGAGCGGCTGCTCGCGCAGGCGATGCACTCGCTCGATGCCGGCTATCCGACGATCGTCGACGCCACCTTCCTGCGCGCGCGCGAGCGCGACGCGTTCCGCGAGGCGGCGCGCTCGCGCGGGCTGCCGTTCACGATCCTGCATTGCCGCGCCGAGCCGGCGCTGCTGCGCGAACGGGTCGCCGCGCGACGCGCCGGCGGCGCCGACGCGTCGGATGCCGATCTCGCGATCCTCGAGCGCCAGCTCGCGGGGCACGAGCCGCTGCGCGACGACGAGCGGGCCGCGGCGATCGAGGTCGACACCGGCGGGCCGGTCGACGTCGGCGCACTGGCCGCGCGCTGGCTCGCCCAGGGCCGCGCGTAGCGCGAACGCGCTTCAGCGCGGGCTCGCGTACGCCAGCCGCCAGCCGCCTTCGGGATGCTCTTCGAGACTGGTGCCGAACCCGCGTCCTCCGATGCTCAGCAACTGGTGCAGCCAGTCGCGTGCATCGGGGTCGGGCGGGCCGAGTCGCAGCCGGCGCATCTGCAGCGGAACGATCCGCAGGCTGCGCAGTGATCCGTCGCTGCGCGCAAGCGTCGCGAAGTACAGGCAGCCGAGGTCCGAGCGCAGGTCGCCACGCGTGCCGATGCCTTCGTAGTCGTTGATCAGGTCGCCGCAACCGTAGAGCACCAGGCGGCCGCGATGCACTTCGGCCGGCAGGGGGTGGTGCGAGGAATGACCGTGGACGAGATCGGCCGCGCCCAGGTCGATCAGCCGGTGCGCGAACGCGCGGTGGCCGCGGGGAATGCGCGTGCCCCAGTTGCCGCCCCAGTGGATCGAGACGATCACGCGATCGCCCGGCTGGCGCTGCGCGGCGACCCGCGCGGCGAGCTGTTCGGCGGCCGACTCGCCGGGCGCCGGCAGCAGGGCCACACCGGCGCGGTGCCCGGTTGCGGCCCAGGCCGCCGGCACGCCGCTGCTCCCGGTGGCGACCGCGAACACCAGCAACCGCCGGCCGTCGCCGAGCGGCAGCACGGCGGGCGCATGGGCCTCGTCGAGCCGGGCACCGGCGCCCGCAGTGCGGATGCCGGCCTGCTGCAGCGAGGCCAGGGTCTGCGCGAGCCCGTCGTAGCCCCAGTCGATTACGTGATTGTTGGCGAGCACGCAACAATCGAGCCGGGCGGCGGTGAGGCAGTCGAGGTTGGCCGGGTGCATCCGGTAGTGGATACCCTTGCTGGGCCAGGGACGATCGTGCGTGGTGATCGCGGTCTCGAGGTTGACGATGCGCAGCGCAGGAGCGACGCGGTCGAGCTCCGCGAGCGCATCGCCCCAGACCCAGTCGGCCGGCACCGGCACCGGCACGGGCCCGCTGGTGCGCTCGGCGAGCCGCAGGTAGTCGCGCGCATCGCGCACGTACGACTCGTAGAGCTCGGGCGACGAGGGCTGTGCGAGCGCCTGGTCGATGCCGCGGCCGGTCATCACGTCGCCGGCCAGGAACACCGTGAACTCGTCGGCCGCCGCGGCGCTCATCCCTTGATGCAGATCAGCGGCTCGACCTTCGCCACCTTGCGCGCAAGGCCCGCTGCATCGGTGGCATCGATCACTTCGACGACGTCCTTGTAGGCTCCGGGCGCTTCTTCGGCGATGCCTCGCGAAGACGGGCTGCGGATCAGGATGCCGCGCGCGGCCAGTTCGTCGACCACCTGGCGTCCGCGCCAGCGACGGGCCGCCTGTTGACGGCTCATCGCGCGGCCGGCTCCGTGGCAGGCCGAGGAGAAGGCGAGCGACTCGGAGCGCTCGGTGCCCGCGAGGATGTACGAGCCGGTGCCCATCGAGCCGCCGATCAGCACCGGCTGGCCAGCCTGCCGCAAAGCCTCGGGGAGGTCGGGATGACCGGGACCGAGCGCGCGGGTGGCGCCCTTGCGATGCACGAAGAGCGAACGCGGTTCGCCATCGACCAGGTGCGTCTCGACCTTGCAGGTGTTGTGCGAGACGTCGTAGAGCAGCGGCAGGCGCGCGGCCGGCAGGATGTCGGCGAACACCTCGCGGGTGAGGTGGGTGAGGATTTCGCGATTCGCGAGCGCGCAGTTGATTGCCGAGCGCATTGCGCCCAGATAGATTTCGCCGAGCTCCGAGCGGATCGGTGCGCAGGCCAGTTCGCGATCGGGCAGCACGATGCCGTATTCCTTTGCCGCGGTGGCCATCCTGCGCAGGAACTCGGTGCCGATCTGGTGGCCCAGGCCGCGCGAGCCGCAGTGGATCGTCACGACCGCGTCGCCGACGCGCAGTCCGAATGCGGCCGCGATCGCCTCGTCGTAGATCTCGGCGACGCGTTGCACCTCGAGGTAGTGGTTGCCGCTGCCGAGCGTTCCCATTTCGTCGCGCTGGCGCTTCCTGGCCAGTGCCGACACCATCTCGGGCCTGGCGCCCGGCATGCAACCGCGCTCCTCGATGCGCTCGAGATCCGCGGGCACGCCCCAGCCGTTCTCGACCGCCCACTTCGCCCCGCCCGCGAGCATCGCATCCATCTGCGCGCTGTCGAGCCGGATCGCCCCGGTGCTGCCGACACCGGCCGGAATGCGCGCGAACAGCGCGTCGGCCAGCGTCTCTTGCACCGCGAGGATGTCTTCGGCGCGCAAACCGGTGTGCATGCAGCGCACGCCGCAGGAGACGTCGAAGCCCACGCCGCCCGCGGAGACGACGCCGCCGCGCTCGGGATCGAACGCCGCGACGCCGCCGATCGGAAAGCCGTAGCCCCAGTGCGCGTCGGGCATCGCGTACGACGCGCGCACGATGCCCGGCAATTTCGCGACGTTGCTCGACTGTTCGAGCACCTTGTCGTCCATCTCGGCAATCAGCGTTTCGGTGCCGAAGACGATCGCCGGCACGCGCATGTCGCCCGTCATCGGTGCTTCCCATTCGCAGGGTCCGCGCCGGATCAGCTGGTTCAGGTCCATTTCGTGAAACCTCTAGACATCGACCACGGTCTGCGCCAGCCAGCCTCCGTCTGCGGTGGGTGCGACGCGCAGGCTGGTGTAGGTGGCGCCCTTGACCTCGACCGCCGGGCAGTGCCGCTCGACCGAGGTCGGTTCGCCGAACGCCCGTGCCCGCAGCCGCGTTCCGTCGATCTCGACCTGGTAGCGGCCGAAGAGCATTCGCCGCACGGCCATCTCGTAGACGAGCGCGTTCAGCCATTCGCCGAGCAGCAACTCCGGATCAGGCGCCTCGCAGGCGATGTCGACCGCCTCGTTGCCGGCCACGCCGGAAGGGTCGGTGATGACCGCCGTCAGCGCCAGCGCAGCCTGCTCGAAGGCGCCGGCCATCGTTGCGCCGATGCCGCGCACGCCGATGTCTGCGCCGTGTTCGTAGTGTTCCCAGTGTTCCTGCATGACCGGCGCGCGTTTCCCTTCGCTGTGGTGCCTCGTCTGCATACCATCGCCGCTGCGGTGCGCCCGCGTGTTGATTCATCGCAAGCCGGGGCGGGACAGGGCGGCTATGGTTGGGCTGCAAGTGGCGAACGAGGGAGCAAGGTCGTGGTGACCCGCGTTCCCGACGTCCCGGCGCGCGTCGTCTCGGTGCTCGGCGAGCTGCTCGCCGAGTTGTGCTGGCGCTCGCATGCGTGCCCGCGCTGCGATGGCGCAGGCGAGCCGCGCGTGCGCTGGCGCGCACGCTGCGCGCGGCAGCGATGCTGCCGCTGAAGCCCGGACGTGCCGTTCATCCGGCCGGCCGTAACCCGCTACGTCGAGCGCGACGAGTTGCGCCAGGCAGCCGAGGACGCTCGCAGGCCGGTCGAGGCGGTGCGCGCCGGCGAGTCGCTGGTGTGTCGGGCAGGACGAAGGCGAAGATGGAGGTGACGACAGGCCCTGAGAGTGCACAATGTCGCGATGGACTCGACGCTCACCAGTGCGGCCAGCCGGGGCGGCGGACGGCGCTTCGACGTCTGCAACGGCGATGCCGACGGGCTGTGCTCGGTCGTGCAGTGGCGCCTGCACGAGCCGGCGGCCGCGACGCTGGTCACCGGGCTCAAGCGCGAGATCGCGTTGTTAGGCCGCGTGCCGGCGCGGGCCGGCGACGAGGTGCTCGTCTGCGACCTGTCGATGCAGCGCAACCGCGATGCGCTGATCCGCCTGCTCGATCGCGGGGTGCGGGTGCGCTATTTCGACCACCATGCGGCCGGCGAGGTGCCCACGCACCCGGGGCTGGAGGCCCACATCGATCCCGCCAGCGGCGTGTGCACCAGCATCCTGGTCGATCGCTGCCTGGATGGCCGGTTCCGCGCATGGGCGGTGGTCGGCGCATTCGGCGACAACCTGCGCGGCCCCGCGGCGCGGCTCGCCGCGCAGATCGGCCTGGGCGCTGGCGACTGCGAGCGCCTGCGCCGGCTCGGCGAGGCGATCAACTACAACGCCTATGGCGACGACGAGCGCGACGTGCACATCGCACCGGCGCAGCTGTACGGCCTGATGGTGCGATACCGCGATCCGCTCGGGTTCCTCGAGCGCGAGCCGGTCGCGCGCGAGATCGACGCGCTGCGCCGCGCAGACCTCGCCGAGGCGATGAAGCGGGGGCCGTGGTGGGAGGACGACGGCGGCGCGGTCTACCTGCTGCCCGACGCACCGTGGAGCCGGCGCGTGATCGGCGCGCTGGCCAACGAACTGGCAAGTGCCGCGCCGCGTCGTGCGCACGCGGTCGCCAGGCGCGGCGCCGGCGACGTGCTGGCGGTGAGCGTGCGCGCGCCGATCGAGGCGCCGGGCGGCGCGCACGAGTTGTGCCGGCGCTTCGGCGGGGCCGGGCGCGAGCGCGCGGCCGGGATCGACGCGATGCCCGCCGATCGCCTCGATGCGTTCGTGCAGGCCTTCGCCCGGATGCGCTGGGGCGAGCAGGCGCGGCCCGGTGAGCGCGCGGCGACTGAAGGAGATGCGAAGTGATGCTGTTTTCCCTCGAGCCGGGAAGCGGATTCGCAGCGGCGCTGGCGGGCGAACTGGGCGTGGAGATCGCCGCGCACGAGGAGCGACGCTTTCCCGACGACGAGTGCAAGCTGCGTCCGCTGGTCGAGGTCGGCGGTGCCGACGCCTGCGTGGTGCTCGGGCTGCACGGCGGTCCGCTCGACAGTCCGCACGACAAGCTGTGGCGCCTGCTGGCCTTCGTGGCCACGTTGCGCGACCACGGTGCCCGACGGGTGACCGCGGTCGTTCCGTACCTCGCCTACGCGCGCAAGGACCGCCGCACGAAGCCGCTCGATCCGATCGGCCTGCGCTACGTCGCGCAGTTGTTCGAGGCGGTCGGCACCGACGCGCTGATCGTGCTCGAGGCGCACAACGTCGCCGCCTTCGAGAACGCCTTCCGGATTCCGGCGCTCAGCCTCGACGCGCACGGCGCGTTCGGTTCGCTGGCGGCCGAGCTCGCCGGCGGCCCGCTGGCAGTCGCGTCACCCGATCCGGGCGGAGTCAAGCGCGCGCAACTGTGGCGCGAAGCGCTGGAGGCGCAGCTGGGCAGGCCGGTGGGCTTCGCGATGGTCGACAAGCGGCGCAGCGCCGGCGTGATGACCACGCGCGGGCTGGTCGCCGGCGATGTCGGCGGCGCCACCGTGCTGCTGCTCGACGACCTGATCGGCAGCGGCGAGACGATGCGCCAGGCGGCGCTCGCGCTGCGCGGGGCGGGTGCGGCGTCGGTCGTGGCCTGCGCCGGTCACGGCCTGTTCGTGGGCGAGGCCGCCGACGTGCTGGCGGACGAAGCGATCGCGCGCCTGCTGGTGACCGACAGCGTTCCACCGTTCCGGCTGCCGTCCGACGCGCCCGTGCGGGCGAAGCTCGGCATCGTCTCGTGCGCGCCGCTGTTCGCGCAGGCGATCCGACGGCTGCACCCGCCCGGCTGACGGAGCCAGCTACCCGCGATCGAGCGCATCGAGCGCCGACCTCGCCTGCGCGAGGTAGCGTTCGCCCTGCGGAATCCACCGCTCGGGCGTGCGCGGCTGCGCGTCGAGCAGGTGCGCGACGGCCAGCCGCGCACGCAGCACCGCCCGGTTCGCCGTGTAGAGCTGGATCAGCTCATCGGCCGGGCGACCGCCGAGCGCCGCGGCTGCACCCTCGATCAGCCGCCGGGCAACCCAGGGCGCACCGATGACCGCGCATTCGAGTCCGAGATAGGCCAGTTCGTCGAACGGATCGACCTGGCGCAGTTCCGCGCTGAACTCCAGGCAGTCGATGACGACCGGAGGATCGTTCAGGCAGACGTGTTCGGGCCGCAGGTCGCCGTGACCGTCGACGACGTGGCCGCCCAGCACGCGCTCGCGCAGCAGCGGCGCGCGCGCTTCGATCGCCGCGTCGAGCCGGTCGAGCGGTGCGCCTGCGTCGAGCGAGGCAAAGCGCGGCTGCAGCAGCAGCGCGCGGTTGATCGCCTGCTCGCGGCGAAAGCGCGCGAGGTAGGCGTCCGGCGCGAGACCGGTGCGCGCGGCGTCGCGATAGAAGAGCGCCAGCAGCGCGATCACCGCGTCGATGTCTTCGGGCCGCAGCGTGCCGGCGGCGATCACCTGGTCGAGCATCCGCTGCTCCGGCAGGCGGCGCATCAGCACCAGCCAGTCGATCGTGACGCCGGGCGCGGGCAGGCGGTCTTCGGGCAGCAGCGCGAAGCGACCCTCGTGCCACTGCAGCGCGAGCAGCCCCAGGTAGACCTGCGGCGCGAGGCGACGGTTCAGCCGCAGTTCCTCGCGGCAGTTGCGCTCGCGCTGTTGCGGTGTGGAGAAATCGAGGAAGGGGTAGCGCACCGCTTTCTTCATCTTCAGCACGCGCTCGCCGGCCACCACTACCCAGGACATGTGGGTCTCGATCAGTTGCGCGCTGGCCGGGTCGGCGCCGTGGGCGGCGCGCGACATCAGGAATTCGAGCCGTGCTTCGATGCCGGGGTCTTCGCGTCGGTCGCTGGCGGCGTCGTGCATGGCGGGCGTGGGAGGTTCGTTCACGCGCTCTCAGGTGGTGGCCGCATCCACCTCGCGCGCCAGTGCGTGCAGCCGGGCGGAAATCTCGACCGGAAAGGCGCCCGGCGCCGGTTCGAGCCTGCGCAGCGCCTCGGGCAGGCGTGCCAACTGGGCGCGGCAATGCGCGCGCGCCTCGTCCAGCGTGGGCATCGTCGGCAGCCGGCGCCCGGCGCGCATGCACGGCTGCAACAGCGCCTCGCCCCACGCAGGCTCGTCGGCCAGCCCCACGCGATCGCCGGCGAGAGACCCGTTCGCATCGTAGCGCCGCCAGACCTGCTTGATGCCGGGCCAGGTCGCCTTGCCTTCGGAGCGCTTGCGCCGCGCCACGCCCGCGTAGGACTGCAGCTTGTAGACCGCGTCGATCGTCGGCGCGTCGCTCGAGGTGTCGAGCGCGGTGCCGACCCCGAAGCCGTCGATCGGTGCTTCGTCGGCGAGCAGGCGGGCGATCCGGTGCTCGTCGAGGTTGCCGCTGGCGAAGACGATCATGTGGCTCAGACCCGCAGCGTCGAACATTGCGCGCGTGGCTTTCGCGTGAGCCGCGAGATCGCCGCTGTCGAGCCGCACGCCCGCGATCCGGATGCCCTCGGCCTCCAGCGCCGGATAGAGCTCGATCACCCTGGCCACCGCCGCCTCGGTGTCGTAGGTGTCGACCAGCATCACCGGCCGCGCCGGCCGCGCGCGGGCGAAATTCTCGAACGCCTCGCGCTCGCTGCGATGCGCCTGGACGAACGAGTGCGCCATCGTGCCGAACACCGGAATGCCGTACTGCAGGCCGGCCTCGGCGGTCGCGCTGCCGTCGAAGCCGGCCAGCCAGGACGCCCGCGCCGCGAACAGCGCGGCCTCGGCGCCGTGGGCGCGGCGCATGCCGAAGTCGACCAGCTGGCGCCCGCGCCCCGCGAGGACGATGCGCGCGGCCTTCGAGGCGATCAGCGTCTGCAGGTGGACGATGTTCAGCAGGCGGCTCTCGGCGAGCTGCGCCTGCGGCAAGGGCGCGGTCACGCGAAGGATCGGTTCGTCGGGGAAGAACACGGTGCCCTCGGGCATCGCGTCGACGTCGCCGGTGAAGCGGAACTCGCGCAGGCGCGCCAGCAATTCGTCGGAGAAGCCCCCCTGGCGCGCCAGCCAGTCGATTTCGCGGTCGGTGAACGCGAGCGTCTCGAGGAAGTCGAGCGCCTGCTCGAGTCCGGCCGCGACCAGGAAACTGCGCTGTCCGGGCAGCTTGCGCACGAACAGCTCGAACACCGCGGGCTCGACCATCCCGCGATGCAGGTAGGCCTGCAGCATCGTCAGCTGGTACAGGTCGGTGAGCAGCGCGCTCATGCCGATTCGAGCCGCGCGGCGAGATAGCCGAGCATCGTCTCCAGCGTGCCCAGCTTGCCGTAGTCGGCTTCGGGAATCTCCACGCCGAGCCGCGCGTGCAGCTCGATCAGCACGTTGAGGAAATCGAACGAGTCGAGATCGAGTTCCTCGCGAAACGGCCGGCGCGGGTCGAGCGAGGCGAAATCGGCCTCGGGCGCGATCGCCTGGACGCTGTCGATCACTGCCTGCCTGATGGTCTGCGGCGTCGTGCTCACGGGGCCTCCGGATCGTCGAATCGCGCGCGCAGCGCGGCGAGGAAGCGCGCGCCGGAGAGGCCGTCGGTGACGCGGTGATCGCCCGACAGGGTCGCGTGCACCACGCGCGTCGCGACGATCGCGCCGTCGCGTACCGCGGCACGCGAGACCACGCGGCCGAGCCCGACCAGCGCGACCTGCGGCGGGTAGATCACGCCGTAGACCGTCTCGACGCCCAGGTCACCGAGATTGGTGAGCGTGATCGTCGAATCGGCGAGGTCGGAGCTGCGCAGGCGGCCGCTGCGCGCGCGCGCGACCACGTCGCGCAGCGACGCCATCAGTTCGGGCAGCGTCAGCCGGTCGGCGTCGTGCACCGCCGGAACGACCACGCCGCCGCCGCGCAGCGAAGTGACCACGCCGACGTGAATTGCTTCCGAGCGGCGAAAGCGCCCGTCGACGAACTGGCCGTTCAGGTCGGGCACTTCGCGCAGCGCGAGTGCGACCGCGCGCAAGGCGAGCGCCGCGAACAGCACCCGTTCGGCGAGCGGGCGCGACGCGTTGAAGTCTTCCAGCCACTGCAGCGCGCGCTCGACTTCGATCTCGCTGCCCAGGTAGTAATGGGGAATCTCGCGCTTGGAGCGCGTCATCGCGGCCGCGATCGCGGCGCGCATCGCTGCCTCGGGGCCTGGCACTGGCGCGGCTGCTGCTGCGGGTGCGCCCGCGGGCGCAGCGGTGCCGGGGGCAACTGCCGGGATGGTCGCGGCCGGTGGCGCGGCGGCCGCTGCCGCGCGCTCGACGTCGGCGACGTTGATCGGCGCGCCCGCACTGGCGGCCGCCAGTGCGTCGAGGTCCACGCCCAGTTCGGCCGCGCGGCGGCGCGCAGCGGGCGAGGCGCGCGGCGGCAGGCCCGGCCGCGGCGGCGCGCCGGAGACCGCTGCTGTCGAGGCCGGTGCGGCCGGCGGGGGCCCAGCGACGGTCGGGGGAACAGCGATGGGCGAGGGCGCGACCGCTGGTGGCGGCGTCGCAGTCGACGCAGCCAGCGCCGCGGGTGAGGCTGCAACGGCGCGCCAGTCTTCGTCGGGTTCCGCGACGATCGCCATCGTCCGGCCGACCGGAATCCTCTGGCCGGGTTCGGCAACCAGCCGCGCCATGGTGCCGGTATCCCAGATCTCGACCTCGATGGCGCCCTTCTGCGTCTCGACCACGCACGCGACCTGGCCGCGCAGGACCGGCTCTCCCGGCGATACGCGCCATTCGACGAACACGCCGTCGTCCATGTCGGCGCCCAGCGAGGGCATGCGGAACTCGATCATCGACCGAGCACCTCGCGCGCGGCGGTGACGATGCGCCCGACCTGGGGCAGCGCCGCATCCTCGAGGTGCTTGGGATACGGAATCGGCACCTCGGCGCTGCACACGCGCGCCAGAGGCGCGTCGAGGTCGTAGAAGGCGTGCTCGACGATGAGCGCCATGATCTCGGCGGCGAGGCTGCAGGTCTTCCAGCCTTCGTCGACCACCAGTGCGCGCCGCGTCTTCGTCACGCTGGCGACGATCGCGTCCACGTCGAGCGGGCGTAGCGTACGCAGGTCGAGTACCTCGGCATCGACGCCTTCGCGCGCGAGCACTTCGGCCGCTTCCAGGCACTTGTGCAGCGATCCGCCGTAGGTGATCAGCGAAAGATCGGTACCCGGCCGGCGCACCGCCGCGTGGTCGATGTCGACCGGGCCGGCGTCGGCGTCGAGCTCGCCTTCCATCGGCAGCAGCATCGCGTGCTCGAAGATGACCACCGGGTCGGGATCCTGCAGCGCCGTCCACAGCATGCCGCGCGCGTCGGCGAGCGTGGCAGGCGCCACCACGCGCAGGCCGGGCACGTGCGCGTACCAGACTTCGAAGCTGTGCGAGTGCTGCGCCGCCAGCTGGCGGCCGGCGCCGGTGGTCATGCGGATCACGACCGGCACCTCGATCTGCCCGCCCGACATGTGACGCAGCGTCGCTGCGTTGTTCACGATCTGATCGAGTGCGAGCAGGCTGAAGTTGACCGTCATCACCTCGACGATCGGGCGCATGCCGTTCATCGCCGCGCCGATGCCCGCGCCGACGAAACCCGATTCCGACAAGGGCGTGTCGCGGACCCGGTCTTCGCCGAATTCCCCGTGCAGGCTCTTGCTGACCGCGTAGGTGCCCCCGTAGCGGGCGACGTCTTCGCCCATCAGGAATGCGCGCTCGTCGCGCGCAAGCGCCTCGCGCAGGCCCATGCGCAGTGCCTCGCGATAGGTGGTGCGGATCGTCGCGCTCATGCGCGCGCTGCCGGCGCCGCCGGGGCGCGTGCGTAGACATCGCGCTCGAGCTCCTCGAGCGGCTCCCAGGTGCCGGCGTGCGCGAAGGCGACCGCTTCGTCGATTTCCGCGGCCACTTCGCGCTCGATCGCCGCGAGGTCGGACTCGTCCAGCCACCCGCGCTCGCGCGCGGTGCGCACGAAGCGCTCGATCGGACAACGCGTGCGCCATTCGGCCACTTCGGCCTTGTCGCGATACAGCTCGGGATCGAACATCGAGTGGGCGCGAAAGCGGTAGGTGCGGAATTCGACGAAGATCGGCCCTTCGCCCCGGCGTGCGGCAGCCACCACGCGCTGCATCGCGTCGCGCACCGCGAGCACGTCCATGCCGTCGACCGACAGCGCGTGCATGCCGTAGCCATGCGTCTTCTCGCACAGGTCGACGTTGGACTGCGAGCGCCCGAGCGCAGTGCCCATCGCGTACAGGTTGTTCTCGCACAGGAAGAGCACCGGCAGCTTCCACAGCGCGGCGAGGTTGGCGGACTCGTGGAACTCGCCTTCGGCCATCGCGCCCTCGCCGAAGAAGCAGGCGACCACGCGGTCGGTGCCGCGCATCTGTTCGGCCAGCGCAAAACCGACCGACAGCGGCAGCGCCCCGCCGACGATCGCGTTGCCGCCGAAAAACCGCCGCGAAACGTCGAACAGATGCATCGAGCCGCCGCGTCCGCCGCTGCAGCCCTCGCGCTTGCCGAACATCTCGGCCATGATCGCCCCGGCCGGCACGCCGCGCGCCAGTGCGTGGCCGTGCTCGCGGTAGGTGCCGAGGATGCTGTCGTCGTCGCGCAGCTCGGGCATCGCGCCGGTGGCGATCGCCTCCTCGCCGATGTACAGGTGCAGGAAGCCGCGGATGTGGCCGGCGCTGTAGAGCTCGGCGCACTTCTCCTCGAAGCGGCGGATCCGCACCATCTGCCACAGCAGCCGGCGCGCTTCGTCGGAGCCGATGCTCATGTCGACTCCAGGGTGGAGGTGTCGCCTTCGGGCAGGCCGAGCTCGCGCGCCTTGAGCAGCCTGCGCATGATCTTGCCGCTGCGCGTCTTGGGCAGGCTGGCGACGAGGTCGATCTCCTTCGGCGCCACCGCGGCGCCGAGGCGCTTGCGCGCGAAGCCGAGCAGTTCGCGCTGCAGCGCCTCGCCGGGCACGAAGCCGGCCTTCAGTGCGACGAAGGCCTTGACCACTTCGCCGACGATCGGATCGGGCTTGCCGATGACGCCGGCCTCGTGCACCGCCGGATGCTCCATCAGCGCCGACTCCACTTCGAAGGGGCCGATCAGGTGCCCCGCCGACTTGATCATGTCGTCGGCGCGCCCGAGGAACCAGTAATAGCCGTCGGCGTCGCGCCGGGCGAGGTCGCCGGTGAGGTACCAGTCGCCCGAGAAGCACTTGCGATAGCGCGCTTCCTCGTTGAGGTAGGTGCGGAACATCGACGGCCAGCCGGCGCGCAGCGCGAGTTCGCCCTCGAAGGCGGGATCGTCGACCGGCTCGGCGCCGCCCTCGGGCGTACGCCGCACGATCGCCGCCTCGATGCCCGGCAGCGGCTTGCCCATCGAACCGGGCCGGATGTCGAGCGAGGGGAAGTTCGCGATCATGATGCCTCCGGTCTCGGTCTGCCACCAGTTGTCGTGGATCGGCAGGTCGAAGGCCTCGACTCCCCAGCTGACCGCCTGCGGGTTCAGCGGTTCGCCCACGCTGGCGATGAAGCGCAGCTTCGGGAACGCGTGGCGGCGCGCGGCTTCGGCGCCGCTCTTCATCATCATCCGCACCGCGGTGGGGGCGGTGTACCAGACGCTCACGCGCTCCTGCCCGAGGATCGCGTACCAGCGCTCGGCGTCGAAGTCGGCTTCGTCGACCACCTGCGTGATGCCGTGCGCCAGCGGTGCGATCACGCCGTACGAGGTGCCGGTGATCCAGCCGGGGTCGGCGGTGCACCAGAAGACGTCGTCGGGGTGGAAGTCGAGTGCGAGCCGGCCGGTCGCATAGTGGGCGACGATCGCCTGGTGCACGTGCAGCGCGCCCTTGGGCTTGCCGGTGGTGCCGCTGGTGAAGTGCAGCAGCGCAGGCGCCTCGGGGTCGGTGGGGCCGATCTCGTACGCCGGGCTGGCCGCGTCGAGCAGCGCCTGCAGCGCGAGCGTGCCGGCGGGCAGGGCGGCGGCGCCTTCGTCGTCGACCAGCAGCACGTGCTCGAGCGCGGGCAGGCTCGCGCGGATCGAATCGACCTTGCGGCGGTACAGGCTGCTGGTCGTCACCAGCACCCTGGCCGCGCCGATCTCCATGCGCGTGGCGATCGGCTCGGGGCCGAAGGCCGAGAACAGCGGCGTGACCACGCATCGGTGCTTGAGCGCGCCGAGCAGCGCGACGTACAGCGCCGGGATGCGCCCGCACAGCAGGAACACGCGATCGCCGGCGGCGACGCCCAGCGTCGCGAGCACGTTGGCGAAGCGCGCGGTGAGATCGCGCAACTGCGCGTAGGTGATGTCCTGCGCGGCGTCGTTGCGTCCGCGCCAGCGCAGCGCAATCCGTGTCGCTCGGGGACCCGCGGCATGGCGGTCCACGGTTTCGTGCGCGATGTTCAGTCCGCGTCCGCCGGGCAGGCCGTCGAGCGAACGGCGGGCCGCGGTCCAGGAGAAGGCGGCGCGCTCGGTCTCGTAATCGAGCAGGTTCGGGCGAACCGGCAACTCCGCGAGTTGCTTGCGAATGACGTCCATGTGTGTCCCGGTGTTCCTGCGCAGGCTATCGCCGCAGGCGCACGGCCGGCATTGCGCCGGATCAATACGGGCGGGTTTTGCGGCCTCGCCCGTGCCGGTCCGGTGTGCGTCGCGCGCTCGCGCGGAAAAGAAAGGCCGGTGTGCACGCGGCACACCGGCCTTCGGATTTGGCTCCCCGACCTGGGCTCGAACCAGGGACCTGCGGATTACAAGTGCCCGGAAGTTTCCAACCGGCTTGGACTTTCTCTTCGCCCTGGCCGGCGATACGCTCGCGCGCATCGCCCGCTGTAGGCGCACCCCGTAAAGTCTCTACACATGCCCGGCAGCGGTTGGTGGCCTCTGCCTGCTTGCTCGGGATTGCCTTAGCGCGTTGCGCCTTAGGGTTCCCCGAATTGGGGGTGTTTTCACCACGCGGTTTCCCGCGTGGGCTGCCATCGTGTCAACAGTCCGTCGCTCTACCGACTGAGCTATCGGGGAACAATCTGCAATTCTAGCGTGAGACCCGGGGCAATGTCGAATTGGCCGGCAACCCTATCCCTTGATCACCGCCGCCATCGCTTTCGCGACGTAATCGATGTTGCGAGTGTTCAGCGCAGCCAGGCAGATGCGGCCGGTGGCCACCGCGTAGATGCCGAATTCGTCGCGCAGGCGCTCGACCTGCGCCGGGTTCAGCCCCGAGTAGGAGAACATCCCGCGCTGGCGCGTGACGAAGGAGAAATCCGCGGTCACGCCATTCTCGCGCAGCTTGCGCACCAGCGCTTCGCGCATCGCGCGAATGCGCTCGCGCATCCCGGCGAGCTCGCTCTCCCAGAGTTGGCGCAGCGCGGGCGTGGACAGCACGGCGGCAACGATCGCCGCGCCGTGCGTGGGCGGGTTCGAATAGCTGGTGCGGATGACCCGCTTGACCTGGCTGATCACGCGGGCGGTCTCGTTGCGATCGGCAGTGACGATCGACAGCGCCCCGACGCGCTCGCCGTACAGCGAAAACGACTTCGAGAACGAGCTGGAGACGAAGAAGTCGAGGCCGGAGTCGGCGAACTTGCGCAGTGCCAGCGCGTCGGCCTCGATGCCCTCGCCGAAGCCCTGGTAAGCCATGTCGAGGAACGCGACCAGGTCGCGTTCGCGCACCGCGGCAACCACCGCATCCCACTGCGCGGCATCGAGATCGACGCCGGTGGGGTTGTGACAGCACGCGTGCAGCACGACGACCGAGCGCGCCGGCATCGACTTCAGCGCGGCGAGCATCGCGTCGAACTTCACGCCGTGCGTGGCCGCGTCGTAATAGGGGTAGGCACGAACCTCGTAGCCCGCCGCCTCGAAGAGCGCCCGATGGTTCTCCCAGCTCGGGTCGCTGATCCAGGTCCGCGCGGACGGATCGAGCCGTCGCAGGAAATCGGCGCCGATGCGCAGGCCGCCGGTGCCGCCGAGCGCCTCGAAAGTGGCCACGCGTCCGGCGGCGAGCAGCGGCGAGTCGGCCCCGAAGAGCAGTTGCTGCACCGCCTGGTTGTAGGCGGCGAAGCCTTCGATCGGCAGGTAGCCGCGGGCCGGTGCGCTGGCGATGCGTGCCTGCTCGGCCTGCTGCACGGCAGCCAGCAGGGGGATGCGGCCGTCGTCGTCGCAATAGACGCCGGCACCGAGGTTCACTTTCTGGCTTCGTTTGTCAGCATTGAAAGCTTCCGTGAGACCGAGAATCGGATCACGGGGCGCCATCTCGACGGTGGCGAACATCGACTGGCTCATGGCGGTCGGTGAAATGGTTGAGTTGCGGGGGTGGGGGCGGGAACCGGGACTGGGTGCAATGCACAATTTTCGTGCAGGGCACTGGATTTTCGGGGGCGTCGCAGCGATAATTCCAGTTTGCCCGAAAGGCCGGCAAAAGCCTTGCGGCGAAAGACTTCCTTACCCTGCGAGCGAGCCGTGGAACGACCGCCGGACCGGTGAATCCGGCAGTGAATCCAGCCGTCGCACAGTGATTGTGCGACGCAGTATCGCGGACCCCCGCAGGCCATCCGGAACCCCGACGAGTGTAGCACGCCGATACGCGCCACCCGAGCCACACGATGACCGATCTCGCGCCCGAACGCCCGGCGTTCGTCGCCTTTCCAGGTAGCCCGTTCCAGCTGCACCAGCCGTTTGCACCGGCCGGTGACCAGCCGGAGGCGATCGAGCGCCTGGTCGAGGGCATTCGCGACGGGCTGAGCTTCCAGACGCTGCTCGGGGTCACCGGTTCGGGCAAGACCTACACGATGGCGCAGGTGATCGCACGGATCGGCCGCCCCGCGCTGGTCCTGGCGCCGAACAAGACCCTGGCTGCACAGCTGTACGCCGAGATGCGGGAGTTCTTCCCGAACAACGCCGTCGAGTACTTCGTCTCGTACTACGACTATTACCAGCCCGAGGCGTACGTCCCGCAGCGCGACCTGTACATCGAGAAAGACTCCTCGATCAACGAGCACATCGAGCAGATGCGGCTGTCGGCGACCAAGTCGCTGCTCGAGCGGCGCGACACGGTGATCGTCGCCACCGTTTCCTGCATTTACGGCATCGGCAACCCGCGCGACTACCACGAGATGATCCTCGTGCTGCGCACGAAAGACCGGCTGTCGCAGCGCGAAGTGCTGCAGCGGCTGGTGGCCATGCAGTACAGGCGCAACGACGCGGAGTTCGTGCGCGGCAGCTTCCGGGTGCGCGGCGACTCGATCGACATCTTCCCCGCCGAACACGCCGAACTGGCGGTGCGCGTCGAGCTGTTCGACGACGAGGTCGAGAGCATCCAGCTGTTCGATCCGCTCACCGGACGCGTGCGCCAGAAGATTCCGCGCTTCACCGTCTATCCGTCGTCGCACTACGTGACGCCGCGCGAAACCGTGATGCGCGCGCTCGGCACGATTCGTGAGGAACTCGCCGAGCGGCTCGAGTACTTTCACCAGCAGGGCAAGCTGGTCGAGGCGCAGCGGCTCGAGCAGCGCACCCGCTTCGACATGGAGATGCTGCAGGAGCTCGGTTTCTGCAAGGGCATCGAGAACTACACCCGGCACCTCTCGGGGGCGCGGCCGGGCGAGCCGCCGCCGACCCTGGTCGACTACCTGCCCGCCGATGCGCTGATGATCATCGACGAGAGCCACGTCACGATCGGCCAGCTGGGCGGCATGTATCGGGGCGACCGCTCGCGCAAGGAGACGCTGGTCGAGTACGGCTTCCGGCTTCCGTCGGCGCTCGACAACCGGCCGCTGAAGTTCGAGGAATTCGAAGCCAAGGTGCGCCAGTGCATCTTCGTGTCGGCCACGCCGGCCGACTACGAGGCGCGCCAGTCCGGCCAGGTGGTCGAGCAGGTGGTCCGGCCCACCGGCCTGGTCGATCCGCAGGTGATCGTGCGGCCGGCGGCGACGCAGGTCGACGACCTGCTCTCGGAGATCCGCGAGCGGGTCGCGCGCTCGGGGCGCGTGCTGGTGACGACCCTGACCAAGCGAATGGCCGAAGACCTGACGGATTACCTCGCCGACCAGGGGGTGAAAGTGCGATACCTGCACTCCGACGTCGACACGGTCGAGCGCGTCGAGATCATTCGCGACCTGCGCCTGGGCGTGTTCGACGTGCTGGTCGGGATCAACCTGCTGCGGGAAGGGCTCGATCTTCCGGAGGTGTCGCTGGTGGCGATCCTCGATGCCGACAAGGAGGGGTTCCTGCGCTCCGAGCGCAGCCTGATCCAGACGATCGGGCGCGCCGCGCGCAATCTCGAGGGCTGCGCGATCCTGTATGCGGACCAGGTCACCAACTCGATGCGGCAGGCGATCGGCGAGACCGAGCGGCGCCGCATGAAGCAGATGGCATTCAACCGCGCGCACGGGATCGTGCCGCGCGGCGTCACCAAGCAGGTGCGCGAGCTGATCGACGGCGTCTACGACGTGCAGCAGGCGCGGCAGGAACTGCAGGCGGCGCAGAGGCAGACGCAGTACGAGACGATGAGCGCGAAGGGAATCGCGCGCGAGATCAGGCGCCTGGAGCGCCAGATGCTCGACTGCGCGAAGAACCTGGAGTTCGAGAAGGCCGCGCAGGCGCGCGACCAGCTCGCGGTGCTCAAGGAACGGTTTTTCGGATCGGATGGGGGCGGCAGCGTGGTTGCGCTGGCAGCGGGAGAGGCTGCGTAGGCCAGGCCGCGAACTGCGTGCTGCCCACCCGAACAGATATTTTGTGACTCAGGCAGATACCGACATGGCTAAACGAGAACCGATTTCACTGGCAATGAACACCCGTGTGCTCTTCGTGTGCATGGGCAACATCTGCCGGTCGCCGATGGCCGAAGGAGTCTTTCGGCACATGGTCCGGCAGGCCGGCCTCGAAGAAGTCGTCCGCGTAGCCTCCGCCGGCACGCACGCGTTCCACGTCGGCGAGCCGCCGGACAAGCGCGCGCAGCTCGCCGTCGCGCGGCGCGGCTACGACATCGCCGACCTGCGCGCCACGAGGGTGAGGGAGCGCGACTTCGACGAGTTCGACATGGTCCTCGCGATGGACTGGGACAACCTCGCGCAGCTCCAGCAGCTGGCGCCGAAGTCCTCGCACCACAAGCTGCAACTGCTGATGCGCTTCGCCACCGAGCACGAGACGGCGACCATTGCCGACCCGTACTACGGCACCGTGCAGGGCTTCGAGCAGGCGCTCGATTACATCGAGGACGCCTGCAACGGGCTGCTCGAACTGGCCAAGCGACGGGCCACGCAGGTGGCGGCTGCCTGAGCGGCTGGCTGAGCGGCGGCCGCTCGCGCGCCGCCCGGCGCCCGCCCGTCGCGGCGCCGGGTAGCGGGCTTCGCCGGCAAAGACCACAATGGTCGAATGCCGACTAAAACAGTCGGAAAAACGGGTATACTTGAGCAACCGAGTCAGGTACTCGTCTTTCCGGACGGAGCCAATATGCGACTGACTACCAAAGGGCGGTTCGCAGTTACCGCGATGATCGACCTGGCCTTGCGCCAGCATCAGGGTCCGGTCACGCTGGCGGGGATCAGCCAGCGCCAGAAGATTTCACTGTCGTACCTGGAGCAGCTGTTCGGCAAGCTGCGCCGGCACGAACTCGTCGAGAGCACGCGTGGCCCCGGGGGCGGCTACACGCTGGCGCGCTCGATGAAGGGCATCACCGTCGCCGACATGATCTTCGCGGTCGACGAACCGCTCGACGCGACGCAGTGCGGCGGCAAGGAGAACTGCCAGGACGAAAACGGCCCGTGCATGACGCACGAGCTCTGGACCAACCTGAACAAGCGGATGATCGAGTATCTCGACTCGGTCACGCTGGCCGACCTGGTCGAGCAGCAGAAGGGGCGCGAGACGCGCGCGCAGCCGAAGGAAATTTCGGTGCTCGAGGAGCACCGCGCAGCGCTCGAATTCCCCACCTCGACGCTGCAGCCGATCAAGATCGAAAAAGGCCGCATCACGACGGTCTGACACCGGAGAACGCGAATGGCCGTGAATCTCACCGAAAGGGCTGCCCGCTACGTGGCGCGCTCGATCGAGCAGCGGGGCAAGGGTCTGGGACTGCGCGTGGGCGTCAAGGCTTCGGGCTGTTCCGGCATGTCCTACCAGCTCGAATTCGCCGACGTGCGCAACGCCGACGATCTCGAGTTCGAGAGTCACGGCATCAAGGTGCTGATCGATTCGAAGAGCCTGCCCTACCTGCAGGGGATCGAACTCGACTTCGTCCGCGAAGGGCTGAACGAGGGTTTCCGGTTCAACAACCCCAACGTGAAGGGCACCTGCGGCTGCGGCGAGTCGTTCTCGGTCTAGGGCCGCCCGGGCCGCACGAGCCGCACGACCGCGGCGATCGACGCGAGCGCGCCGAATCCGCAGGCCGCCAGCAGCAACAGTCCGGCGCGGGGCCCGATCGCCTCGACCAGTGCCGAGAGCGCAACCGGCGCGGCCGCCGCGGCGAGCAGGCCCGGTCCGGCGATCCGTCCGAGCAGTTCCGCATAGCCGCGGCTGCCGAACACCGCCAGCGGCAACGCGCCGCGCACGATCGTCATCAGGCCGTTGGCACAGCCGTAGAGCACCACGAACAGGGCCGCCGCCCACGGCTGCGCGGGCAGCGTGAGCGCGGCGACGAACGCGATCGGCATCAGCGCGATCGACGGCAGCGCGACCGCCACCGCGCTGAAGCGCCGCTGAACCGACATTTCGACCAGGCGCGCGGCGACCTGCGCGGGGCCCATCAGCGAGGCGGTCGCGACGACCACCGCCGCCCCGTGGCCGAAGCCGCCCAGCAGAATCACCAGGTGCGCGCCCATCGCCGAGTTGATGAAGGCGTACAGCGTGAAACCGAGCGCGATCAGCGCGAGGGCGCGCCGTGCGCTTTGCTCGGGCAGCGGCGCGTACGCGGCGGCGGACTCCACGGCTTCGTCCACGTCGGGCCGGTGACGGCGCGCCCCCCCGGCGAAGCGCGCGTGCAGCAACGCGCAGGGCAGCAGGTTGAGCAGCGCATAGACCTGCAGCGCGCCGCGCCAGCCGAACGAGGCATCGAGCCAGGCGCCGATCGGCCAGAAGACGCTCGAGGCGAAGCCGCCGAACAGCGTCACCAGCGAGATCGCGCGGCGCGCCCGGTCGCCGGCCAGCACGGTGAGCGCCGCGAAGGCGCCGTCGTACAGGATCGAGCGCATCGCCAGTCCGATCAGCGTCCAGCCCGCGTACAGCCCCGGCCAGCCGCGCGCCAGCGAAATCGCCAGCAGGCCGGTCGCGGCCAGCACCGAGGCGATCGTCATCACGCGCCCGGCGCCGTGGCGGTCCATCAGGCGCCCACCCGCTCGTGCGCTCGCGCCGGCCACCAGCAGGCCCCAGGAGAATCCGCCGAGCACCGTCGTCAGGCTCAGCCCGAGTCCGCCGGCGATCGGGCCGGCGAGGATCGCCGACATGTAATGGGTGGTGCCCCAGCCGACGATCTGGGTCACCCCCAGTGCGCCGATTGCGGCGCCGATCGACCGGGACGACACGCCGGGTCGCCGGATCCGGACGCGCGACGCGCTATTCCTCGCGCTTGAGCGCGGGGAACAGCACCACGTCGCGGATGCTCGGACTGTCGGTGAGCAGCATCACCAGCCGGTCGATGCCGATGCCGCAGCCGCCCGCGGGCGGCATGCCGTACTCGAGCGCGCGGATGTAGTCGGCGTCGAAGTACATCGCCTCGTCGTCGCCGGCGTCCTTGGCCGCGACCTGGCGCAGGAAACGCTCGGCCTGGTCGTCGGGGTCGTTCAGCTCGGAGAACCCGTTGGCGATCTCGCGGCCCGTGATGAACAGCTCGAAGCGCTCGGTGACGCCGGGGCGCGCATCGGAAGTGCGCGCCAGCGGCGAGACCTCGACCGGGTAGTCGACGATGTAAGTGGGATCCCACAACTGGTGTTCGGCGACTTTCTCGAACAGCGCGAGCTGCAGCGCGCCGAGCGCCGCGGACTTCAGCTGCAGGCCGTCGACCTCGGTGCCCAGGCGCGCCAGTTCGGCGCGCAGGAAGCCGGCGTCGTGCAGTTGCGCGAGCGCGTAGCGCGGCGCGTACTTCGCGATCGCGCCGGTGATCGACAGCCGCTCGAAGGGCCGGCCGAGGTCGATTGCACGGCCCTGGTAGTTCACCGTGGTCGAGCCGGTGGCCGCGAGCGCGGCGTCGCGGATCACCTGCTCGGTGAAGTCCATCACCCAGCGGTAGTCCGTGTACGCGGCGTAGAACTCGAGCATCGTGAACTCGGGGTTGTGCCGCGGGCTGATGCCTTCGTTGCGGAAATTGCGATTGATCTCGTAGACGCGCTCGAAGCCGCCGACGATCAGCCGCTTCAGGTACAGCTCGGGCGCGACCCGCAGGTACATCTGCTGGTCGAGCGCATTGTGGTGCGTGACGAACGGGCGCGCGGCCGCGCCGCCGGGAATCGGATGCAGCATCGGCGTCTCGACCTCGAGGAAGCCGTTCGTGCCCATGAACCTGCGGATCGCGCTGATCATGCGGCTGCGCGCGATGAAGGTGTCGCGGCTCTCGCCGGTGACGATCAGGTCGACGTAGCGCTGGCGGTAGCGCAGTTCGGGATCGGCGATGCCGTGGAACTTGTCGGGCAGCGGCCGCAGCGACTTGGTGAGCAGCCGCACGCCGGTGCAGCGCACCGACAGCTCGCCCTTCATCGTCTTGAACAGCACTCCTTCGCAGGCGACGATGTCGCCGAGGTCCCAGTGCTTGAACGCCGCGTGCGTGTCGGCGCCCACGCCCTCGTCGTTCAGGTACAGCTGCAGGCGGCCGGTGGCGTCCTGCAGCGTGGCGAAGCTCGCCTTGCCCTGCACCCGCTTGAGCATGATGCGCCCGGCGAGCGACACCGCCACGCGCTCGGCCTCGAGCTGCTCGCGTGTCTTGAAGCCGTAGTGCTCCGCGAGCGCGGCGGCGCGATGCGCCGGGCGGAAGTCGTTGGGGTAGGCGACGCCGTCCTCGCGCAGCCGGGCGAGCTTGGTGCGCCGCTCGGCGATGATCGCGTTGTCGTCGCGATGGACCAGCGCGGCGGCCGGCGCTTCGTCGTGCCCGGAACTGTCGCTCACGGCTCAGACTCCCTGTTTGAGGCTGGCGACGATGAACTCGTCGAGGTCGCCATCGAGCACTGCGCGCGTATTGCTGGTCTCGACGTTGGTGCGCAGGTCCTTGATGCGCGACTGGTCGAGCACGTACGAGCGGATCTGGTGCCCCCAGCCGATGTCGGTCTTGCCGGCCTCGACCTTGTCCTGTTCGGCCCGGCGCTTGCGCATCTCGAGTTCGTACAGGCGCGCGCGCAGCATGCTCATCGCCTCGTCGCGGTTGCGGTGCTGCGAGCGGTCGTTCTGGCACTGCACGACGATGCCGGTCGGGTTGTGCGTGATGCGCACCGCCGACTCGGTCTTGTTCACGTGCTGGCCCCCGGCGCCCGAGGCACGGTAGACGTCGATGCGCAGGTCGGCAGGGTTGATGTCGATCTCGATCGACTCGTCGACTTTCGGGTAGACGAAGACCGACGCGAACGAGGTGTGGCGTCCGCCGCCGGAATCGAACGGCGACTTGCGCACCAGCCGGTGGATGCCGGTCTCGGTGCGCAGGTAGCCGTAGGCGTATTCGCCGTCGACGCGCACCGTCGCCCCCTTGATGCCGGCCACGTCGCCCGGCGACTCTTCGAGGATCTCGGTGGCGAAGTCCTTGCGCTCGCAGTAGCGCAGGTACTGGCGCAGCAGCATCGCGGCCCAGTCCTGGGCTTCGGTCCCGCCGGCGCCGGCCTGGATCTCGAGGAAGCAGGGGTTGGGGTCGGCCGGGTTGGCGAACATGCGCCTGAACTCGAGCTCGGCGACCCGCGTCCCGATCGCCTGCGCGTCGGCCTCGACCGCAACCAGCGTGTCGTCGTCGTTCTCGGCCGAGGCCATCTCGAACAGCTCGACGACGTCCGTCAGCCCGCGGTCGATCTCGCCGATGCGCCCGACCACGGCTTCGAGCGCCTTCTTCTCGCGGCCCAGCTCCTGTGCGTGCTTCGCGTCGTTCCAGACGTCGGGAGTCTCGAGCTCCCGGTTGATCACTTCGAGACGGGTCTTCTTCGTCTCGTAGTCAAAGATACCCCCGGAGCTCGCCGACGCGCCGGCGAAGGTCGTCGACCAGCGATTCGAGTTGGTTGAGGCGCTCGGCTTCCATGGGGGTGATGATCCTTCGGTAAAACCAGAAATTATACCGGCTCGACTGCCTCGACGACCAGGCGCACGCTGGCGAGCCCCTGGTACTCGTCGCGCATCAGCCGATAGGCGATGCGTGCCGCCGAGGGCAGCGGCTCGACGCGGCCGAACGCGATCGCGTCCAGCGGCCGCGCCGCGCCCGTGCGCAACTGCGCGCGCAGGTGGCGGCCGGCGACGATCGACTGGCGCGCCACCGCGAACTCGCCGCAGAACAGCGGCGGCGCGAAGCCCTGGCCCCAGACCTCGGCCTCGATCGCGTCGACCAGCGGCAGGTCGATCTCGCCGGCGGCCAGCGGGCCGTCGGTAGGCAGGGATGCCGAGAAACACGACGGATCGGCGAACTCGCCGACTGCGCGCTCGAGCAGCGCCGCGAATTCGTCGCGTTGCGCGGCGCGCAGCGTCAGCCCCGCGGCCATCGCGTGGCCGCCGAAGCGCAGCAGGAGGCCCGGCGCGAGCTTGTCGACCAGGTCGAGCACGTCGCGCAGGTGCACGCCGGGAATCGAACGCCCCGAGCCGCGCAGCAGCGACGGATCGGACGCGGCGGCCGCCAGCGCGAAGACCGGCCGGTTCACGCGTTCCTTCACGCGGCTGGCGACGAGGCCGACGAGCCCTTCGTGCCAGCCCTCGCGATGCAGCACCACCGATTTGCGGTCCGCGGCGGGTTCGGGCAGCGTGTCGAGCGCGGCGAGCGCCTGCTCGCGCATCGCCGCCTCGATGCCGCGGCGCTCGCGGTTGATCGCATCGAGCGCGGCGGCCAGTTCGGCCGCGCGCGCCGGGTCGTCGGCGAGCAGGCACTCGATGCCGATCGAGATGTCGGCGAGGCGACCGGCCGCGTTCACCCGCGGGCCCACCGCGAAGCCGAGATCGCCGCTGCCCGCGCGTCGCTCGTCGCGGCCGGCCACCCGCAGCAGGGCGCGCACGCCGGCGCAGGCCGCGCCAGCGCGGATCCGTTGCAGCCCGGCCGCCACCAGCAACCGGTTGTTCGCGTCGAGCCGCACCAGATCGGCTACGGTACCCAGCGCGACCAGATCGAGCAGTCGCTGCAGTGGCGCGCGCGCCGCCGGACTCGAGGGGTCGCGACGGCGCCACTGCGCGCGCAGCGCGAGCAGCAGGTAGAACATCACGCCGACGCCGGCCAGGTGCTTGCTGGGGAACGCACAGCCGGGCTGGTTCGGATCCACGATCGCCTCGGCTGGCGGCAGCGTCGCACCCGGCAGGTGATGGTCGGTGACGATGACGCGCATGCCGGCGGCGTGCGCTGCCGCGACCCCGTCGTGACTCGCGATCCCGGCGTCCACGGTGAGCAGCCAGTCGGGGCGGCCGAGGCGCGGATGAGCGGCGGCCAGCGCGGCCACCGGCGGTGTGAGACCGTAGCCGTGCTCGAAGCGGTTCGGCACGATGTAATCGACCTGGGCGGGGGCAGCGCCGAGCGCCCTGAGGCCGCGGATCGCCACCGCGCAGGCGGTCGCGCCGTCGCAGTCGTAGTCGGCCACCACGCAGATCCGCTCACCGCGCGCGATCGCGTCGGCGAGCAGGCCCGCAGCGTGGGCCAGCCCCTTCATCGAGTCGGGCGCCGCCAGGCCCGCGAGATCACGCGAGATCGCCCGCGCGTCGTCGACGCCGCGGGCAGCCAGCAGCCGCGCCATCACCGGGTGCACGCCGGCGGCCAGCAGGCGACCGAGCGCTGCCTGCGGCACTTCGCGGACAGTGATCACGCGTCCTCGCGCAGCAGTGCCGCGAGCGCGAGACGGCGCCACGGCTTCCAGCGATCGGCGGGCAGACCCAGCAGTTCGATGGTGCTGCGCTCGCCGGTCAGCACCAGCCGTATCCCGCCCGCGGCCAGCTGTGGGCTGGCCGCGAGCAGCGCCTCGAACCAGCGATCGAAGGCCCGCCAGGCCTGCGTCCAGCCCGGTTCGTCGCCGTCACCCACGGCGCGTCGCCAGAACTCGGGCACGAGCAGCAGGGCGCCCGATCCGGCGAGCGCATCGCCCACCCGCTGCAAGGCGGGATCGTCGGCGCCGGGCTCCGCGGCGAGCGGGTGCGACTCGATGCCGGCGCGCCGCGCCAGCCCCGCGACCGTTTCGTCGGCGCTCAGCACGCGCTCGAAGGGGCGCGCCGCGGGACGGCCCGCGCGTCCTTCGAGCCACAGGCCGTTGACCACCGGGCGTCCGTCGGCCTCGCGCGCGAGGTTCAGCGGATGCTCGAACCAGCTCATCTGCACGAGGTTCGAGAGCTGGCGCCAGCGCCGCGCGGCCGCGCCGCTCGGCAGGTAGGCATCGACGTTGCGGCCGATCGCCATGCGTGCGCTGCGCGCCAGCAGCCGCGCGAGCGCCGCGATCTCGTCCCGTGCGCGCTCCGCATCGATCGCCTCGAGCCGCCACGCGCCCGGATCGAGCGCGCGCAGGCGCAGGCCCTCGTCGGCGAGCACCGCGTTGGCACGCTCGGCGAGCTGCGCGGCTTCGTCGGCGTCGAGCCCGAGGCCTTCGGGCGGCGCGAGCACGAGATGATCCAGCGCGAGGTGCAGGTGCACCGGGCGCACCATCAACCCGCACGCGTCGGCTCCGTCGATCGCCGGCAGCGCGCAGGCGGCCACCGCTCCTTCGAGCGCGAAGCGTTCGCGCAGCCAGGCTTCATGGGGCAGTTCGTCGGGCACCAGCGCGCTCTGCCGGCTGCGGCCGACGATGCGCGCACGCCGGATCGTGCGGGCGAGCGCGCCGTCGGCAGCCAGCGCGAGCGTGCCGGCGCCGGTTTGCGGATCGTCGCCCGGCGTGACCGGGCGTGGACGGGCGAGCGCCCCGGCACACAGGATCGTCGTGGTCACCGGGGGATTCTATGGCAAACTGCCGCGGTCCCAGATGCCATTGCCCTACGAACTCTTCATCGGCCTTCGCTACACGCGAGCCAGCAGGCGCGCGGGTCGGCGCAACGGCTTCATCTCGTTCATTTCGGCGCTGTCGGTCGCGGGCATCGCGCTCGGCGTGGCGGCGCTGATCACCGTGCTGTCGGTGATGAACGGCTTCCAGAAAGAGGTGCGCGACCGGATGCTCTCGGTGCTCGCGCACATCGAGGTGCTGGCCGGCCGCACTCCGATGACCGACTGGGAATCGGTGCTGGCGCAGGCGCGGCGCAACCCGGCGATCGTGGGCGGCGCGCCCTACGTCGCCGGTCAGGCGATGCTCACCCACGACGGCAGCGTGCGCGGCGTGCTGGTGCGCGGCATCGACCCGGCGCTCGAGCCTCAGGTGGCCGATTTCGCGCGCAAGATGCTGCGCGGCAGCCTGGCCGGGTTGCGCCCGGGCGAATTCGGGGTAGCCGTCGGCAGCGAGCTCGCCGACCAGTTGCTGCTCGACGTCGGCTCCAGGCTCACGCTGATCGCCCCGCAGGGCACGGCGACGCCCGCGGGGCTGGTGCCGCGGCTGCGCCAGCTCACGGTCGTGGCGGTGTTCAGGGCCGGGCACTACGAATACGACTCGAGCCTGCTGCTGATGAACATCGAGGACGCGGCGAAGCTGTTCCGCGTCGAGGGGGTGAGCGGCGTGCGGCTGAAGACGCGCGACATGCTCGCCGCGCCCGGGGTCGCCGACCAGCTGGCGCGCTCGATGAGCGGCGACCTGATGATTCGCGACTGGTCGGCCGAGAACCGCAACTGGTTCGCCGCGGTGCAGATCGAGAAGCGGATGATGTTCATCATCCTCACGCTGATCATGGCGGTCGCCGCGTTCAACCTGGTCTCGATGCTGGTGATGACGGTCACCGACAAGCAGTCCGACATCGCGATCCTGCGCACGCTCGGCGCCACGCCGGCGAGCATCATGCGCATCTTCGTGGTGCAGGGCGCCTCGGTCGGGCTGCTCGGCACGCTGCTCGGCGTGGTCTTCGGCGTGCTGCTCGCGCTGAACATCGGTCCGGCCACGGCCTGGGTCGAATCGGTGTTCGGCTTCCAGGTGCTGCCCAAGGGCATCTATTTCATCAACTACCTGCCCAGCGACCTGCGGCTGCCCGACGTAGTGGCGATCGGCGGCACCGCCTGCGCGCTGGCGCTCGGCTCGACGCTGTATCCGAGCTGGCGCGCCTCGCGCGTGCGGCCGGCCGAAGCGCTGCGCTACGAATGAACGGCGAACCGCTGCAGGTCACCCCGGGCGCACAGGCGACGGCCGGCGGCGCGGCGGGCGCCGGGGTGATCGGCGGGCGCGCGCTGCGCAAGGTCTACGGCAGCGGCGCACTGGCGGTGCCCGTGCTGCACGGCGTGGACATCGAAGTCGGCGCGGGCGAACGCGTGGCGATCATGGGCGCGTCGGGCTCGGGCAAGAGCACGCTGCTGCACCTGCTGGGCGGCCTCGACGAACCCAGCGGCGGCCAGGTGCTCTGGCGGTCGCAGCCGATCGCCGGCCTCTCGCAGGCCGAACTGGGCGCGCGGCGCAATCGCCTGCTCGGCTTCGTCTACCAGTTTCACCACCTGCTGCCCGAATTCAGCGCGCTCGACAACGTCGCGATGCCGCTGCGCATCCGGCGCATGGCCGCGCCCGAGGCGCGGCGCCGGGCCGCGGCGATGCTCGCGCGGGTCGGGCTCGGGGCGCGGCTCGAGCACCGGCCCGGCCAGCTGTCGGGTGGCGAGCGCCAGCGGGTGGCGCTGGCGCGTGCGCTGGTGACCGAGCCGCGCTGCGTGCTGGCCGACGAACCGACCGGCAACCTCGACAGCGCGACCGCCGAGGCGGTCTATGCGCTGATGGACGCGCTCTCGCGCGAGTTGGGCGTCGCGTTCGTGATCGTCACGCACGATCGCGACCTCGCTGCGCGCGCCGACCGGGTGCTGCTGTTGCGCGATGGCCGCATCGTGGCGCACGAGCACGGCCGCTGAGCGCAGCCGGCCGGGTCGTCGCAGGGCAGGCCAGGACGCTGTGGGGGCCAGGATGCTGATCGACACCCATTGCCATCTCGATGCCGCCGAGTTCGACGCCGATCGCGACGCGGTGCGCGAACGGGCGTTCGCGGCGGGGCTGGCGGCGATCGTGGTGCCCGCGGTCGAGGTCGCGAACTTCGGCGCGGTGCGCGCGCTGGCCGCGGCCGATCGGCGCATCGGCTACGCGCTCGGCATTCACCCGATGTACGTCGGGCGCGCCGGCGAGCGTGATCTCGCGCTGCTGCGCCAGGCGATCGAGGCCTCGCTCGGCGATCCGGCGTTCCTCGCGATCGGCGAGGTCGGGCTCGATTTCTTCGAGCCGGGCCTGGATCGGGTACGCCAGGAGCGCTACTTTCGCGCCCAGCTGGAACTCGCGCGCGAATTCGGGCTGCCGGTGCTGATGCACGTGCGGCGCTCGCAGGACGTGATCCTGAAGCACCTGCGCAGCGTGCGCCCGCCCGGCGGGATCGCGCATGCGTTCAGCGGCAGCCTGCAGCAGGCGGGGCAGTTCCTCGGGCTGGGCATGGTGCTGGGCTTCGGCGGCGCGGTGACTTTCGATCGCGCCTCGCGGCTGCGCCGACTGGTGCGCGAGCTTCCCGCCGAGGCGCACGTGCTCGAGACCGACGCACCCGACATCCCGCCGGCGTGGATCGTGCGACGCCGCAACGAGCCGGCGCAACTCGCGCGCATCGCGCAGGTGTTCGCCGATGTACGCGGCGAGCCGGTCGGGCTGGTCGTGCAGCGCACGGGAGCCAACGCCGGCCGCGCGATCCCGAGGTTGTCGGCGCTTCTGGCGCGAGCGGACCGGAACCTTTGAACGTGCGCCGGCCTCGCGCAACCGCGCACCGATCAGGCCAGAATCGCCCAGTGGTTGCCGGCCGAGAGTCCCTGTGGCCAGCGCAGCATCCCGGCAGGTTCGCTCGGATGCCAGCGCGCCAGCCCCAGGCCCGCTCCTACCGCGACGCCGGGAGCGTCGTCCATCGGCCAGAGGCCGCAGGGGTTTTGCACCTTGCCGATGATCGTGAAGTCGGCGGATCGCTGCGGCTGCCACAGCAGAAGGCGGTTGGCGAACTGCGCCGTGAGCACGAAGCCGCCATTGGGTCCGGGCGCGATGTCGCCCGTGTAGCCATTGGCCATCGTGAAGCTGGGAATGGCGAGATCCTTGCCGTCCCACAAGGCCAGCAGCGGCGCTTCCCGGCGCCGATCGGGATCGTCGTGCTCCGCCTGCAGGCCGATGCCCAGCAGCGTGGGGCCACCCGCACCGGCCGGGCGGTTCCAGGCGATGTGATGCGGGCTCAGGCGCTTGTCGCGCAGGCGCCATTCTCCGAGCTTCTCGCCGGTTGCGGCATCGAGTTGCACCAGTACCGGATTCATCGACTCCAGGTTGCGCTTGTGCCCGGTGGGCGTGCGTGGAATGCCGCCGTTGGCGATCAGGAGCCTGCCTTGCCGGTCTACCAGGATCTGGTGCGGATCGATGCCATGCGTCCGGTGCTGTCCCACCTTGCGCAGGTTGCGCACGTCGCGCACGCTGACCCAGCCTTCACCGGTCTTGCGGTCGGTCTCTCCGGTATACAGCCAGTCGCCGTCGTTGCTCGCGATGACGTGCCCGTCGAACGTGCGCGCATCGCCCTCGTCGGACGCCGACAACTGGTGGACGACGCGTCCCTGCGCATCGAGACGCAGCATCCAGGTGCCCGGGCGCGTGGCCACCGCGAGAAAGCCTCCTCCCGGCTCGGGAACGATCGCATGCGGCAGTGTCGGCGTCGTCACGGCGTACTCGATGACCACCTGGCCCCGGGTCCAGTCCACGCGCAGCGCCCCGACCTGGTAGTCGCGCTCGTCCATGCGCCAGCCGCCTCCCACGCGCATGACGCCACCCTCGTCGGCGATCGCCGGCACCACCGAAGAAGCTGTCGCGGCAACGGCACCCAGTTGCAGCAGAAAATGTCGTCGATCCATGATCGCTCCCGTGCGTAGTGCTTCGTGAACGTCGTCGCTCGTGCCTGTCGACGCTCCCGGTCAGAACCGGTAGGAGACAGCAGCCTGCAGCGTGCGCGGGCGCCCGGGGACGTAGTGCCCCCGATACAGGAAGTCGGCGTAATGCCGATCGGCGAGGTTGAACAGGTTCAGCTTGAAGCTGAAGTCGCCGCGGATGTACTCGGCCATCAGGTCGACCGACACGAAGCCGGGCGCCTGCACGCGGCTGGTCGCGGCCAGTCCGACCGGCTTGTCGTTGCTGCGCGCGGTGACGCCTCCTCCGACGCGCCATTCGGGACTCAGTCGCAAGGTGCTCCACAGCGATGCGGTGTGCTTCGGCGTCAGCCCCGGTCGCGAACCGACGGGCTCGGTGCCCGCTGCGCCGCTCGAATCGTCGACCCGTGCGACCGGGATGAACGCGTAGGACGCATAGATCTCCCAGCGCGGCGTGATTCGCCCGGCCAGGTCGAGTTCGAGGCCCGCGGCGTGGCGCTTGCCCGAGAGCACGTAGTTGCACGCGTCGACGGTGTCCGCGTCGCGATTGCGCTCGTTGTACTTGGTCGAGTGGAACAGTGCGAAGCGCGTCGACAGCCGGCCGCTGGCGGACTCGATCCGTCCGCCGAGCTCGATGTTGCGGCTCTTCTCCGGGTCGACGTCCACGGTGCCGGCGTCGTACTGATAGGCATCGCCCGACGTGTTGAACGAAGTGCCGTACGACAGGTGGTACGACTGGTGCGGCGTGGGCTGGTAGAGCAGGCCCAGCCGCTGGCTGAGCAGCGAATCGCTGCGGCCGATCGTGGTCGCGGGCGTCACCGAGCACGGGTTGGCCGCGTTGGCGGCCACCGCGATGTTCCGGTAGGTACCCTCGAAGCGGTCCCAGCGCAGGCCACCGAGCAGCTTCCACGACGGCGCGATGGTGACCAGGTCCTGTGCGTACACGCCCAGCGCCTGTGCCTCGAAAGTGCGGTTCTTCGTGAGCACACGCGTCGCCTCGCTGACCCGCGCGCCGTCGTCGGGCGTGCCCACCGTGGTCGTCGGCTTGGCGAGCGAGACGCCGGGCGGCACGCCTGCGGCGAAGTTCTCGAAGTCTTCGTCGGCCAGGTCGACGCCCGCCTGCACCGAATGCTCCAGGCCGAACCAGCGGTGCCTGCCGCTGTAGTCGCTCTGCAGGTAACGGGTGTCCATGTTCATGATCTTGTTGTTTGTGCCCCGCCTGAGCACGGTCGCATCGCCGAACGTGTCGGTGTTGACCGCCAGGCCGGAGGGCTGCAGGGTCGCGGCCGCGAAGCGGATCGCGCTCGCGCGCTGGTCACGCTCGTACTCGGCGACGCGCATCGCGGTGCGCAACTCGGCGTCGTCGCCGAAGCGGAACACGTGGGTGAAACCGGCCTGCGTGGTGCCGGTCTTCGCGTAGTCGCTCGCCATGCCGTAGTAGTTCTTCGGATCGGTCTTCCACAGATAGTTGCCGCCGGAGACGGGGCCGGGGGGCAGCCACGGCAGGCCGTAGTGGATGCCGTTGTCGTTGCGCAGGTGATACAGGCTGGCGGAGAACTCGTGCCGCGTTCCGATGCCCCACCGCAAGGTCGGCGCGACACCGTAATTGTCGAGCGGCACGCCGTAGTTGTCCGCGCGCGTCACGACCATGTTCAACCGCAGCGCCGCGTTCTGGCCGGTGCGCTTGTTGAAGTCACCGAGGGTGCGAAGGTATCGACCGGTGCCGAAGGTTACGCCCACCTCGTTCTGGTCGACCAGCAGCGGTCGCTTGCTGACCTGGTTGACCGCGCCGCCGGTGGAGCCGCGGCCGAACAGCATCGAGGCCGATCCGCGCAGCACCTCCAGGCGGTCCCAGTTGAAGCTGTCGCGCTCGTAGAACGCCGGATCGCGCATGCCGTCGATGAAGATGTCGCCCGAGGCCTGCAACGAGAAGCCGCGCAGGCGGATGTCTTCCTCCGCGCCCTCGGCTGCCTGGAAGCTCACTGCGGAGGTCTGCTTGAGCGCCTCCTTCAGCGTGTCGAGATTGCGGTCGTCGATCAGGCGTTCGGTGATCACGGTGACCGACTGGGGAATGTCGCGAAGCGGCTGGTCGCCCTTGCCGATCGTGCTCGTCGTCGCCCGGAACGACTCCTTGCTGCCGGTGGTCGTCTCGGGTGCCGCGGTAGCGCGCACCGCGGGCAGGACCGCGTCGCCCGAAGAAGCGTTCTGGTTGCGCGTTTCGGGCGCCGTTTGTGCGAGCGCGAGGCCGAATGTGCCGAGGCCGGCCACGAGTGCGGCGATCGGCGACAGGCGCAGCGAAGCGGACTGAGGGCGTCGAGTGCGATCAGCGTGCATGAACGGGTCCGTGATGTCGGTGAAAGGGGACGAGTGCAGGGGGGAAGCGCTGCGTCAGTGGCGCTCGGGCTCGCTGATGAAGCCGATCCGCGTGAGTCCGGCGCGTGCGGCGTCGGCGAGCGTCTCGGCCACGAAGCGGTAATTGGCTGACTGGTCGGCGCGCAGGTGAATCTCGGGCTGCGGCTCGCGCTGGCTTGCGGCGGCGAAGCGCTGCGCGGCTTCCTCCCGGCTGACCGGTTCGCCGTTCCAGAAGCGTTCTCCAGCCGCGCCGATCGCGAACTCGATGCGATCCGGCTCGGCATGGTTGACCTGTGAATCCGCCCTGGGCAGTTCCAGTCTGACCGCGTGGGTGAGCAGCGGCGCGGTGACGATGAAGATCACCAGCAGCACCAGCATCACGTCGATCAGCGGCACCATGTTGATGTCCGCCATCGGCGCGGTTCCGCTCTTGCGGTCGAACGAGGCGAAGGCCATGACGATCGCTCCTTCAGGCGCCGGCCACTGCGTGCAGCGACGGCATCGAACCTTGTTGCGGACGTTCCGCCGACTGCAGCGCCTGCCCCATCGACAGGAAAGTGAGCAACTCGAACGCGAATGCGTCGAGCTTGCCGTTGAGCACGCGGTTGCCGCGCGAGAACGCGTTGTAGGCGACGACCGCGGGTACCGCGACCGCCAGGCCGATCGCGGTCATGATCAGCGCCTCACCGACCGGGCCGGCGACCTTGTCGAGCGTGCCGGCCCCCGAGATGCCGATCGCGACCAGCGCGTGATAGACGCCCCAGACGGTGCCGAACAGCCCCACGAAAGGCGCGGTCGCGCCGATCGTCGCGAGCGTGGTCAGTCCGTTTTCGAGCCGGGTGTTCTCCTCGTCGAGCACTTTCTTGATCGTGCGCGTGACGAAGTCCTGCGCGCTGCCGGCTTCGGACAGGCGCGCTGCACCGTATTTCGCGTGATGCGCCTGCGCGTGCATCGCATGCGCGGCCAGGTGCGAGAAGGGGTCGCGGGCACCGTGCGTCGCGATCTCGGCGTTCACCTCCTCGAGCGAGCGCGCGTTCCAGAACAGGCGCAGGAACTGTTCGCTTCGGCGTGCGCGCACCGCCTGCGACACGCCCTTGATCGCGATCAGCACCCAGGAGATGACCGACATCGCGAGCAGCAGCACCAGCAGTGCCGTGCCCACGAAGTCGGTCTGCGCAAGGAAGTGGGAGATTCCCAGCGGGGTTTGGGGTTGCGGCACGTCAGCTCTCCAGTTCGAAAATCAGCGGCATCACGACCCAGAACGGCATCGCGACGCCGTTCTCGGTATAGGGCTTGAAGCGGGTGGCGCGCACCGTGGCAAGTGCCGCTTCGTCCAGGCGCGGGTAGCCCGAGGAGCGCAGGACGACGGTGTCACGCGGCGCGCCGCCCGCGTCGACCAGCACCCGGACGTCCACGCGTCCTTCCTCGAGCAGCCGGCGCGACGCCGGCGGATAGCGCAGCACCGGCAGCTTCAGGTATTGCACCGCGCGGATCGAGACGTCCTTCGGTGCGGGGGGGGGCGGTGCGACGGGCGCCGGCGGCGACGGGGCGGCCGCGATCGGCGGCTGCGCAGCCGGCTCGGGCGCCGCAGCGGGCGGGGCGGTCGCGGCGGGCGCGGCCGGCTCGGCCGGGGCGGGAGACGGCTCGGGAAGCTTCTCCGGCTTCGGTGGTTCGGGCGGCGCGACGAATGCCGGTGCGACCTGCTTCCTGGTCTTCCTGGCCGCGATCACCGGACGGCGCGGCGCAGGCTCGGGAGCGGCGGCCGGGGGCAGGGGCGGCGGGGGTGGCGCAAGTCTCGGCGGCTCGGGAGCCGGCGGGACGATCAGCTGGGCAAAGATCGGGGCGTCTGTCGCGACGGCGGGGCGCAGCGGTGCCAGCTGGATCAGCGCGTAGATGGCCAGCGCGTGCAGCGCGAGCATCGCGAGCGCGATCGCGGTGCGCGCCGTACAGGGCAGCGGGACGATCGGGTCCGGCACGGACTTGCGCAGACAGGCTTGCACGTCGCAGTTCTCTTGCGGATCAGGACGCGAATGATAATGGTTCCGACTCGCAAATACAACTCGTTCTCGATCGTGGGTGCGGCCGCCGGACCCCGGATCCGGGATCGATCGCCATCCGATCGCGGATTCGCGCCGCACGAGGCGTGCCGGCCTAGCACGCTCGTCCAATGGGCGAACGCGCCGCGCCTGCCTAGCATCGGCGCATGCGATCGGTCGTCGCTCTTGCAGGCTCCGTGCCGCTGGCCGCGGCGATCGTGCTCGCGGCCCTGCTGGTGCACCGGCTTCCGGCACTGCCCGGCCAGGGGGTCGCGCAGGGCCTGCTGGCCGCGGGGCTGGGTGCGTTCGTCGCCGCGTCCCGGCGTGAAGCGCGACACGGCTGGCAGTGGCTGGCGGTCGCCGTCGCCGCGGCCGGCTGGACCCTGCTGGTCGCCGGGCGCGCGCTCGACGAACGGCTGCTGCCGGAGCAGGAGGGGCGCGATTACGTGGTCGTGGGGCGCGTCGCGTCGATGCCGATCGAGGCCGAACGCGGCACCCGGTTCACTTTCGACATCGAAAGCTGCATCCAGGCGCCGGCCCCGTGTCCGCAGCGCCGTCGCGTCCGGCTGAGCTGGCTGGCCTTCGGCTCGGCGGGCGATGGCGGCGTCACGGGCGGTACGGCGCCACAGGCGCATGGTTCCGGAGCGCAAGCGGGTCCGGCGCCCGGCGAACGCTGGCAACTGAACCTGCGGCTCAAGCGGCCGCACGCGCTCCACAACCCCGGAACCTTCGACGCCGAACTGCGCGCGCTCGAAGAGGGCATCGCGGCCAACGGCTACGTGCGTTCGTCGCGGCGCCAGGCGCTGCCGAACCGGCGGCTCGACGCAGGCCTCGCCGTGGCCGCCGTCTTCGAAACCGCGCGAACGCGCCTGCGCGCCGCGATGCGCGAGGCGCTCTCCGGCACCCGTGACGATGCCGCCGGCGTGCTGGTCGCGCTGGTGGTGGGCGACCAGGCGGCGATTTCCGGTCGCTGGTGGGAGATTTTCAACAAGACCGGCATCGGCCACCTGATGAGCATCTCGGGCCTGCACATCACGATGCTCGCAGGGCTGTCGGTGCTGCTCTCGCGGCGCGCACTGCGCACCCGGCTGGCCGCGCGCAGCGGGGTGCTGTTGCGCTGGCCGGCGCATCGCATCGCCTGGCTTGCGGGCGTGGCGACCGCCTTCCTCTATTCGGGCCTGGCAGGGTGGGGCATCCCGGCGCAGCGCACCTGCTGGATGCTGATGGTGGCCGGCCTGTCGCTGGCGGCCGGACGTTCGCGCTCGATGCTGCACGTACTCGCGCTGGCCGCCGGGGTGGTCACGGTGCTCGATCCTTGGGCACCGCTGGCGCCCGGCTTCTGGCTCTCGTTTGCCGCGGTCGCCGCGATCACGCTGCACGGATCGGCGCGCACCGCGCGTGCGGTGCGCCCAGCCGGCCTGCGGCCGCGTACGCGAATCCTGCTGGTCGAGGCGGTGCGCACGCAATGGGCCGCGACGCTCGCGCTGGTGCCGCTCGGCGCACTGTTCTTTTCTTCGGTGTCGCTGGTCGGGCCGATCGCCAATGCATTCGCGATTCCGCTGGTTTCGGCGCTGATCACGCCGCTGGCGATGCTCGCCGCCGCCTGCCTGCCGTGGGCGCCGGCCCTCGGTTCGGCGCTGCTCGCGCTCGCGGCACTCGCTACCGGCATGATGCTCGATCTGCTCGAGCCGCTCGCGGCCTCGCCGCTGTCGACGATCGTGCTGACCCGCCCCGACGAACCGGCGATGCTGCTCGCGGCCGCCGCAGTGGCGCTGCTGTTGTGGCCCGCTGCGGTGCCGGCGCGCCCCGCAGCCATCGCGGGCCTGCTGCCGCTGCTGGCGCCCGGGGGCGAGCTGCCGCCCGGCGGTTCGTTGCGGATCACCGCGCTCGACGTCGGCCAGGGAATGGCGGTACTGGTCGAGACGCCGCAGCGGCGCCTGCTCTACGACGCCGGGCCTCTCTACGGCGGCGATTCGGAAGCCGGCGCGCGCGTGATCGTGCCGTGGCTGAGGGCGCGCGGCATCGACCGGCTCGACGCCCTGGTGGTTTCGCACCTCGACTCGGATCACTCGGGCGGCCTGCCGACGCTGCTGCGCAGCCTGCGCATCGACTGGCTCGCCGGCTCGCTGCCGGCGGAGCATCCGGCGCGCGAGGCGGGGCGCCCGTTTCACGACTGCAGGCGCGGACACGCGTGGCGCTGGGGCGAGGTCGCGTTCGAGATGCTGCACCCGGGGCCGGACGCCACGCGCGGCGCGAAGTCGCCGACCAACGCATCGAGCTGCGTGCTGCGCATCGTCGCGCCCGCGGCGCGCGTGCTGCTCACCGGCGACATCGAGGCCGCGCAGGAGCGGGCGCTGGTCGCCGCCTACGGATCGGCCGGCCTGCGCTCGGAGCTCATGCTCGCTCCGCACCACGGCAGCGCGACCTCGTCGAGCCCCGAGCTGCTCGCGGCGGTGGCGCCCGCACACGCGATCGCGCAGCTCGGCTATCGCAATCGCTTCGGACATCCGGCGGCGCGCGTGCAGGCACGCTATCGCGAGGCCGGCATCGCCGTGCTGCGCAGCGACCGCGACGGCGCGATCACGCTCACCTATGCACCGGGACAGGCACCGCTCGTGCAGCGCGCGCGCGTCGACGATCGCCGCTACTGGCGGGTGCGGCTCGCCGACGACCTGAACGAGGCCGGGGTCGAAAACCGGGATGCCGATGCGGCCGGCGAACCTGGCGCCAGGCCGGCCCCGAAACCCGCCGGCAAACCGGCTACTGCGCCGTCCAGCCCCCGTCGATCGCCCAGGCCACGCCGCGCACCTGGTCGGCCGCCGGCGAGCACAGGAACACCGTGAGCTCGCCCAGTTGCGCGGGCGTGACGAACTCCTGCGAAGGCTGCTTCTCCGAGACCAGCGCGAGCTTCGCCTGTTCGACTGTCTGTCCGGACTGGGCCGCGCGCGCGTCGATCTGCTTCTGCACCAGCGGGGTGAGCACCCAGCCCGGGCAGATCGCGTTGCAGGTGATCCCGGTGCGCGCATTCTCGAGCGCGACCACCTTGGTGAGTCCGACGATGCCGTGCTTGGCCGCCACGTAGGCCGCTTTTTCGACCGACGCGACCAGCCCGTGGGCCGAGGCGATGTTGACGATGCGGCCCCAGTTGCGCTGCTGCATCGCGGGCAGCGCGCAGCGCGTCGCGTGGAACGCCGCCGACAGGTTGATCGCGATCACGGCGTCCCAGCGTTCGGGCGGGAACTGCTCGACCCGGGCGACGTGCTGGATGCCGGCGTTGTTCACCAGGATGTCGACGGTGGCGCCGCGCGCCGCGATGCGCGCGAACATCGCGTCGATCTCGGCGGGCCTGGAGAGATCCGCGCCTTCGTAGCTCGCCTCGATGCCGAACTCCGACGCCAGCCCGACGCGCAGCCGCTCGATCTGCGCCGCGTCGCCGAAGCCGTTGAGCACCAGGTTGGCGCCCTGGCGCGCCAGCGCCCGGGCGATGCCGAGTCCGATGCCGCTGGTCGAACCGGTGACGAGCGCGAGCCTGCCTTTCAGCATGATTCCTCCCTGTACAATTGGCTCCGATTGTAGCGACTCGGCACACACTCCAGGATCAGCGGTCTCCGAAGATGCTCGAACCCAGATTGCGCCACGTCACCTGCGCCAGCCCGAAGGGCCTTCACCGGCTCGCCTACTGGGAATGGCTGCCCCCGGCGATGGCGCCCGGCGCTGCGCCCACCGTGGTCTGCGCGCACGGCCTGACCCGCAACGGACGCGACTTCGATGCGCTGGCTGCGCGGCTGTCGCGGCGCTGGCGGGTGGTGTGTCCCGACATGATCGGGCGCGGCCGCTCCGATCGGGTCGCCGATCCGCAGCTGTACGCGCTGCCGCAGTACATCGCCGATTGCGTCACGCTCGTGGCGCGGCTCGACGTCGAGCGGGTGGCCTGGGTGGGCACCTCGATGGGCGGACTGATCGGCATGCTGCTCGCGGCCCTGCCCGGCACGCCGATCGGCCGTCTGGTGCTCAACGACATCGGGCCCGAGATCGACGCGGCCGGGCGCGCGCGCATCGGCGGCTACGTCGGCCAGGATCCGCAGTTCGCGACCGAGGCGGAAGGCGTCGCTGCGCTGCGTGAGCTGATGCGCGACTTCGGCCCGCACACCGACGACCAGTTCCGCCTGCTCACCCGCAATTTCCTGGTGCCGCGCGACGCCGGTTTCACTTTTGCCTACGACCCGGCGATCGCGCTGGCGTTTCGCGAACAGCAGGCCGCACCGGCGCCCGATCTCTGGCCGGTCTACGACGCGATCCGCTGCCCGACGCTGGTCACGCGCGGCGCGCAGTCCGACATCCTCTCGGCGACGACCGCGGCGGCGATGACGCAGCGCGGGCCGAGGGCGCAATGCGTCGTCTTCGACGGCGTCGGCCACGCGCCGACCTTCATCGCTGCCGACCAGGTCGACGCAGTCGAACGCTTCCTGTCGGCGCAATTGCAATGACGATCCGGCGGCTGCACGTGGGCTCGCGCATGTCCGAGGCGGTGATCCACAACGGCGTGGTCTACCTGGCCGGGCAGGTGGCCGAAGATCCCGCCCTGGACGTGGGCGGGCAGACCCGCCAGGTGCTCGAGGCGATCGACCGCCTGCTCGCCGAGGCCGGCAGCGACCGCACCCGCATCCTGCAGGCACAGGTGTTCCTGGCCGACATCGGCGATTTCGCCGCGATGAACGCGGTCTGGGACGCGTGGGTACCGGCCGGGCACACGCCGGCACGCGCCACGGTCGAGGCGCGGCTCGCCGCGCCCCGGTACCGGGTCGAGATCAAGGTCGTCGCCGCGCAGGCCTGACCAACACCCTCGCGGCGGCGGTGCGTCAGCGCCAGCCGGTGCGATCGATGATCTTCGAGGCGGCGATCTGCGCGCGCCCGATCGAGGCGAGCGGCAGCGAGTCGGCCTTGAACGCTCCGAGCGACTCGAGTTCGCGGTTGTTCAGCTTCACCGAACTCACCACCGGCCACTCGTTGTTGCCGCCGGCCAGATAGGCCTGTGCCGCATCGCCGGCCAGGTATTCGATGAAGCGCACCGCGTTCTCGCGATGCGGGGCATGGCGGGCCAGCGCCGCGCCCGAGACGTTGACGTGGGTGCCGAAGCTCTTCTGGTTCGGCCAGACCATGCCGACGCGCTCGGCGACTTCACGGTCGGCCGGCTTGTTCGAGCGCATCAGCCGCACCAGATAGTAGGTGTTGGTCAGCGCCACGCCGCATTCGCCGGTGGCCACCGCGCGGATCTGGTCGGTGTCGCCGCCGCGCGGCGAGCGCGCGAAATTGGCCACGACGCCGCTCGCCCACTGTTCGGCCTTCGCCTCGCCCAGGTGCTCGGACATCGCACCGATCAGCGACAGCATGTACGGGTGTGCGCCGGAGCGGGTGCAGACCTTGCCCTTCAGTTCGGGGCGCGCAAGATCCTCGTAGTTCTGCACCAGCGCCGGATCGATCTTCGCCTTGTTGTAGACGATCACGCGCGCGCGCGTCGAGATGCCGAACCACTCGCTGCCCTTGCCGTCGTCCTTGCCGCGCAGCGTCGGCGGGATCCGCGCCTCGAGCAGCGCCGACTTCAGAGGCTGGAACAGGCCCTCGACCTGCGCCTTCCACAGCCGCGCCGCGTCCACCAGCAGGATCACGTCGGCAGGGCTGTTCGCGCCCTCGTTGCGCAGGCGCTCCAGGATCGCCTCGTCTCCGGCCTCGATGCGGTTGATCCTGATGCCGGTCTGCCTCGTGAATTCGGCGTACAGATTCTCGTCGGTCTGATAGTGGCGCGCCGAGTAGAGGTTGAGCACCTTGTCCTGCGCCTGTGCGGCCGGGACGGCGACTGTGGTGCCGAGCGCCAGGGCGGCGGCGATCGCGGAGAGCTTGGATCGGAGCATTGCGGGGATCTTTCGGTATGGTGGATCGGGGAGGAGCGGGAAGAGAGGGAAAAGAGCGGCAGGCGCCGCTGGGAACCAATCTAAACGAGAAACACTCGCAATAGGCATGACATTTAAGTGGGAATGGATATCATTTGTCAAGCAGCGCCTGCGGCTACGATACGTCACGACGGCCACGACGCCCGGCAGGGCGCACCGACGCACGGGACACGAAGATGAAGGCTCTGGTGGTAGGCGCCGACAGGCTCGGCAACATTCCGCAGGTGCTCACCGAATACGGCATCTCGATCATGCGTCATGTCTCGGGACGCGACCCGTCGGCGCAGCGCGCCGACCGCTCGGTGCCGGCCGGCGCCGAACTGCTGATCCTGTTCACCGACTTCCTGGGCCACAACGTCATGCGCGGCTACCGCGACGCGGCACGCCGCCAGGGGCTGCCGGTGCTCGCGTGCCGCCGCTCCACCTGCAGCCTGCGCGGCGCGATCGAGTCCTGCTCGTGCTGCCCGCATCGGCGCGACTGTTCCCGCCAGGAGCAATAGCCGGCCCGCGCCACGGCGTGCGCCGGTGGTGCGCACCGGTGCGTCGCGCCCGTATCGCCTGGTCGTAGAATGCGGATCAGACCGCAATCGACGCAACGGAGGAGACGGAATGGGTGCTGGCGACGTCATCGGGGCGGGCAGCCTGAGCGGGTTTCACGCGCGCTCGATTGCCGATCGCGAGGGGTTCTGGGGCGAACTGGCGGCCCTGATCGACTGGCAGGCGCCGTTCGAGCGCGTGCTCGACTACTCCAGGCCGCCGTTCACGCGCTGGTTCGTCGGCGGGCGCACGAATCTCTGCCACAACGCGGTCGATCGCCACCTGGCGGCGCGGCGCGACCAGCCGGCGCTGATCTACGTCTCGACCGAAACCGACGACGAGCGCGTCTACAGCTTCGGCGAGTTGCACCGCGAGGTGATGCGCATGGCCGCGATCATGCGCGAACTGGGCGTGCGCCGCGGCGACCGGGTGCTCATCTACATGCCGATGATCCCCGAAGCGACCTTCGCGATGCTCGCCTGTGCGCGCATCGGTGCGATTCACTCGGTGGTGTTCGGCGGTTTCGCCTCGCACAGCCTGGCCAGCCGCATCGACGACGCGAGCCCCGTGCTGGTCGTCAGCGCCGACGCCGGCTCGCGCGCCGGCAAGGTGGTGCCGTACAAGCCGCTGCTCGATGCGGCGATCGACCTGGCGCGCAACAGGCCGGCCAACGTGCTGATGGTCGATCGCGGTCTCGTGCCCTTCGAGCGGGTGGCCGCGCGCGATCGCGACTACGCGCAGCTGCGCGAGCGGCACCTCGACGCCGAAGTGCCGGTCGAGTGGCTCGAATCGAACGAGATCAGCTACACGCTCTACACCTCGGGCACCACCGGCGTGCCCAAGGGCGTGCAGCGCGACGTCGGCGGCTACGCGGTCGCGCTGGCCGCGTCGATGAAGTACATCTTCTGCGGCAACGCCGGCGAGACCTACTTCTCGACCAGCGACATCGGCTGGGTGGTCGGCCACTCCTACATCGTCTACGGACCGCTGATCGCCGGCATGGGCACGATCATGTACGAGGGCACGCCGCTGCGCCCCGACGCCGGCATCCTCTGGAAACTGGTCGAGAAGTACCGCGTGACCGTGATGTTCTCGGCGCCCACCGCGATCCGCGTGCTGAAGAAGCAGGATCCGTCCTGGCTCACCCGCTACGACCTGTCGTCGCTGCGCACGCTGTTCCTGGCCGGCGAGCCGCTCGACGAACCCACCGCGCGCTGGATCGGCGAGGCGCTGGGCAAGCCGATCGTCGACAACTACTGGCAGACCGAGACCGGCTGGCCGATCCTCACTGTCGCGCACGGCGTCGAGAAGACCCCGACGCGCCTCGGCTCGCCCGGCATGCCGATGTACGGCTACGACGTGCGGCTGCTGCACGAACAGACCGGCGAGGAGGTCGGCACCAACGAAAAAGGGGTCGTGGCGATCATGCCGCCGCTGCCACCGGGCTGCATGCAGACCGTCTGGGGCGACGACGAACGCTTCGTGAAGACTTATTTCTCGACCATTCCGGGTCGCCTGGCCTATTCGACTTTCGACTGGGGGATCCGCGACGAGGACGGCTACTACTTCATCCTCGGGCGCACCGACGACGTGATCAACGTCGCCGGCCATCGGCTCGGCACGCGCGAGATCGAGGAGAGCCTGTCGAGCCATCCGGCGGTCGCCGAGTGCGCGGTGGTCGGCGTGGCCGATGCGCTCAAGGGCCAGGTCGCGATGGCGTTCGTGGTGCTGAAAGATCCTTCGCGTGCTGCCGCCGACGATGCGCGCATGGCGCTCGAAGGCGAGCTGATGGCCACGGTCGACAAGCAACTCGGGGCGGTCGCGCGGCCCTCGCGGGTGCACTTCGTGACGCTGCTGCCCAAGACCCGCTCGGGCAAGGTGCTGCGTCGCTCGATCCAGGCGATCTGCGAGGCGCGCGATCCGGGCGACCTCACCACGATCGAGGACCCGGGTGCGCTCGAGCAGCTGCGCCGGGCGGTGGGTTTGCAGGCATGAAGGGCACCGCCCGCACGGAGAACCGATGAACACCAGGCCGGTACTTGCCGCAGTCGACGTGAAGGCGATCGCCGCCGCGGCCGAAGCCGAGGCGCTGCGCAACCAGTGGGCGGTGTCGATCGCGATCGTCGACGACGGCGGCCACCTGTTGTGGCTGCAGCGCCTCGACGGCGCGGCGCCGGTCTCGGCGCAGATCTGCGAGGCGAAGGCACGCACCGCCGCGCTCGGGCGGCGCGAGTCGCGGATCTACGAGGAAATCATCAACGGCGGGCGCACTGCGTTCCTGTCGGCGCCGGCGCTGGAAGGCATGCTCGAAGGCGGGGTGCCGATCGTCGT
>Ga0226835_1000119_pt1 | contig 146160 bp, 128 predicted proteins | sample LAC_MetaG_1_FD_163627 | JGI IMG/M metagenome (GOLD analysis project Ga0226835, IMG submission 163627) | Anaerobic ammonium oxidizing microbial communities from anammox membrane bioreactor (MBR) in UC Berkley, California, United States -... | ecosystem: Engineered > Bioreactor > Anaerobic >... | reverse complement strand
GCTTTCTCCCTCTGTGAAACTCACTCTTTTCCTCTGTGGAACTCTGTGTAATTTCACAGAGAACCACAGAGAAGTAACAGAGGGTCACAGAGGAGGGCGGCCAGCCAATTCAAATTGAGACACTACCTGATTGTGTCCCGGTTTGGAGACAGCCGCGGTTTTTCGTATATTGAGGAATGACTCTGAGAATGGATACAAAGAGAGAAATGGAGTTTTCATGGCTGAATTGACGCAAGAGAGCATTTTGAAGTCGCTGAAGAAGGTTCAGGACCCGGACCTCCACAGGGACATTGTGACGCTGGGTTTTGTCAAGGATATCCGGATCGCGGGAAAGGATGTAAGCCTGAGGCTTGAATTGACAACCCCGGCTTGCCCGGTGCGGGACCAGTTCAAGGCCGACAGCGAAGCTGCCATCCGCGAGGCGATTCCGGGAGTCGGAAACATCTCCATTGAAATGAGCTCGAATGTGGTTTCGCATCTGAACGAACGGAAGGATGCAATCATACCGGGGGTGAAGAACACCGTTGCCGTGGCTAGCGGCAAGGGAGGTGTGGGGAAATCGACCGTGGCGGTGAATCTGGCGGTCTCTCTGGCCATGGAAGGAGCAAAGGTGGGGCTGGTCGATGCGGACGTGTACGGGCCCAGCGCACCCCTGATGTTTGGAATCAATGAAAAGCCCAAAATGGCCAACCAGAAGCTTCTTCCTCTGGAAAAGCATGGGGTGAAGGTCATGTCCATCGGCTTTCTCGTTGATCCCATGCAGGCGGTCATCTGGCGCGGTCCCATGGCCAGCGGAGCGGTCAAGCAGTTTTTGTCGGATGTGGACTGGGGTGAGCTCGACTATCTGATCTTTGACCTGCCGCCGGGGACAGGGGATATTCAGCTGACGCTCGTCCAAACCATCCCTCTGACCGGTGCGGTCATTGTCACGACCCCGCAGGATGTGGCTCTGGCAGATGCACGCAAAGGATTAGTGATGTTCACCAAGGTCAATGTGCCTGTGCTGGGCATTGTGGAGAACATGAGTTACTATGTTTGTAGTCATTGCGGCCATCGGGACGACATCTTTGATTCGGGAGGAGGGCAGAAGACAGCCACGGAGCTGGGAGTGCCGTTTTTGGGGGAAATTCCGATTAATACGGGGATCAGGGCGGGAGGAGACAGGGGGGTTCCCGTGGTCGCAGGGGAGCCGGATTCAAAACATGCCGAGACCATCCGGAAGATCGCGCGTCAGCTCGCCGCGCAAATCAGCATTCAGCATGTCATGGCCCCGCCCATGCCAAAAGTGGAGATTCTGCTCAACACGTGAACACCCTGCAACGAGAATCGGTGGAGAAGACCCTGGCGAGGGTGAGACCGTATCTGCTTGAGGATGGAGGTGACGTCGAGCTCGTGCGGATAACAGACGACGGGATCGTGGAGGTTCGGCTCACCGGTTCCTGCGTTTCGTGTCCTCTTTCGGTCATGACCGTCAGGGCAGGCATCGAGCGCGCTCTCATGCTGGATCATGAGGAAGTCAGGAGAGTTGAGCAGGTGAAGTAAAAGACTTTCTTTCCTACCGTTCCTTCCTCAATTCCACTTCGACCAGTTTTCCTTCCTTCAGCTGTACAATCCGTGCGGGGAATTTTCTGACCAGCTCGTAGTTGTGCGTGGCCATGAGGATTGCCGTGCCTCGCATGTTGATCTTCATCAGGAGTTCCATGATTTCGTTGGACGCGGCCGGATCAAGATTTCCCGTGGGCTCGTCTGCAAGGAGGAGCGGCGGGGCATTGACGATGGCGCGCGCAATCACAACCCTCTGCTGTTCACCCCCAGAAAGTTCGTGCGGCATCTGGAGGCGCTTGTGGCTGAGCCCGACGTCCGCCAGGGCCAGAAGAACTCTTTTCTTGATCTCGCTGCGACGTGCATTGGTCACATACAATGCGAACGCGACATTTTCATAGACATCCCTGTCTTCCAGCAGTTTGAAATCCTGAAAAACGACGCCGATGCGGCGCCGCAGGAACGGGATTTCACGTGTCCTGGCCTTTGACGAGTCAAAACCAGCCACTGTGACGGTTCCCGAATCGGGCTTAAGGTCCATGTACAGAAGACGAAGCAGGGAACTCTTTCCGGCGCCTGTGGGGCCGACCAAATAAACGAACTCCCCGTTCTTGAGGGAGAAATTCACCTTGTCAAGAACAAGCTGTCCGTCGAAGGACACGGAGACATCCTGAAGCTCAATCATGGCGGTTCCGGGAGATCGTGACGGCAAGTTTAACTGCTTCAACCATGCTTTCGATGCGCGCCGTTCCTTTCCCCGCAATATCATAGGCCGTGCCGTGATCCGGTGATGTGCGGATGACGTCAAGCCCCGCAGAAAAATTGACGGCTTTGCCGAAGGACATGAGCTTCAGAGGGACGAGTCCCTGGTCGTGATACATCGCCAGAATGGCGTCGAAGGAGCGGTACTGCTTGCTGCCGAAAAAACCATCCGCAGGGAATGGACCCTCGGCCTGGATGTGCGAGGATCGCGCCTCCTCAAGAGCGGGCTGGAGGACGTCCTTCTCATCACCGCCGATGATGCCGTGTTCGCCTGCATGCGGATTAAGTCCCAGCACCGCGATGCGCGGTTTCTTGATCCTGAAGTCCTTCTTCAACGAATTGTCCAGGATTTCCAGTTTCTCGACAACCTTCTCCCGGGTGACGCGATCCGATACTTCCCTGAGCGGCACGTGGATGGTGACAAGCCCGACCCGCATTTCATCGGACACGAGCATCATGGCAACGCGTGTGGACCGCGAAAGCAGGGCGATCATCTCTGTCTGGCCCGGGAAATTGTACCCTGCGAGACGGAGCGCTTCCTTGGAAGCCGGTGCCGTCACCATCGCATGTGTTTTTCCGGACAAACAGAGATTCACAGCGGCTTCGATGGCACTCCCGGCCGTTCTTCCGGATGCCCGTGTGGGCTTTCCATATTCGACGTCGGCCCAAATGCCGTCGCCCACATCCTGAACGGGAATCACACGTCCTTTGGGAAGCATGGCGGCGGCCTTTTGAAGCTGAACATTGATCCGGAGCCTGGTGCGAACGTGCTCGAAGACGCTCAGCGGTCCGACGAGCATGGGGGTGCAAAGAGCCTGAACCGACCGATGGATCGCGGCTTTGAGAGCGATCTCGGGCCCGATGCCGTTCATATCCCCGATGGTAATGGCTATGACAGGCTTCACAGGTTTTCCACCTGAATCAGCCGATAGTCTCCGTTCCTCCTCTGATCCTCAAACACGAATCGGCGCTTCAGCGAGACGTAAGTCCACACCTCCCGCGGCGATCGGTTGGGCGTGAACATGCGGCGGGATTCGGTGGGGGTTCCGTACAGAATGAAGATCCTGCCCCGGTCTGTCTTGTATCCGTTCGCGTCGTTTCCCAAGGAATAGTTTCGGATGGCGTCATCAACCCGACGATAGTACTCCACCATCAGCTCATTGTAGGCCGTCGTTGTGTCGGGATCCTTCTTGCGCCAAAACTCGTGAAACTGCCGGATGACTCGCGCTTCCGAGAAGGACCGCAATGCGGCCATCTCGTCTTCGGATGCGATATGCTCAAGGGCATCAATTGCAAGGTCCATGCTTCTCAAGGAAGCCGGCTGATTATGCCAGAGGACCCGGAAGGAGTACTCGTAGGACTTTTCCATTCCTTCGAAGCCAAATGTCACATTGATGCGTGCGCGTCCGGGGAAGAGTCGTTCGAGGGGGAGGGGAAGGAAGGCCGTTCGCCAGGGGCCGGTGTCCCGGGACGCGATGTAACGGACTGTTCCTCCGGAGACCGCGATAGTGTCACCGGTTCTGGGTCGGAGATCCGCCCGTCCGGGAACGAGCTCAAGGGAGTCACCCTTGAATTCCTGCACGCCGAGGGCCGATTGCTGCGGCTCGAGTGTCAGGGAAAAGCGCGCGGTCACCGTGCCGGATGATGGCGGAACTTTGAGCAGGAAAAGCTGCCCGCCCCGTTCGCCGAAATACGCGTCGGTGCCATGGTTCAGCACGGAAAAGACCGAATCGGCCGTTTGTGAGGGAGGATGAACGAACACGGGTGCGGAAACGTCGAAGGGGCCCACGGGCGGGCGGGTCGTGACTTTCTGGTCCCGGCTTGTAAATGTCCGTTCCGATTGGCGATCCTCCACATTGAAGAGAACGGTATAGGTACCGGGGGACACCGTGAATGTCGCCGCACCCTGAATATCAGCGGGGATTCCCTCCCCGCTGGGGACTTGTCGCTTTTCCAGACGGATGGTGCGGATATGGCGCGCGGCCGAGATACCCTGTTCGTTGAACAATTCAATGAGCACCATTCCGCGCGCAAGGAAATCATCGGGCCGCATTGATTCGATATTCCTCAAGACAACGAAGAAATCTTCCCGGATGCGATAGTGGATGTTGACGAGGCTGGTCGCGGAATCAGCCGAGAACCAGGGAATAGCCTCAAAGGAGACCAGGGATGATCGTTGCGTACGCGTTTCGGGGCGCGGGCTGTCGACCTGGCTGGAGGCGGGGGCCGCTGCCAGAAGCGCCAGTGCCAGGATGCTACGAAAGATTGAGATCGTGGAGAATCGTTGCATTTTGCTCACCGATGATCTTTCCCGGATTGAGAATGAAATGAGGGTCAAACACATGTTTGACCGTTCGGAAGAGAGAGTATGTGTCCTTGCCATACAGCCGTTCAAGAAAAGGGGTGCGGACAAAGCCGTCCCCATGTTCGCCTGATAGCGTACCCCCGAGCCCGATCGCAAGATCGTATACTTCAGACGCAACAGTGTCGACAAGCCTGTATTGCCTCAAGTCGGTTAAGTCAACAAAGGCCGCGCAGTGGATGTTCCCGGTGGCGGCGTGGCCGTACAAGCTGAAGCGGATGTCATAGCGGTCCAGAATAGCCTTCAACCCCCTGACATATGTGGCCAAATGCCTGACCGGTACGCACACGTCTTCAATAAAGGAACTCTTCCGCCGATCCTGTTCCGAATTGATTGCCTTGCTTGCCTCCTCGCGCAGTCTCCAAAACGCTCGTTGCTCCGTTGCTTCGGTAAGCGGAAGGTGCCTCCCGGCGGGGAGATGGGCGGCAAATCGTCCCAGTTGCACAACAAACTTCTGAAGATCTTCCAGTACATCTCCTTCAAATTCCACGTACAAAAGCACCGGCGAGCCCTCATTGATGATCCGGTCAACGGCCGGATCGAGGCCGGCGGCAAGGCGGGTGTACGTCTGGTCCATAATCTCGACTGCTGAGGGATGAAGGTCAAGCGCCGCGAGCGTGGCATCCACCGCATGGTCGTATGTTGGCAGGGAGAGCAGTGATCCCAGACGATACGCGGGAACCGGAGCAGTCTGAAGTTCCGCCTCGACAACAACGGCAAGAGTTCCTTCCGACCCCACGAGAAGCTTCCGGAAATCCGTCTGCGATCCCGCAACGGCATCCTTGAGATTGAATCCCGAAGAGTTTTTCGGGACATCCGGAAAAGCCCTTCGGATGGCGTCCCTCTTGCCTTGGAGAAGCGGCGAGAGTGTCCGGACAATTCCGGCAAGGAACGGGTTCACGGAATCGTCGATAACCTGGCCGGGCGGGCCGATCATGGCCTTTTCGCCGTTGGAAAGAACGACGGTCAGCGAGCGCACGTGGTCCTTCATCGATCCGTATCGGATACCGTGGGCCCCCGCAGCGTTTGTGGCGATCATTCCTCCAATCGTGCACAGACTCGCGCTGGCGGGATCGACCGGAAAGAATCTGCCCTCAGGTTGGAGCGTTCTGTTGAGGGATTCCAGGACAACTCCCGGTTGAACCCTGACCGACAAATCCTCCAACGTTTGGATGTCCGTCATGTGCTTCGTGAAATCGATGATGAGCCCCATCCCCACGGCCTGGCCTGCGAGCCCGGTTGCGGCTCCGCGCGGAATGACGGGAATTTCGTTGTTGAAACAGTACCTGACGACGTGCTTCACTTCTTCGGCATCGCGCGGAAACACGAGGCCCAACGGCATCACCGAGTACCAGCACCGGTCACTCCGGTACTGCTCAAGCGTTTCGCGCGCAAAAGAGCATCGTTCCCCCATGATCGAACGAATGTCGCGCTCCACGGTGGAGGAAAATGCGGCCATCTATTTCCAATGAGACAGAAAATCGACGAGAAGACGGACGCCCACGCCCGACGCGCCGCGTTGTGTGTAGTCCCCGTTCTCCTCGAGCATGGCAGTGCCCGCGATATCCAGATGGACCCACGGGTAGTCACCGATGAATTTCCTGAGAAACCATGCGGCTGTGATTGCTCCCGCCCAGCGCCCGCCGACGTTCTTGACATCAGCAACGTCGCTCTTGATGAGCTTCTCATATTCATCGAACAACGGAAGCTGCCAAACCCGCTCGTAAGTCCGGTCGCCGGATTCCTTCAGGCGTCTCATCAACCCCTCATCTGTGCCCATCATGCCCGTGGCGTAATGGCCGAGGGCGACAACACATGCACCGGTGAGAGTGGCAAGATCGATCACCGCGGCAGGCTTGAACCGTTCGGCATATCCAAGAGCATCCGCGAGGATCAGGCGGCCCTCGGCGTCGGTGTTATCGACTTCCGAGGTCTTTCCGTTGTAGTGACGCAGGATGTCTCCGGGACGGATCGACTGGCCGCTGGGCATGTTCTCGACGGCCGGTACGAGGCCCACGACGCGGACAGCCAGACGGAGCCTCGCAACGGCTTCCATGGTCGCGATGACTGCCGCGGCGCCAGACATATCCATCTTCATCTCCGCCATGTTTGCCGAAGGCTTGATGGAAATCCCTCCGGTGTCGAAGGTGACGCCCTTGCCCACGAGAACCACGGGTTTGCCGCGTGTCCCATACTCCATGACAATGAACCGCGGTGGCCGGGCGCTTCCCTGCGCGACGCCGATGACGCCACCCATCCCGAGCTTCTCAATAGCCGTGCGGTCGTACACCCTGACCTTGTATCCATGGTGCTTGCCCGACCGGATTGCCGCCGCGGCGAGTGTTTCCGGGTAAATCTCATTCCCCGGCGCGTTGGCAAGGTCGCGCGCGAAACAGGCTGCCTCGGCTGTCGCAACTGCACGTTCCAAAACGCGGGATCCCTTCTTTGCCAGAGCCCGCTCTTCCGAAATGAATGCGATGCTCTCCGGTCCGCGTCTCTTGTCGTTCGAGGCCGACTTGTACTTGTCGAATCGATAGAGCGACAGGATCGCCCCCTCCGCCATGGCGGCAAGGGTCGCCTCAGGTTCGGGGGAGTCCGGAAGAACACACGAGGCTGCATGCACCTTCAGATCCCTGAAACGCCTGGCCGCCCGACCCGCGGCCCGGCGGTAGGTCTCAAGCCCTGCCTTCTTGCGTTCACCCAGGCCGACGAGGAACAACCGCCTTACTTTGCCGGAAGCGGGGAGGTACACATGGACCAGATCCGTTTCCGCCCCTTTGAAATCCTTCGAATCGAACGCCGGTTCAACGGCCGCCCCGAAGATGCCTGCGATGGCCTTGCGCGCACGGGCAAGGCGCGCATCGTCGGAAGGGAGAAAGAAGGCGATACTATCGGCAGCAGCATGCTCCGGTGACAGAATCTCAAACGAGAGTTTCATGAATTCCTCAACGTGAAAGGTACTTGCCTGCGCTTGAAACGACATTCTTCATGACGGTTTGAAGGTTGCCGGCGGAGACACGCGCTCCCGCGGCGTTTTTGTGCCCATTGCCGCCGAACTCCTGCGCGAGTTTGTTGACGGGGATGTCACCCTTCGAACGAAAGCTGATCTTGATCTGATCGCCGAGATCGGTGAACATAAGACCGATTTGAACGCCCTCGAGGGTCAGGGTATATGGCACAAACCGCTCAACATCCGCCTCATTCGTTCCCGTCTCTGAAAACATGTCTGCCGTGATGGTCAAGTAGGCCACCTTGCCGTCATGCGCGGTTGAGATCGACGAGAGAGTCATTCCGAGAAGCCTTAGCCGGTTGGGTGAGTCCTGTTCATACACCTGCTGGTAGGCAAGAACGGGATCTGCGCCCAGTTCGATAAGCTCTGCAACGATACGGTGCAGCTTCGCGTCGGTCTTTGGAAAACGGAAAGATCCTGTATCCGTCATGATGGCCGTATAGAGGGCATGTGCCGCCCGGGGGGTGATCGCCTCTTGACCGAAACTCGCGAGGACTTCGCAGAGAATCTCTCCTGTTGCAGCGGCGCTTTCGTCGAGGAGATACAGATCGGCAAAGGGGTGGGCCTCAAGATGATGATCGATGACCACCTTTCTGGCCGGAGAAGCGAGAACCGCATCCGCCATGGACCCAAGACGGCCGGGTTGGTTCGTATCGAGCACAACGATCACGTCTGCCCCCTGCAAAAGGTCATTGTGCTGGTCACCGTGATATCGGTGAATTGTTCCATTCGGATCCAGAAACCGGTAGGGAGCCGGGGTTTCCGAATGGTTCAGAATGGTAACGCGCTTTCCGCGGGCGGCGAGGAATTCTCCAAGCGCCACCTCGCTTCCGAGCCCATCACAGTCGGGACTGATGTGCGTGGTGAGGACGAAGGATGTGCCGTTCTCCAGAAGACGCGTGAATTGTTCCAGTTCTTGTTTCAAGGTTCGGGAAAAAGAAAAAAGGTGTGACCCCGCAGGAGGAGATCACACCCTGAATGGTGCTGCACCTTCACCGGCTTCAGCAACTCCGGCGGCTCAATGAATGACCCAGGTATCGCCGGAATGCAGAAGTTTCTTCATGTCGCCTGTGCCTCTCTTCTGTTTCGCAGCGTCAATCTGTCTCTTCATCTCGTCCTCATAGCACGGACGGTCAATGGCCAGGAAGATTCCGACCGGACGGGGCAACCCCGGCTTGTAGGTCATATCCGCAAGAATGAAGGAAAGTGTTGTGTCTTTTTCGTCATGCACGAGGAGGTCGTCCGCCGAGTACTTTCCGTCCTTCAGCGAAACCACCTCAGGCGTAAAGCCATTCAACCGGATCCCTTTGTCCTTTTCCCTTCCGAAAACGAGCGGTTTTCCGTGCTCGAGGACCACGATGCTGTCGTCTTTCGTGTCTTTCTCCGTAAACTGGAAGAACGCACCGTCGTTGAAGACGTTGCAGTTCTGGTAGATCTCGACAAACGCGGTTCCGTGATGCTCGGCCGCGCGTTTCAGAATTGCCTGCATGTGGCGGGGGTCGCGGTCGAGCGTCCTTGCGACAAACGATGCACTTGATCCAAGCGCAAGTGCGGCAGGATTGAATGGATAATCCAGGGAACCATAGGGCGTCGATTTGGTAATCTTGCCTTTCTCTGACGTGGGAGAGTACTGTCCCTTGGTGAGGCCGTAAATCTGGTTGTTGAACAGCAACACCTTGATGTCGAGATTCCTCCGCAAGAGATGAATGACGTGATTTCCGCCAATGCTCAGGCCATCGCCGTCTCCGGTGACAACCCAGACGGAGAGATCGGGCCGGGCCATTTTGAGGCCGGAAGCAATGGCCGTCGCGCGGCCGTGGATTCCGTGGAACCCGTACGACTGCATGTAGTACGGGAATCTGCTTGAACAGCCGATTCCGGAGATGAATACCAGATTGTGCCGGGGAATGCCCAGATCGGGCATGATCCGCTGGGTCTGAGCCAGAATGGAATAATCACCGCATCCCGGACACCAGCGAACATCCTGGTCGCTTTGAAAATCTTTGGCGGTGTATTTCTTCTGCTCAAACGGTACGGACGCAATGGTTTCTTCGATCAGGGTGCTCATGATCCGCCTTTCAGAATGTCTTCAATGGCTTTTTCGATCTCGACGGCCTTGAACGGAAGGCCCTGCACCTTGTTCAGACTGACGGTGGGGACAAGATACTTCGAACGGAGGACCTTCGAAAGTTGGCCGAGATTCATTTCGGGAACAAGAACATGCTTGAACCGGTACAGGATTTCACCCACGTTCTTCTGGAACGGATTCAGATAGCGGAGATGGAGGTGCGTGACTTTCCCTCCCCGGTCGCGAACGCGGCCGATCGCACTGCGAATGGCCCCGTAGGTACTTCCCCAGCCGACGACCAGCAACTCACCTTCCGGTTCACCGTCCACTTCGGCCGGCGGAAGCTCGTCGGAAATCCGTTCCACTTTTTCGGCTCTCAGCTTCACCATCATCTCGTGGTTCTGAGGGTCGTAGCTGACGTTGCCGGTCAGGTGCTGTTTCTCGAGCCCGCCGATGCGATGCTCGAGGCCTGGCGTGCCTGGAATGGCCCAAGGCCGCGCAAGCGTCTTTTCATCGCGCAAGTACGGAAGGAATCCTTCGGGATTTGTCCTGAACTTGGGGGAGATGTCAGGGAGCTTGTCATAGTCGGGAATCAGCCAGGGTTCCGAGCCGTTGCCGAGATAACCGTCGGACAAGAAGATGACCGGCGTCATGTATTTGAGGGCGATCCGGGCCGACTCGAACACGGCGTCGAAGCAATCCGCCGGAGTCGCGGCGGCAATGACGGGAATCGGAGCTTCGCCGTTCCTGCCGTACAAGGCCTGCAGGAGGTCAGCCTGCTCGGTTTTCGTGGGAAGCCCGGTGCTGGGTCCGCCGCGCTGAATATTACAGCACACCAGGGGAAGCTCGACCATCACGGCGAGCCCAAGCGCTTCGGTTTTCAACGCCACGCCCGGACCACTGGTAGTCGTTACGCCCAAAGCTCCTCCGAAGGAGGCTCCGATGGCCGAGGTGATGCCCGCAATCTCATCCTCAGCCTGAAACGTTTTCACTCCAAAGTTCTTGAACATCGACAATTCGTGGAGAATGTCGCTGGCCGGCGTAATGGGATACGATCCAAGGAATAGTTCCAGGTTCGCTTTGTCTGCAGCTGCCATGAGGCCCCACGCGGTCGCCTGGTTCCCCGTAATGTTGCGGTATTTCCCCGGGGGGAGTTTCGCCTTTCCGACCGTGTAGCGGACGGTGAAGATCTCTGTGGTTTCGCCATAATTCCATCCGGCCTTCAGCACACGAAGATTTGCTTCCATGATCTCGGGTTTTGAGGCGAACTTGTTCTTGATCCAATCGGCGGTCGGATCAATGGGGCGATTGTACATCCAGTACATCATGCCCAGCGCAAAGAAGTTTTTTGAGCGGTCGGTGATCTTGCTGGACAGGTTCATGTCCTGAAGCGCCAGCGCGGTCAGCTTCGAAATGTCGACCTCGTACACCTGGTATTTGCTCAGCGATCCGTCTTTGAGCGGATTGGACGGATAGCCCGCAAGTTTCAGGTTCTTGTCGTTGAACCCCTCGGTATTGGCGATGATGGCCCCCCCATCCACCAGACTGCCGAGATTGACCTTGAGCGCTGCGGCGTTCATGGCCACCAAAACATCGCACTGATCTCCGGGTGTGTGGATTTCCTTGCTGCCGAAGTGGATTTGAAAACCACTGACGCCGAAGAGGGTGCCTTGGGGGGCGCGGATTTCAGCCGGATAGTCCGGCAGGGTGCTCAGGTCGTTGCCGAGAAGAGCCGTGGTGTTGGTGAACTGGGTTCCGGTCAACTGCATACCGTCGCCGGAATCGCCCGCAAAGCGTATCGTAACCTCATCGAGCGATTGGGACTTTTTTTCAGCCATGCTGTTTCACTTCCTTTGGGAAAGAGAGTGCGGGTTTGGGGAAATCTACGTTGTTTAAAAGTACTCATTTTTGCCCGCAAAAGTCAAGAAAACCGGCGTTTCACGAGCCTTGCTTCGCTTTCATAACAAAAAAAACGCCGGCAACGTGCCGGCGCCTTGTATCATCTGCTTTCGTGCAATCTCGTTGCACGACCGAATGAATCGTGTGCATTGCAGTTTACTCGCGTACCACCCAGACCTTCACCGTGCCCGTGACTCCGCCCGCCAGGCGTACGGGAACATCGTAGATGCCCAGCGCCTTGATCGGCTCTTCAAGCTCGATGGATTTCTTGTCAAGGTTCACGCCCTTCTGTTGTACTTCATCGGCGATCATCTGGGAGGTCACCGACCCGAAGAGCTTCTCATCTTCACCAACCTTCATCTGAATGGTGATCGAGAGTTTCGCCAGTTCCTGAACCGTCTTTTCGGCTTCTGCGCGCTCCTTTTCCGCCTTGCGCTGTGCCTGCTTCTTTTCTTCCTCGAGGGTCTTCAGGTTCCCCTCGGTGGCGGCGTAGGCAATGTCGCGCGGGATCAGAAAATTCCTCGCGTAACCGTCCTTCACATCGACAACGTCGCCGATCTTGCCGAGTTGGCTGTAATCCTTGCGTAAGATGACTTTCATGTCCGCTCCTCCGGTTATTTCACTGCATCGGAAACGAACGGCAGAAGCGCCAGGTGCCTGGCCCGCTTGATGGCCTGGACGAGCATCCGCTGATGGCGGGAGCACGTGCCGGTGATGCGTTTCGGAATAATCCGGCCCTGCTCGGAAATGAATCGCTGGAGACGCTTCTCGTTCTTGTAGTCGATGTAGAGATCGTTGTTTTCGCAGAAGCGGCAGACACGCTTCTTGCGGGCCTGCTGCATCCGTGACGCGCGGGCGCTGCGCGGTCCCCGCCGTGGTGTTGATGGTCTTCGCATGAAATTGTTCTCCGTTCAAAAGTGGGTGAGGGGACGATGCGTCATGTTGCGTCGTCGTCGCTCTCCTCGTCATCATCCTGGGCACCGGGAGGCGTCACATTCCTCTCGGGCTTGACCTCGACCGGCGGGGGCGGTCCCTGCTCCGGAGGCGCCGCTGAACGCCTTTCCTGCTCCTGCCGGGCCTTGAGCATCTTCTCGCTCAGCTGTACGGTCAGGAAGCGCATGATGTTCTCATCGAGATGATAGTACCGCTCAAGCTTGGCCACGATCTCCGCCGGCGCCGAGAATTCACACACCGCATAGTAGCCGTTGTTCTTCTTCTGGATCGGATATGCAAGCCGTTTGCGGCCCCATTTGTCGAGCGTACGAATCTCGGCCTCGTTTTTTGTGACAAACTCCCGGAATCGTTCGATCACCTGATCGATCTGGGCGTCGTCAAGCGTTGCGTTGACGATGAAGGTGGTCTCGTAGACCCTTTTGCGTTGTTGTTCCATGGATCCCTCTGGACGTTAGTAATGGCCCTTACGCGGGGTAAGAGCAGGGGTATGGGTGAATTCAAAAGGAAAAAGCAAAGAACAAAAAACCATGGCTGTCAGAGCAATGGCGCTATGACCAGCGAAACGACGGACATCAATTTGATCAGAATATTCATCGACGGGCCGGAAGTGTCCTTGAAAGGGTCTCCCACGGTATCGCCCACGACGGTTGCCTTGTGGGCGTCGGAACCCTTACGTTCACCCGGCACCTCGCCTTTTTCAATGGCCTTCTTTGCGTTATCCCACGCGCCTCCGGCGTTTGCCATCATCAAGGCAAGGAGAACGCCGGTCACTGTCGCTCCGGCAAGCATTCCGCCGAGCGCCGCCGGGCCGATGAGGAAACCGACCGCCACAGGTGCCACGACTGCAGATACGCCGGGAATCACCATTTCCTTGAGCGCTGCTCGTGTGGAGATATCCACACATCTGGCTGCATCCGGCTTCGCGCCGGGTCGCCCCTCAAGCAAACCGGGGATCTCGCGAAACTGGCGTCGAATCTCATCAACCATCCTTCCCGCTGCACGGCCGACCGACGTCATGGTCAGCGCCGCAATGAAGAACGGCAGGATGCCTCCAATGAACATGCCAATGACCACGGAAGGATCGGTGATGATAATCTTCAGGGGCTCCAGTCCCTGTTTAAGCAGGTTGGCGTCCACCGCCTGCGAGAACGCGGCAAACAATGCCAGAGCGGTCAGCGCGGCGGAGCCAATGGCGAATCCCTTTCCCATGGCCGCTGTCGTATTGCCCAGGGCATCAAGGCTGTCCGTAATCTTGCGTACATCCGGACCCAGCCCCGACATTTCGGAGATGCCACCGGCGTTGTCCGCGATCGGACCGTAGGCGTCCACCGACATCGTGATGCCGACCGTTGCCAGCATGCCAACGGCCGCAATGCCGATGCCGTAGAGCCCTGCGACATCGTTGGAGACAAAGATCGCCACGCAAATGGTCAGGACAGGCAACGCCGTGGATTCAAGTCCCACGGCAAGTCCCTGAATGATGTTCGTTGCAGCGCCGGTCTTGCTGGCGAGCCCGATGCGCCTGATGGGCGGACCCGAGGTGTAGAACTCGGTGATCAAGCCGATGAGTACACCGGCAAGCGTTCCGAAGAAGACGGCCCAGAAGACGCTGTTGCTGACGTCGTAGGTTCTGATGACCCAGAGACTGCCCGCAAGAAACAGCGCGGCTGCGATGAAGGTGGAATATCGAAGCGCCGCCGCCGGGGAGTAACGCTTGAGAATGCGCATGGAGACGATGCCCAGGAAAGAGGAGAGGAGACCGAGGCCGGCGAGGATGAGCGGGAGAGCCATCAGGATCTCCTTGATCACTCCGTCCGGCACCTCGCCCACGGCCTTCAGGCCGGCGAGGCCATCCGGCAGAAGCGTTGCCCCGATGGCGATTGTCGCAATGATCGCGCCGACATAGGACTCAAAGATGTCGGCTCCCATGCCCGCCACGTCACCCACGTTGTCGCCGACATTGTCCGCAATCACGCCGGGATTCCTTGGATCATCTTCCGGAATGCCGGCTTCCACCTTGCCCACCAGGTCGGCTCCGACATCGGCCGCTTTGGTGTAGATTCCGCCTCCGACGCGCGCAAACAACGCGATCGATGAGGCGCCCATGGCAAAACCATTGATGATGCTGGCTTCGGACGGATGGCCGAATAGGAGGAAGAACACGCCCACGCCAATCAGGCCGAGGCTGGCAACACTGACGCCCATGACGGCGCCCCCGTCAAATGCCGTCAGAAGAGCCTTTCCCTGTCCTGACGTTCGCGCGGCTTCCGCAGTTCGCACGTTCGCCCGCGTGGCGGCGTTCATCCCGAAAAAGCCCGCGCCGATTGAGCACAGCGCGCCGCTGACGTACGCGATCGCCGTATGAATATTGAGAAACCATGCCAGGAGAGTAAACACGATGATCACAAACACTGCAAGAACGACATATTCTCTTCGCAGAAACGCCATGGCGCCGACATGAATCTGCGATGCGATGTCGCGCATCCGCTCGTTGCCGTCGGGCAGGCGCTTGATGCCGGAGTAGAGCAAGAAGGCCACGAGCAAACCTGCGCCTCCAAGCCAGGGAATCCACTGAAGAAACTGCTCCATGCAGAATTGTTCCTATGATGAGGACGTTGGTGTTGTATTGAATCGATTCATGGCCGTTTCAAGGCCGTCCACAGCAAACACGAGGGCCGCTTCTGAGGCCCGCCGGATCATTTCATCGACAGCCGGCCGTTCCTCGGGCGTGAATGGCGAGAGGACGAACGCGGCCATCAATGCCTTGTCTGCAGGCATCGTGGGCGACGCAATACCACAGCGAAGACGTGGGAATGAACTCGACTTTAAGTGGTAAATAACGGACGAGAGGCCGTTATGCCCACCATCGCTCCCGCCGGGGCGCAACCGAATCCTCCCGAGCGGAAGTTGAAAGTCATCGCAGAGTATCAGGAGCTCGTCAAGCGGGACGTCGTAGCGCTCCTGGATGTCGAGAACGGCCTCTCCGCTGTTGTTCATGTACGTCAGCGGCTTCATCAGGCCGATATCCCGGTTTTTAAAAGAACCTCGTGCGATCCGGTATTCGCCTTTGCCGGACCGAAACTCAACGCCGATCTGATGGGCAATCCTGTCGACAACCTCAAAACCGAGGTTATGCCTCGATCCGGAATATTCCCTGCCCGGATTCCCCAGACCGACACACCACACCATGAAGGCCCGTCTCTATCCTTCCTTCTTCGCTTCTTTCTTCTCTTTGCCTCCCTCGGGGGCTTCAGCTTCAGCCCCTTCCTCCGGCTTCTTGCCGCGGGCAATCACCTCAGGCTCCGCAACGGTTTCCGCCGCCGCAGGCACGCCCGGCTCAGGCTCCTTCAGAATCGTCGGTGGCACCACAGCAGCCACCGTGCTGTTTTCATTCTCGAGGATGGTCACGTTCGGGACAACGAGCTCCCTCACGTGGATCGATGTGTTGATCTTGAGGCCTTCAACGTTGACCTCAATATGATCGGGAATGTACTTCGGAAGACAACTGACCCGAAGCCTGTGAATCACATGCTGCAGCGTTCCACCGTCCTTCACGCCCTGTGGCGTTCCCTTCAGCACCACCGGCACGTCAATCGTAAGCTCTTCCTCGGCATTGAGGCCGAACAGGTCAAAATGGACCGGACGGTCGGTCAGAGGATCAAACTGGATGTCGCGGAGAATGCAGATGTGGGATGATCCGTCGTCAAGCTTCAGATTGATGACATGCGTGGCAGTGGTCTTGTAGAGGGGTTTCAGGGCCAGTTCCGACAGGGCCACCGGAATGTTCGACTGGCCGTGCCCGTAGTAAATTCCCGGCACCTTTCCCTGGGCCCGGAGGGCGTTGAGCTTCTTGCCGACTGCTTTTCGCACTTCGGCGTTGAGAGTGATTTCTGACATAAGACTTCTCCAGATCCAGCCTAACCCTTATCGATATCGAAGAGGGTGCTGATTGACTGATTGTTATGAGTTCGCAGAATCGCTTCGGCAAAGAGCTTTGCCGCGGACCGTACTTCAATTTTTCCCGTGTCTGATTGGACGGGGATTGAATCCGTGACGACAACGCTCTTCACCGGTGCCTGGTTGATCCGCTCGATTGCGTTGCCGGAGAGGATCGGATGGGTGCATGCGCCGTAGATGTCCAACGCACCGTGTTCCTTGAGGGCTTTGGCCGCGTTACAGAAGGTGCCCGCCGTGTCGATCAGGTCGTCAACGATCAATATGTTTCTTCCCTCCACATTTCCGATAATGTTCATCACCTCTGCCTCGTTCTGTCGCGGCCGCCTCTTGTCGATCAAAATCAGATCCGCTTCGAGCCGCTTGGCATAGGACCGCGCCATCTTGATTCCGCCCACGTCTGGGGAGGCGACAGCCAGGTTCGGGATCTTCTTTTTCCGAAAATGATCGGTGAAGATCGCCGACGAGTACAGATGGTCCACCGGAATGTCAAAGAAGCCTTGAATCTGCGGCGCATGCAGGTCCATTGTGATCACGCGGTCGGCGCCCGCCGCGGTGATCAGGTTGGCTATCAGTTTCGCCGTGACGGAAACCCTGGGCTGGTCCTTGCGGTCCTGCCGGGCATACCCGAAATAGGGGATCACCGCCGTCACCCTGCGGGCCGATGCACGCCGCGCTGCATCGATCAAAATCAACAATTCCAGCATGTTGTCCGCGGGCGGCTGTGTCGGTTGAATAATGAACACATCGTCGCCGCGGATGTTGTCGGCATACTTGACCCAGACCTCGCCGTCGCTGAAGTTCTTGATTTCTACTTCGCCGAGCTCAACGTCCGCCTCTCTGGAAATTCCTCTTGCCAGAGCATCGTTCGAGCGTCCGGAAAAAATCTTGAGGGTGCTCATGCGAAGTATGATCGGGTCTTCATCGCTTGTGGAATACTCTTTCCGCCACGAGCCACACCTGAAGGGCAATGCTCAAAGCGCCGGTCAGAAAATTCTTCTCCCCAGGTTTTCATCACTGGCTGGGGTGCCAGGATTCGAACCTGGGAATGGCGGCTCCAAAGGCCGCTGCCTTACCACTTGGCTACACCCCAATCAGCATCGATCAGGTTTCTTGAAGAGGCTCCTTCGGGAAAACCTCCGAATGACGGTTCCAAAGGCCGTTGCCTTGCCGAATGGCCATGCCCCCAGGTTCCTCGTCGTACCCCGCTTTCCCAGAAAAACAAAACCCAACCCGTAAAAGAGTTGGGCAAAAAATATACGGAAAAATGGCAAGGGAGTCAATCTGAATTCGCGCCCATGAGCAATGGCGGGGGGTTTGATTTTGTGTGCTCATTTCCGTATTTTTGTGCCACTTGTCTTTCAGTACTAAGGAGCCGGAATGTCAGTCGTGAAATCTCAGTCCGCGCGGTATCTCGCTCTGCACAGCGATCATGCTGTCGCACGGATCTTCTGGATCTCCACGTTTGCACTCTTGACAGCGGTCGGGGCACAGATTGAGATTCCTGTCAAACCGGTGCCGTATACGCTCCAGACACTCTTTGTGCTCCTTGCCGGCGGATTGTTGGGTGCGAGGCAGGGATTTCTGAGCATGTTTGCTTACCTGATGCTCGGATTCCTCGGGCTTCCCGTGTTTGCTTCCGGAGGTTTTGGTCCGGCAACACTGCTCGGCCCGACCGGCGGCTATCTGTTGGCGTTTCCCGTCGCAGCTTTCGTAGTGGGAATCATTGTGGAGAAGAACGAACATGTGCTGTGGACCACCGTGGCCATGATCACCGGTCTGCTTGTGATCTTCACGGCCGGGACCATCCAGCTTGCCGCGGTGACCGGAATGTCCCTCAGGGAAGCCTTTGCGGGAGGGTTCCTCATCTTTTCCTGGTGGGACCTCTTGAAACTTGGAGCGGCGATCGCAATTTACCGGCAACTTCGCATGAAGGCCGGGTCGGTGTAGAACTGAAAGCAAATCCCGCGACACCGGCGAGGCCACTTCAGCGAAGTGGCTTCTTGTTTTTTGGTCATCCGTGTGCGCGTACGCACAGAGCGCAGGATGAACCTGAAGTACAATCTCGAAAGGGGGTTGACCGATGGAAACGTCAACAATTGCAATCAACAAACCAAGCGATCTTTACTTCTGCCCTGACGGCGATGTCACCCGGGTGGTGGGGAGAAAGGACTTCCCCGCCGAAAAGAAACAGGCAATCCGCGCGCTGCACGCTCTGGACAAGCGGTGGAACTGGGTGCTCCTGCTCCACTATGCTCTCTGGATCCTTGCAGCGGCCGTATCCATTGCCTCAGACAATCTCGTGATAAGCATTGCGGGATACCTCCTGGGCGGGTTGTCGCTCAGCACGCTCTCCGTGCTGTCACACGAATCGTCGCATAATCTCTTCACGCGAAACCCGATGATCGACCGGTGGATCGGCTTCCTCTGCGGCATCCCGATTCTCTTTTCCGCCATGGGATATAGAATCATGCATCCGGTTCATCACAAGTACCTGAGGAGCGCCGAGGATCCCGACGACATCGAGAACACCACGAAAGATCCGCTCCTGCTGCGGTGGGTGTACGTGTTCGTATTCTTCCTCTCCGTGTATCTCTACCTTATCATGGTGCCCGCCAACGCAGTGCGACGAGGAACCACAAGGCAGAAGGTTGAAGTGATCGTGGAGTTTCTGGCGATGGCCGGGATTGTGGCGTTGGGATGGATGTTCCTGCCCGGCCCTTGGATGATCGAGGGATGGCTCCTTCCTCTCATTGTCGCGGGACAGGTTGCCAACGTCCGCGGAATTGCCGAGCACGGGATGACGACGAGCGGAAATGAAATGACGGACACGCGGACCGTAGCGACACACCCGGTGCTTTCCTTCATGATGTGTAACATCAACTACCACATCGAACACCACCTCTATCCCGGAGTGCCGTGGTACAATCTCCCGAAGGTTCACAAGATCCTGCAGGAGGAGTATCAGAAGGCCGGGTCCTCGGTGTACACGTCGTACTGGGATTTTCTGACGGACGTGCTGAAAGCGATCGTCAACGGGGTGTTCTCAAACCGTCGGCTGATTCCTGAGCACATCCGGGAACACGTGTGTGTCTGAGCGCAAGGACAGGGCATAAACGAAAGACGGTGAATGGCTCTACGCGGTAATCCTGTAGTTCCGCAATCCCCAGTACGTTTCCACCGTTGAAACCTTCAGAATCGTTGCGATCGGAATGGCAAGGAGCATTCCCGCAACCCCCATCAGCTCGTTCCCCACAATCAGCACGACGATGACCGTAAGGGGATGCATATCGACGGTCTTGGCGAAGCACAGGGGTTGGACAACGACGTTGTCGATGGCTTGAATGGCGAGGGTCAGGAGAACGATGGGAATGAGCATGCGAAAGTCGCCGAATTGGGTGAGGGAGACGAGAAACGCGGGCACTGCGCCGACAACGGGGCCAAGATAGGGAACCAGATTCGCAACGCCCGCGATGCCGCCGATGAGGAACGGATAGTCGATGCCGAGCATCCAGAGGCCCGCCATGCTCAGCAGGCCGATGATCAGTGAGTCAAGGATCCATCCGCGCAGGTATCCCACCAGGTCTCTCTGAATCTTGTTCAACACGTTCAGCGTCATCTCGAAGTACTTGTTGGGGACGCGCTCGATCATGCGTTTGAGCGCGAGATCGCCCTCCGCCAGGACAAAGTACGTGATGAATGGAACGATGGACAGCATGGCAATGAGGGGAACAATGTTCTCCAGGTTCTGGCCCACGGCGTCAATGCCGTCGGCGATGAACTGGTTTGCTTTCGTAGCGATCGTCTCTGCGTCAAGAAAGGGAAGGAGCGTGGCAAGCTCGCCCGCGGCAATGTTCAGCTTTTCCTGGAACGGAAACGTGCGAAATTGATCATAGAGGCCGAGGATCCGGCCTATCAGAAAAGGGACGGCTTCGAGGGAAATGATGGTCAATGTTCCGCCGGTCAGAACGAAGACACAGACGATGGCGATGCTGCGGCGAAGGCCAAGCCGGAATTCGAGCAGTTTGACGAGCGGCTTCAAAACAAATGCCGCGAGCGTGGAGAGGATCAACGCGAGGGTCAGCATGGGAACGAGCGAAGCAACCCAGAAGGCGGCGAGCAGGAAGGCGAGGAGGATAGAGACCTTGAGGAAAGGCCTGTTGGAGGCAAAGGTCTGCGCCATGGGAAAAGTTCAGGAGAGGACGGTGCGTACGGTCTTCGAGGCGACGTCGGGAGAGAACCCTCGTCGCAGGAGGTAGTCAAACAGCCTCTTGCGTTTGCGATCCTTGTCGAGTTTTTCGAACGTGGCGTTCGCCAGGCGAAGCCTCTTTTCGGCAAGCAAATGAGCCGCCTGTTCCTGATCGTCGTCGGAAATGTACTCCTTGAAGACCTTCTCGACGATGTGGCTGGAGACGCCCTTCTCGTACAGTGCACGCCGGATCCAGGCCTTGCCCACCTGCTTCTTCTTCAGCCTGTCCCGCACGAACATCCGGGCGAATTCCACATCGTTGACCATGTCCTGCTTCTGGAGATGCTGTACGACCTTGCGGCCGAAATCGGGCGAGAACCCCTTCTTGCGGAGATGGTCCTGCACTTCCTTCGAGCTTCGGGGCCTGTAAGAAAGGTAGTTGATGGCAAACTGCAGGGCGCGGTGAAATCCCTCCGAAGTTGAAATCTTTTCCACCGTCTGCTCGTCGATCCTGTCGCCGGTTTTCAGTCCGAATTTCATCAGGACCTCGTCGCTCAGCTCAAAGGCGAGGGAGCCGTCCACGTACACCGTGTAGACAGGCCGGCGTGCTTTCTTTCTGAGAATCTTGGTTATGTACAAAGGGAATTCCGCTCAGGATTTGGCCGCCCGCTTTGTGGGCGACGTCTCTGATTTCGCTGCGGGAGGAGCAGCAGGCTCGCCCGGGAGCAAGCCGAGTTTTTCGCGGATGGCGGTATCGATCTCCTTTACCGCGCCCGCGTTCGCCTGCAAAAAGGCCTTGACCGCTTCCCGTCCCTGTCCGAGACGGTCCCCCTTGTACGCAAACCACGATCCGCTCTTTTCAATAATGCCGCTGTCAACACCGGCATCGATCAAATCCCCCAGGCGGGATATGCCTTCGTTGTAAAGAATATCGAACTGGGCCTCCTTGAACGGAGGCGCCACCTTGTTCTTGACGACCTTGACCCGCGTGCGGTTTCCGACCACGTTCTGGCCGTCCTTGATCGCTTCGATCCGCCGAACGTCCAGCCGCACCGACGCGTAGAACTTGAGAGCGTTACCGCCGGTCGTGGTTTCCGGATTGCCAAACATGATGCCGATCTTCTGACGGAGCTGGTTCGTAAAGATCACGCTCGTTTTCGATTTGCTGATCGCCGCGGTGAGCTTTCGCAGGGCCTGCGACATGAGTCTGGCCTGCACACCCATGGATGGATCGCCCATTTCACCCTCGATTTCCGCCCTGGGCGTCAACGCCGCCACGGAATCAACTACGATGACATCAAGCGCCCCGCTCCGCACCAGCGTTTCCACGATCTCCAGGGCCTGCTCGCCGTACTCCGGCTGAGAAAGCAGAAGATTGTTCACATCGACGCCAAGCTTCTTCGCATAGGCCGTGTCCAGCGCATGCTCAGCATCGACGAAGGCGGCAATGCCGCCGGTCTTTTGCGCCTCGGCAATGATATGCAGACAGAGAGTCGTTTTCCCGGAAGATTCAGGTCCGAACACTTCGATCACCCTTCCCCGCGGAACACCGCCGATTCCGAGCGCGGCGTCAAGCGTGATTGAACCCGTCGAGATGACGTCGACGCGTGCAATCGGACCCTCGTTCAAACGCATGATCGACCCCTTGCCGTGCTGCTTTTCGATCTGGTCGATCGCGATCTTCAGGGCCTGCAGGCGCGCTTCTTTGGAAGGAGTGGAGGAGGAAGTTGTTTCTGGCATGAAAACTCCGGTTACGAAGACAAAGGAATGGATTGGAGAACGGTGTATCTCGACCCATTCGGATGCAAGTCACTCTTCATCACCAGCACTTCCGCACAACGCGTCGAGACCGGTTCAAAGGTAAGAGATTTTAGTATTGCTGTCAAGCGATGGCCCGCGTCGAAATGTTTTATCCGCGCAATGGTGAGGTGAGGATGAAACGGCCGCTCATCCTCCGCAAAGCCCGCGCTCACCGCCGCACGATTCACATCGTCCTGCAATTCCAGAATCGACCGCGAGTCGCGCACACCAACCCAGAGAACCCGCGGACGATCCATCGACGGGAACGCGCCGAGCCCCTCGTATATAATATCAAACGAGGAATGGTAACGCGCAATCGCCGAGATTTCCTTCACCAGAAGCTCGATTCGCCCCGGATCGATGGATCCCAGGAATTTCAACGTCATGTGCAGTTTTGCGGGATTCTCCCACCGAATGGCTGAAGCAGAAGATTGAATGCCGGAACGGAGCGCTGAGACGGCTTCCCGCACCTGCGAATCCACCGGCACGGCCAGAAAACAACGAATGCCCGACATGCTCCTATCCGATCTTTAACAGTGCCCGCCGCACAAGCTCAAGGGCTGCTTGAGAGGCGCGTTCCTTGATCCGCCGTCGTTCATCAACGAAATTGAATCGCAAAGCCAGCGTTTGCGAATGATCGGAATATCCAATCCAGACAAGGCCGACGGGTTTTTCCGGCGTACCGCCCGTGGGCCCCGCAATTCCCGTTGTTGAAAGGCCGATGTCCGTTTTTGCCCGTTCTCTGGCTCCTTTCGCCATGGCCTGCGCAACCTCCTTGCTGACCGCACCGTGCTCCGCAAGCAGGCCCGCCGGAACGCCAAGTTCTGCGGTTTTGGATTCGTTGCTGTAGGTGATGAAGCCCCGTTCAAAGTACCGTGAGCTTCCCGATACGTCGGTCAGCCGGTCGGATATGATCCCCCCTGTGCAGGATTCCGCCACGGCAATGGTCAATCCCCTCTCCGCAAGCATCCGTCCCACGACTTCCTCCAATTCCTCCTCATCCTGTCCATATATGTATTTTTCCGCTCTTTCCCTGATCTTCCGCTCCGCAACGGCAATGCTCTCTTCGGCCTCGGAGGAAGATCGCGAACGGGCCGTGATGCGCAGGCGCACGCCCAGCGGGCTGGGCAAATAGGCAAGGGTCATTCCCTGGCGTCCGCCGAAGAGAGCGGAAACATCGCCAAGACGCTCAGCGAGTATGGACTCCGCAATTCCCGTCGTCCGCAATGTCTTGTGGCGTATGACGATCCCCGTTCCACGTTCGGCGAAAAACGGGACAATGAATCTCTCCATCATTCCTTTCATTTCGTAAGGAACCCCCGGCACCACGGCCATAAACCGGTCCTCGCGCTCAAAGAAATAGCCGGGAGCCGTACCTTCGATATTCTGGATGACTCTGCATCCGCGCGGTACCATGGCCTGATCGCGATTATTCGGCGTCACAGGCAGGCCGCGGGCCTCAAAACGCCTTTGAATGTGCTCCAGGGCCTTTTCATCCATTATCAGATCCGTCTGAAAGAACTCACATACCGCCGCCCGCGTAACGTCGTCATGCGTGGGACCGAGTCCGCCCGTGACGACAGTGACCTGTGCGCGCTTCCAGGCCTCCTCAAAAACACCCAGGATTTCAGCGACTCTGTCTCCCACCGTGGACATCCGGACAACGTTGACCCCGACACTGTTGAGGCGTTCCGCAATATAGGCTTGATTTGTGTTGATGACCTGACCGATCAGCAACTCATCGCCGATGGAAACGATCTCAGCATTCATGGAGGATCAGAACGGAAGGATGGTGTGGAACCCGAGACGAACGAATACATGGACGATCAGGTTTGTGTAGATCCCTGCAACAACATCGTCCATCATGATTCCCATTCCGCCCCTCAGCGAATCGAACTTCCTGGCCGGCCATGGTTTCAGAATGTCGAGAATCCTGAACACAAAGAACGCTGCACCCGCGGCGGAGAGGCTCTTGGGGACAAGAAAAAGCGAAATCCACATACCGAGGATCTCGTCGATGGTCACCTCGGCGGGATCATGGCCGTAGCGGCGCTCCATGGATCCAGCCGCTTTTGCGCCAAGGAGAAGAGCGAGGGCGCATGCAGGCATGATGGCATAGGGATGTTCGAAGCCGGGAATGAGGTAGATGGCCAGACCCACGAGACTTCCCGCTGTACCGGAAGCGATCGGGGAAAAACCCGTGAACAAGCCGGAGCCGAACAGGAGGACCGGCCAGGTTACGCGGAATGAGGGATCGGCCACCAGGGGGGCCTCAGTCCCGCTCGGTGACTCTTCTGCTGGAGAAGTCATAGAGTTCCCGAATGATGGCCCTGTTTCCGACAATATAGAGCACGCCGGTCCAGACCGTAATCACGGCGATGAGGATGACCAGAATGTCGAGGACCGTGCGGTCGAGGAGAGCGTCGATGGCTTTGCCGTAATTCTGCGCGAAGAAGTCCGTGTTGCGCGCAACGTACAGGAGTAAAATGTAATAAATAACGACAAATTGGAGAAACGTCTTCGTCTTGGCGAATCTCGTCGTGTCAATCGGCTTGCCTCTCCATTCGGAATACGATCGAAGGAGCGTGATGGCGATGTCGCGAATCACGATCAGCCAGACAGCCCAGCCGGGGGCAAGGCCAAGAATGACGAAAGAGATGAGTGCTGCCGATGTGACAATCTTGTCGGCAAGAGGATCAAGAAACGTTCCCCATCGCGTCACGTACCCCCAGCGCCGTGCCACCCAGCCGTCATACCAGTCGGTCAACACGGCCAGAATGAAAACGATGAGGGAAATCTGACGAAAAACAGGATTTTCTGAAAACAGGAATGCGAGAAAAACCGGCGTGAGCAGGATTCTGAGCAGCGTAAGCTGATTGGGGGGTGAAAAGGAGATTCTCATACCGGAACATCGCATTCAAGAAAAGTCGGACGATGATCGAGCAACAAAAAATCCCGCGGGAGGCGGGATCAGCGTTTTTCCGGCACCAGCAGATCGTTCAGGCCGCCTTGCGGATTCTTCCCGATTTGATGCAATTCGTGCAAACCCATACACGTCGCACATTGCCTTCCACCACGGCCCGGACGCGCTTGAGGTTTGGAAGAAATCTACGGGGCGTTCTGTTGTGTGCGTGGCTGACGTTGTTGCCTGCCATCGGTTTCTTTCCGCAAATCTCACAAACTCTTGCCATTCAAAACTCCGTTTTCGAACGAAAGAAAGTGAGTTAAGATAAGAAAAAAAATGAAAAGTGAAAAGGAAAAAGTAAAAAATGGGTTGGTGAATTCGGCCTGTTGCCGGTTGCAGGGCGCTGGTTTTTTGAGTATTATCAAACGAATATGACGGTTCTGGGAATCGAAACATCGTGCGACGAAACCTCGGTAGCAGTGCTTCGGGATGGACTGCTTCTTTCCAATGTCACAGCCACTCAGCTGGTGCATGCGAAATTCGGGGGCGTCGTTCCGGAACTTGCCTCGCGGGCCCATCTGCGCCTGATCACGCCGGTGGTGGAGGACGCGTTGACAACATCGGGGGTAACGGCGGGGGAAGTTGACACGATTGCCGCCGTGTATGGGCCCGGACTCATCGGATCGATCCTCGTCGGCCTTAGTTTCGGGAAAGCGATGGCTGTCGGGCTGGGAGTACCATTCGTGGGGGTCAACCACATCGAAGCCCATCTCGTCTCGAATCTCATCGAGGATCCGAAACCCGGCTTCCCGTTTGTGGCCCTGACTGTCTCCGGGGGGCACACACAACTTGTTCTTGTCACGGGACCGCTGGAATACACCCTGCTTGGCGAAACACGCGACGACGCAGCCGGAGAGGCCTTTGACAAGGCTGCAAAGATGCTCGGCATCGGATATCCCGGCGGGCCGCTGATAGACAAGCTGGCACGCGGGGGAAATCCCGATGCCGTGCGGTTCCCGCGGCCATACCTTGACGAAGACGGCTATGAATTCAGCTTCAGCGGATTGAAGACCTCATTGCTCTATTATGTAAGGAAGCATCAACTCACCCAGGAGCGCTTGCAGAAAGAGCCACAACTTCTGGCCGACCTTTGTGCAAGCTTTCAGGCGGCCATTGTCGACGTGTTGGTTCAGAAACTGCTCGCCGCCGCCGACCGGCACGGTGTACCTTCCATCGCGGTTGCGGGTGGCGTCGCGGCAAACTCGGAACTTCGACGGCGTCTGGAAACCGAATCCGCCAAACGAAAGCTCCGGCTCTTTGTTCCCAAGTTTGAATATTGCACGGACAACGGTGCCATGATTGCCATGGCAGGTTATCTGAAAGCACAAAAAGGCATGTATTCGGATCTCGAACTGCCGGCCGTTCCAAATCTGAAAATCGGCTCACCCACTCAGCCGATTCAACTCATTTAACTCATTGAAGTCTCTCTGAACTCCATCCCTCAAACCCTCTTACGTCTTCGTTCAACCGGCACGAAAGCGCTGATCCCCTACATCACGCCTGAGTATCCGGTCAAGGGATCCACCGTCCCTATTCTGCAGGCCCTTGCGGGTGCGGGGGCGGATATGATCGAAGTCGGGATGCCGTTCAGTGACCCGCTTGCCGACGGAAAGACGATTCAGCATTCTTCGGAGGTGGCTTTGCGAAACGGGGTTCGTCTTCCGGTTATTCTTGAAGCCGTCCGGCAATTCCGGCGGTCAAGTCCGATCCCTGTGATTCTGATGGGCTACATGAATCCAATCTTTCGATTCGGCGTGGCAAAGTTTACGGAAGCCGCGCGGGACGCGGGTGTGGACGGCTTGATCGTGGCAGACCTTCCTCCGGAAGAGGCGGGGGAACTTCTCGGTGCCTCAGAGTCCGCGGGGCTCAGCAACGTGTTCCTGATCGCGCCAACGACAAGCGATGAACGGATGAAGTGGATCGACCGGCACTCGACGGATTTTTCTTACTGTGTGTCTCTTACCGGAGTGACCGGCGCACGCGCGGCCTTCGGAACAAACGGGTCACTCGGGTCGTTTCTCCAACGGGTGCGTGCCAACACCACGAAGCCGTTCGTTGTGGGCTTCGGGATCTCAACGGCGGCGCATGTTCAGGAGGTCTGGAAGCACGCCGACGGGGCGGTGGTTGGCTCGGCGCTGATCGACCGCCTGGATGGTGCCGAGACCCCCGATGAAGCCGCTCAACGCGCCGCCGATTTTCTTTCATCCCTACGGGCAACCTGATGGACAACCATCTCGCCGAGGAACTGGAGCGCTGGCGCGGCAGGATCGACGATATCGATCTGGAACTTGTTCGCCTGCTGAATGAACGTGCCCGGTGTGCAGAAGAAATCGGGAAGATCAAGATCGTGCTTGGTCTTGACGCTTACTCTCCTGAACGCGAGGAGGAAGTGATGAACAACGTGACGACATCAAATCCGGGACCGCTCTCGCCACAGGCGGTCAAGAGGCTTTTCGAGCGGATCATCGACGAGTCTCGCTCCGTTGAGCGCCTGGCCATGCTGAAAAGGAAAAACAAGGGTGGAAAGTCGTGAGCAGACTGCGAACCATGTGGGAAAGGATCGGTGCCGGCGCCCTGCGGGTGTGGAGTTTGAAAAAGGCTCGCCTTCCCCTCGTGACCGGCGCAATCCTCCTTGCTCTGGCATCGGCGTTTCTTCTCTGGGTCTTTCTGTGGCCGAATTGGTTTTCAGACCCGGCCGAACGCGTCGTGCATGTTTCCCGGGGAGACACCTTCAATCGGGTGGTGGATTCTCTGTACGCGAAAGGGATCATTCGAAGCAAAGCGGCGCTGAAGATCGCAGGAAGGATGCTCGGATGGACAACGGAGCTGAAGGTCGGGCGCTACGTGTTTTCCAGCGGATTGTCGAATCTTGCCATCCTCTCGGGCCTGCACGACGGCTCGGCGCGCAAGCTGGTCCCTGTGGCCATTCCGGAAGGCTCGCGAATGACATTCATCGCCGGAAGAGTGGGGCGCGAACTGGGGGTGGATTCGGCGCGTGTCATGGATCTGTGCAGGGATTCTGCATTGATTGCTTTCTGGAATGTGCCGGCATCGTCGCTCGAAGGCTACCTGATGCCCGATACGTATCTCTTCCACTGGCAGACCGAGGAGCGTGCGGTCGTGGAGAGGTTCCTTCAGGGCTTCCGCGAATTTTACACCGATTCGCTCGTCCGCCGGCAGGAGGAGTTGGGCATGACCCTGCACGAGGTTGTGACGTTCGCCTCGATCGTCGATCGGGAGACACAGCTGCCCTGGGAGCGCGCCGTGGTCGCAGGGGTCTATCATAATCGTCTCAGGCGCGGCATGCGACTCGAGGCCGATCCGACGATTCAATACATTCTCCCCGACGGTCCTCGCCGTTTGCTCTACAACGATCTTCGCATCCCGTCTCCGTACAATACCTACAGGAACAGGGGGCTTCCACCGGGACCAATCGGAAACCCGGGACGCGAGGCGATCCTCGCGACGCTGTATCCTGAAAAGCACGAGTATCTTTACTTTGTTGCAGACGGAAAAGGCGGGCATACCTTCAGCAGGAGTTATGCCGAACACTTGCGCGCCGTTCGGGAGTTTCGCCGGATCCGAAGAGAAATTCAGCGACAAATCAACCTCGACAGCTGATTGCCATCCCTCATTTCCATGGTCCCGTCATCCTGTCTCCGGTTTGTGCCGGGATTCTTGATTCCTCCCATTGCGGCCTTCCTGATTGTTTCCTGCGCCGGCCAGGTGCCGCCGTCTGGCGGTCCTGAAGACTACGAGCCGCCCGGGATCGTCTCCGTCTATCCTGTCCCCTATACGACGGGATACAAGGACCATCTCATCGCGCTGGAGTTCAACGAGTTTGTGGACCGGAACTCCGTCAATGAATCCATCTTTATTTCCCCGGCGGTCGGTCCTTTGGAATTCGCCTGGAGCGGAAAGGAAGTCGAGATTTCGTTCGCGCAGAGGCTTCGTGAGAACACGACCTATGTGGTCACGGTGGGAACCGACGTGAAGGACCACCGCCGCGGAAACCGGATGGCGCAGGCGTTCACCCTCGCGTTTTCCACCGGCGACTTCATTGATCCCGGAAGAATAGAGGGAACGGTGCATGCGGCGTCGCCCGACAAGTCTCCGGAAGGCGTGATGATGTTCGCTTACAAGCTCGACGGCATGGACCCGGACACACTCAATCCATCGACTCACGAACCTGACTACATCACGCAGACAGGTGCCGACGGCGGCTTTTTCTTCCGCCATGTCACCATCGGCCGCTACCGGCTGTTTGCGGTGCGGGATGAGTTTCGCAACCTTCGGTATGATGCTGAGACCGACGAATTCGGCGTGCTTCAGCACGACGTCGTCCTGACCAGTGCCGACACGCTGGCGGGCGGGCTTGTGATACGGATGGCGCGTGAGGACACGACAGCTCCCCGGCTGGTGGATGTCCGTGCAGAGAACAACATGCTGTTGACGCTGAGGTTCTCCGAAGGTCTGGATTCGACAGGCGTTTCGCGCCTGTCCGTGCAGATGAACGACACCGTCAGCGGAAAGCCTCTCGATGTTCGTGCAGTTGCCTTCAAGGTTCCTGAGTGGAGGGAAATCTCGGTGGTGACAGCTCCGCAGGACAGTGGGCTGGTGTATGTGGTGGGGGTAACCGGATTGCGGGATTCGGCGGGATTGATCGTCAGCCCGCTGGCAGATCGTCTGGCAGTCGAAGGTTCTGCAACGCCCGATACCGTTGCGCCGGCGGTGGTCCGGACGACGTTTGCGGACAGCACGAAGAATGTGGGGATTGATCCTGTCATTGCCGTTTATTTCTCTGAACCCGTTCTGAATCCGTCGGACGGACCTTTGGCGACTCTGCGCGACACAGTCGAGGGAATTCCCTGCGACATCGCCTGGCTGGGCCAGGGGGTCGAGTTGAAGCCCCGGAGACCACTGCGGAGTCTGATGTGGCACACAGTTTCCGTTCAAAACGGCATGCTGGAGGATCATGCCGGCAACAAGGGAAGGGACACGCTTCTCACCTTTCGGTTTCAGACCCTCGATACTGAGAGGTTCAGCGGTATTGAGGGGGTAGTCGTAGAGGGATCGGGAGTGGACACGCTGGGGCCGATCATCCTCACGGCAAGAGATGCAAACCGGAAGGGGGTCGTGGCGGGGCAGGTGCGGATTGAACATTCCGGTCCGTTTGTGTTTGATCGTCTCCTTGAAGGCCGCTATACGCTGGAAGCGTTTCGTGACAGGAATGAAAACGGACGGTACGATGGCGGGGCCGTACACCCCTTTGTTCCATCCGAACGATTCACCGTACACTCCGACACGCTTCGTTTGCGTGCACGATGGCCTCTGGAAGGCGTTGTGATGCGATTGTACTGAGCGATATCTGATCTGCCATCCTCCTCTCTGCGCCACTCTGTGTTCCCTGCGTCACCAGCGAGAAAAGAAGTTGAGCCGGCACAAAATTTTCTCTTGACATCATTCCGGATTTTTTTTAGAATCGAGCGGGGACAACACCTCCCGGGGATTTCACTCTTTTTTTCACTCAATCCTTGGGGGGTTCCATGGGGGTTTCATGCTCATTCCGCTTCACGTTGCTCTGGGGGATGATGTTCGCTTCCTGCAATTCGCTTTCCGCCCAGATCATTATCAGAGACACAGTGAGGATCAATCCAGGGCCGGTTCCGGCACCGGCGTCGCTGGTCTCCTCGACGATCAGAATTGTCTTTACGCACAACGGAATTGTCGATACAAATCCGACACGCTCGCGCGTACTGACCATACGCAATCGTTTGTGCGGGGATGCGGAGACCGTTCAGATCAACGGCCCCGTGACGGTGGCGTCCGTTCCGGCGCGCGGCCTCGGGGTGGAGGCGTCGATGGTTTGCCGGATCATCAATACATCGTATCTCGAGCGGTCGTTTGCGTTCTATCTCGACAACGAACTCGTCGATTCCCTGTACTTTGTCACCGACTGTTCCGTTGCGTGCCTGTTTCAGGGACACATCCAGTCTGTTCCACTGTATACGTCGTTCTCGCTGGGGGTCAACGATCCCCTCAAGCCTTTTGAGCTCGACCATGGGCAAACGTCGCAGACGTTCACTCTCAGTTATTCATCCCTTCCGTGCATTTCCACGGTTTGGCATCCGAATTGCGCGACGACAATCCGGATTGTGGAGGGCTCGGAACTGGGTACGCTTGTTGGTTCCGACGGTACCGACCTCGGTGATCAGTACACGGGGACTGCTGAGCAGATTAAAACCCTGCGGTTTTCGGCTACCGGGGCTCAACCCAACGACGAAGTCGGCGAAGCCGTTGTTGAGGTTTCCAGCCGGGGTATTTCATCTCGGGTAACGTTTGAGATTCGCCGCACAGCTCCACGTGTGCATCACTTCAGTGTCACAATTGATCCCGATTCGATCCACCATGGATCAACGGCCCAGCTTTTTGTCACGGCTCGGGATGCGGAGGACAAAGTGGTCGACATTCCGGGCGATACCAGGCTTGATTTCTTTGTGGGCTCCGGTGCCGGGCAGTGGGGTGATCTGGGCACTGCCAGCGAGGGATTCGTCCAAAAAGGCGATCTCTTGACGGGCGTCCGATACGATCAGGCAAGGGCCGGTGCGGTTGTCTATGTGGCCGACGGCGAGAATCCTCTGGGAAAGGGGCCGCAGATTGTTGCTCTGGGCGTCCAGTTGCAGACCGATCCGACGATCGGCGGAACCGGTTCTGTAAAAGTTCGTTGCAAGATTGATCCTCCGCACTACCGCCAACGGGATCCCGCTTGGGCGAGCGATCATTATGACAGCGCTTACACTGTCAAAAACGGAGATTCTCTCGCCGTCGGCATCCGCACGCTTGGGTGCGCCCTTTCCTGCATGGCCATGGCCATGACGGCCTATGGCGACACGGTGACGCCGGGAGAGTTGAATGCGTTCAAGAAGAGCGATAGCACACACGCGGACTTCCGATTCGTTGGAGACCTGGTCAAATGGAATGCGATGAGGAGAAGGGAGAAGAAGATTATCGTCGCAGAGCCGGAAAATGTAGACAGCTCCTTTAATCTCGCCACCTTCGATCCAATTCTTGAGAAGTGCGGGCTCGTGATCGTGAAGGTCTTCAATCCGGAATCCGTCAAAGACAAGTCAAAAGAAGTTCAGGAAAAGGCGAAGAAGGAAGGAAATCATTGGGTTCTCATCAAAGGGAAACTCCGGGAAGAGTATGACATTCATGATCCGGGCAGGGGTTTGACGAAACTCTCGGGATACGGTCGGATCTATCGTTATGTCCTGGTCTATCTTAGGAACAGATCATGACTGAGCGTCGGTCCATGCGTGTCACAACATTCACAATAAGGAGGGGGTATGAGAATTACCATTCTGTTCATGTGTCTTCTGTGCGATCAGGCATTTGCACAGGACGATTTCAAGGTTATTGACATAGGAGCATGGGGAGAAGTTGAGTATGTCGTTACCGATCCAAAGGGGAGGCGTGCGGGCGTTGATCCACGGTCAGAGGTCCGTTACGGTGAGATCAACAATTCGTACGGCGTCTACAGCGTCGACAGCGAGGATCCGGATATCCCCGCCCCGCCGTCGGTGATGGAGTTCATCACATATTCGCCGATCGCGGGTACGTATCGTTTGACAATCTTCGGTGTTTCGCCGTCAAAGTACAGGATTGCGGTCACGATGGCAGCAAGGCCGTCTCTGAGCACGGTCCTGACGCTCGAAGGAGTGGTTGACAGCCTGCAATCGGTGGAGTATTCATTCCATTACGACACTACAGGCCGCAACGCTTGGTTCAGGAAAATCATTGAACCCCAATCCCTCCGCCAGGATCTCGACAACTGCTACAAGCTCGATCTGCTCGGGGGCAGGCCATTGTACACCGATCTGAAACACCGTGTGAAAAAATATGAACAGTGGATGGAGCGAAAGGGCGCGGTCAAGGCGAGGCATGAGTTGCAAAAGCTCAAGGAGAAGCTCGATCAGGTGCACGAGAAGACAAAGCGGGGTACGCAGGATAAGAATCATTTTGTGACCGACCTGGCATATCGAATTCTTCAGGAGGATATCGAGGCGCTCTTAAGCGCGAAGAACTGATTCCGCACGAGGCGTGGTGGAGGCTTTGAGGAGCGAGCCTCCACCGCGCAGATTTGTCCGGTGAGCGTGCAAGGCCGACCTTTACTTTCGGAGATTTTTTCGGTACGCTGGACGTCAGAATCCCCCAACAACGAACAGCGTCGCAATGATTCGCTCGATACCGGTCTTCCTTTTGCTCATCATCAATCCCCATTTCTTTCACGCTCAGGTCCGTCTCTTCGTTTCGGTTTCCGGAAACGATCGCTGGTCGGGAACCCTGCCGGCGCCGCTTGCGGGAAAACAGGATGGACCGTTTGCGACTCTTGAACGCGCACAGGCAGAGATCCGGATCTTGAATGCCTCGGGAAGGCTCAAAGAAGGAGCGATCATCTCTGTGCGCGAAGGCCGATACAGCCTGGCCCGTACCCTCACCTTCGGTCCCGCCGATTCGGGAACCGATTCCGCTGAAATTGTCTGGAAAGCGCACGAGACGGAGAAGGTTACGATTACGGGCGCGCACAGGATCTCAGGGTGGCGCAAGGTCACGGACGGCCGGACCCTTGGGCGACTGGATTCGCTTGCAAGGGGAAATGTGGCCCAAACAAGCCTTCGGGCACAAGGGATCGCTGATTACGGTGTTATCGAGCAGCGCGGGAGTCCGGGGCTGGAACTCTTCTACCGCGGAAGGCGAATGCAGTTGGCCCGCTGGCCAAATGTGGGGTGGTTGAGGGTGGCGGATGTGCCCCAGAGTGGAGATTCTCTCTATAATGTAGGGCTGGAGCGGGAGAAACGGTACGACGGGGTGCCGGTCGGACGCCACTACGGCCGCATACGCTACGAGGGGGACAGGCCCGGCAGATGGAAACAGCAGGAGGACGTGGTCCTGCATGGCTACTGGACCTGGGATTGGAGCGATTCGTTTCAGCGCGTGAAGTCGATCGACCCGACATCTCATGAAATCACGCTTGCCGAACCGCATCACCACTACGGGTATACAAAAAACCAGCGGTACTACGTCCTGAACGCCCTTGAAGAACTGGATCAGCCCGGCGAATGGTATCTCGACCGGTCAACCGGCACCATGTACTTCTGGCCCCCGGGACCGCTCGGGGATCATGACTGCTCGGTCTCCGTACTCGGCGAGCCGCTGATGGTCATGGAAAAGGCGAAACATATCGTTGTTCGAGGATTCGTCTTCGAACAATCGCGCGCCGAAGGAATTGTGATCAGGTCCGGATACAGCAACAGGATCGAAGGATGCACATTCAGGCAATTGGGCGGCGAGGCCGTGGGCGTCCACGGCGGAGCGAGAAACAGGATCCAGAGCTGCGATCTGTACGATCTGTCGCTGGGAGCCGTCCGTTTGATGGGAGGAGACCGCGCATCCCTCATACCCGGAAACAACGAGGCGGTCAATAACCACATTCATCATTTCAGCACATGGCTTCGCACGGGCCAGTACGGCATTTTCCTCGACGGTGTGGAAAACAGGATTGCGCACAACAGGATTCACGACGCGCCCTTCGAGGCGATTTACCTCCGCGGAAACGAGCACCTCATTGAGTTCAACGAGATCCATGACGTTACGCAGGAAACCGGGGATGCAGGAGCGCTCCATACCGGGAGGGATTGGACCTGGCGGGGCAATGTGATCCGCTACAACTACTTCCACGATCTCGTTGGCCCCGGCCTCCATGGTGTCATGGCGGTGTATCTCGACGATTGGGCGAGCGGATTCACAGTTTTTGGGAACGTGTTCTTCCGGGCCGGGCGAGCTGCGTTCATCGGCGGAGGACGCGACAACACCGTGGAGAACAATATCTTCATCGAATGCTCGCCTTCCGTACACGTCGATGCCCGCGGATTGGGATGGGCGGGTTATTACTTTGACGGGACCTTTCCGTGGCTGTTCGACCGGATGGAGGACATGAAGTTTCGTCAACCCCCCTACAGCATCCGCTATCCGGAACTCTTGAAGCTCTATGGCGACGAGCCGCGGGTTCCGAAGGGAAACAAGATCATACGGAACATTTCCGTCGGTGGCAGATGGATGGACGTGTACGACTACTGGGAATTTGATTTTTCCGTGGTGGCCGTCAAAGACAACCTCATTGCCGACCCGATCATTTTAAGACGGCGCTCAGAAGGGCAATCCGGATGGGATCCATACTACCTCAATATTGACAAGGTCGAGGGATACGACATGATCCCGATCGCACAGTCGGCACGCCTGGGGGAGTTCAAGGACAATGTCTTTACTGATGATCCCGGATTTGTCGACATCACAAAAAGGGATTTTCGGTTAAGGGAAGACTCGCCGGCGTTCAGGATGGGTTTTGAAAGGATACCGTTTGAGAGGATCGGGTTGTACAAGGATGAATTCAGGAAGGAAATGGAATAAGGAAACAGCGGTGAGAATTCCCGAAATCCCTACGATCCCGCTGGGAGGACCGAACCTCAAACAAGACCATCAATGCGGCACATTCCTTAATAGTCCGCCCCGAAAGGACTTCGCGGTGCTGCACTTTGAAATTCGATACAACCAAACGGACGTCCCTACGGGACTGTGGAAACGTGGCTTCTCCGCAATCCCGTAGGGACGACCGAATCCCCGTGGGGTGGGTCTTTCTCCTACTCATCCAATCCCTTCAGCAACTCTTTCATTTCGGCAAACCCCCGCCAGATCACCTTTGAGCTGATGAAAACGAAGCCCGCGAAGGCAACCACAAGGGCGACGATCCAGATGATCTTCCAGATTTCCATTCTTCAGCCTGTCGGTTGTCGATCTGAGCGTGTTTTCGAAGAGAGTAACGATCCCGCAAACAGTCCCCCAAAGCCGAGTGCGAAGCTCAGGAATCCGCGTATGTTCGGAGGCATCAGTCCGGCGATGAGTCCCTCGCCTGTGGCGCCTCCGGCCTGAAGGAGAATGTCCTCGATCACGAACGAAAGCGGAAGGAGGCCTCCTCCGATGAATGCCGCGTAGGCCCCGGCCGTTGTCGATCGCTTCCAATACAAGCCCAGGACAAGAGCAGGGAGTCCGCCTGCGTAGTAAACCGTGGTCACGTCGAGCAGGTAGCGGAATGCCGTGTCCTTCAGCTCGTACCAAATGCCGAAGACCAGCATCAGCAGGCCTATGACCGCAATGGACCAGCGTGTAGCCCGGAGCCGCTGAGCGTCGTTGAGCGAATGTCTGCGCAGGGGGGCGAGGAAATCCTGGACGATGATACTGCTCCATGCCAGAATGTAGCTGGAATCCGTGGACATCATCGCGGCAAACATTCCGGCGGTCAGAAGTCCAAGCAGTCCAACCGGGAGAATCTCCGCAAGCAATCGCGGCATTCCCGCCGAAGCGTCGCTGTCGAGACCGAACATGAGCGCAGCTCCGACACCCCAAATGATTGGAAAGAATGCGCGTCCAAGAAACATCAGTCCCGTCGACCTGAAGATAAACCGGTTGATCTCCGGATGCTCCGCCGAGAGAATCCGTTGAGCGACGGGCTGCCAGAGAACGCATCCGGAAACCGCAAAGACCGCCCAGTAGGCGATGAACCACCAGCCGTACTCCGGATGGCCGAACGGATCAAGTCCGACTGCTCCGTACGCGACCGCGACCCGATCGAAGAATCCCGGAAAGCCATGTCCCGAGATCACGAGGACGGTGGTCAGGACCATTCCGAGGGCGAGGAACACGAACTGGATGAAATCAGTCAGCACCACGGATACCATTCCGCCCAACGCCGTGTACGCAAGGACAAGAATAAGGAGCACCGTGGTTGTGATATGGATGGAGGTTTCGGGGATGCCGAGAAAATGCACGATGAACACCGCGCCGAGCTTCAGGAACACGCCGAGGCTCAGAATGCCAGCGATAATCAGGAGGCTTGCTGCAAGAATGCGGACGCCCCGGCCGTATCGTCGCGCAAAATACTCGGTGATGGTCATGATCTCCATCGCCCGCAGGCGGTCAACCACAAAGCCTGTTTTGCCGATCGTCAGATACGCCGCGGCCCAGATCACGCCAATGACGAATGCCGCAAGGCCGAAGCGAAAACCCTGCTCGGCAAAATACATCATCGTAACCAGCCCCAGCTCCGTGGCGACGAGGGTCGCGACGCCAAGATGGTACCGCAGACGGCGTCCCGCCACGAGGAAGTCCGCAATCGTGCGTACGCGGCGCCGCACTGACATGCCGGCCCAGACAGCAGCAGCCACGTAGGCGAGGACAATCAGTCCATCGATCAGCGTGAACTTCATGGAACCATGTCGGAGGAAAGCATCGGGGTGTTCACAGGGGTGAGTTCATCCAGACGTTGGCGAGAGGATCGCCCTCACGGTACAGCACGGGGAAATAGGGTCCGGCATAGGTATCTCCGTCCCGCGGATGCCTGAGGGTGTTGCTGGTATGATCATCGGAGGCACTGCCGGCCCGGTAGCGTGTACCGTCGGCAATGAGATGAATGGCGATCGAAACGCGCGGACGCTTGCTCAGGTTCGGCCGGCTTCCGTGAATCGTGATGCAGTGATGAAAGCTGACGCATCCTGCCGGGAGCACACAGGGTTTGGTCGTGAACAGCTGTCCGGTCTTCTGCTCAATCCGTTTCCTCTGTTCTTCGATGTCTTTTTGATAGAAATGATCCTCGCCAAGGAGCCCCCAGGCGTGGCTGCCCGGTACAACCTCCATGCAACCGTTCTCCTCGGTCACATCCTCGAGGGCGACCCAGGCCGTGATGGCCTTGTCGTTGTCGAGACACTGCCAGTACCCCAGATCCTGATGCCAGCCAATCGCACCCGAACTCCCACTCTGCGGCGGCTTGTAGAGCAGTTGGTCGTGCCAGAGGCGTATGCCTCTGACTCCTGAAAGCATGGCGGCGATCTTTCCAATGACAGGGGAGAGGACCAGCCGCGCGATCGTGGCATCGGTCCAATAAGCATTATTGACCTGAACCAGCTTTGAGGTGTCCCCGGGCTCCGGGTCACGGCTCAGCGGAGGACGTTTTGTTTCGTAGTCGCCGGCCACCACCATTGCATGATGCCGCCGGAATTCCACGAGTTCTTCGTCTGTGAACAGCTTCGGACTCAGCCAGTAGCCGTTCTTCTTATAGAAGTCAACGTCTTTCCTGTCAGGTGTGTAGTCGATTGCCACCATCGCCTCCTGAGCATAAACCAACAACCAACAACCAGCAACCAACAACCTCGCCCCATCAACCCTCTTCCAGCAACTTCCATCCCAGCAACTGCATTCTGGGCAGGTGAAACATTCCCTTCCACATCGTACCTTTCACAGGCGTGGAAATCGCGCCGTCGCGGCGGAGGTAGCCGAACCATTCCCCATGTTCTTTGTCCGGAAAATGGCTGTACGCCCAGTCGTGCACTGCCGCGTGCCAGTCAAGATACTTGCGATCACCGGTGCAACGCCAGGCCATCAAGGTCGCGACAATGGCCTCATTGTGCGGCCACCAGAATTTCATGTCGTGCCAGTACTCGGTGGGCGGAAGCCCCCTGGCGTCGCGAAAGTACAACAATCCGCCGTACTCGCGGTCGAGTCCAATTTCATATGACCAATCGATGATCGTCGTGCCGAGCTTGATCAGGCGCGGATCATTGTTCCGGAACCGGCCTTCCGCAAGAACGAACCATCCGGCTTCGAGAGAGTGGCCAGGATTCACCTGTCTGCCATCCAACGTATCGTACACTTCGCCCTTCGGCCCGACGTTCTCCAGCAGGCATTTGAACTCCGGCTTCAGAAAATGCCGCTCGATGTCGTTTATGCCGTCGTCAATCACCGTGGTGAACAGAGGATCGTTGAGGGCCTTGCGCAGCTCCTGAGCCGTGGCAATGAGCATCATGGTCATTGCCAGCCCTTTCATGGGCCGCGTTTTGGGATCGACTTTGGGCGACAGGAGGCCCGGCGTCGTGTGATAGCGCAGGGCTGTTTTGAACACCTCCGCTCCTTTCGAAGCCCAGTTGCCTTCTCCCGAGGCAAGGCTGAAGGCCGCATAGGCCATCGCTGTGAAGAGCTCGGAAAAAACGTATCTTCGTTTGCGGAGGGGTTTCCCTTCGCGTGTCACCCAGAAAAACATCCTGCGGTCAGCATCGAATCCGTGACGTGCGAGGAATTCCACGCCCGAACGCGCGGCATCCAACCACTCCTTTCGAGGCTCCACCGATAAATATAGTGTAGCAAGCATCCAGGAAAACCTCGCCTGGAGCCAGATCGACTTGTCGGTGGACAGGACGGATCCATCGCGGTCGAGCACGTGGATGAACCCGCCGTGTTCCCGGTCAAGCGAGCGGGGAAGCCAGAACGGAATCGTGTCCGACAACAATCCGTCCCGGTAAAGATTCTTAAGATCGTCAAGACGCATCGGTGCAAAATAGAGAATAGGAGAATGAGGATCAAGAATCATTGCCGATTTCCAATTTGAAATCTCCAATACCGCAATCGGCAAGCAACAATTGACGATTGACGATTATCAATTGACAATTGGAATTCCCCTTCTCCCTTGCTATCTTTGACCGAACTCGGAGGTTGCTATGAAAACGATTCAGATGATTGCGAGCGGAGACCTTCGGCTCGCTGCCAATCAGAATTGTGAAGCGGCGCAAGCGGAGATGGAACAGAAGGTCATTGCCGCCGTGCGCAGGTTCGGAGGGACAGTAAAACGCGCGCACTCCTATGACGAATCCAAGCGCCACGGCTTCATTGACAGCCAGGCGCGCGGAATCGAAGTGTTCCGGTCCATTCCGCCCCGTGATCCCCTCATTGTAGCCGTGTCCGCCTGGCAGTACAGCCATCATGTGTTGGCCGGCCTGACAACGCACCAAGGGCCGATTCTGACGGTCGCCAACTGGAGCGGCACGTGGCCGGGTCTGGTCGGGCTGTTGAACCTGAATGCCTCGTTGACCAAAGCCGGTGTTGAGTATTCGACGCTCTGGAGCGAGGATTTCACAGACGAGTTCTTTTTGAAAGGACTCGAACGTTGGATGAAAACCGGAAGGCTTCGGCATAAGACCGATCACGTTACTCCGTACCGGGCGTCCGCCATTCCTGACCGCCTGAGAAAGACAGGCGGGGATTTCGCACGCGAATTCCGCAAGAACAAGGCGATTCTCGGCGTGTTTGATGAGGGATGCATGGGGATGTACAATGCCATCATTCCCGACGAACTGCTCCATCGTACGGGGGCATTCAAAGAGCGGCTCAGCCAATCAACCCTGTATGCGAAGATGTTGACTGTTCAGGACCGTGAGGCCGAAGCGGTGTTTGACTGGCTGACAGCAAAGGGAATGCAGTTCAGATTTGGTCGGGATGAATCAACGGAGCTGACAAAGGCCCAGGTGCTTCAGCAGTGCAAAATGTACATAGCGGCCGTGCGGCTCGCAAAGGAATTCGGCTGTTCGGCCATCGGCATCCAGTACCAGCAGGGCCTCAAGGACCTCACGCCGGCTTCCGATCTTGCCGAGGGGCTCTTGAATAATGTTGACCGCCCACCGGTTTTCGACGAGCAGACCGGAAACGAGCTGTTTCCCGGCGATGCTGTACCGCATTTCAATGAGGTCGACGAATGTGCCGGTCTTGATGCACTGATCACCTATCGTCTCTGGAAACTGCTCGGTTTTCCGCCCGAAAACACGCTTCATGATCTGCGATGGGGGAGATGGTACAAGGGAAACGGGGTCGACGATTTCGTGTGGGTGTTTGAAATATCCGGAGCGGCGCCGCCCGCCCATTTTGCGGACGGATATCGCGGGGCGTCGAGTGAACGCCAGCCGCCGATGTATTTCCGGTTGGGGGGAGGAACCCTCAAAGGCGTCAGCAAGCCCGGCTTTGTCGTCTGGAGCCGCGTCTTCGTGGCGGACGGCAGACTCCAGTATGACACGGGGCTGGCAGAAGTCGTGGCTTTACCGGATGAGGAAACGCAGGAGCGGTGGAGGCTGACGACTTCCCAGTGGCCAATCATGCATGCGGTGCTCATGGGGGTGACGCGTGACCAGATGATGGCGAGGCACAAGTCGAATCACATCCACGTCGTGTATGCGCCGGATCGGGCGTCTGCAAAAAAAGGGATGCTCGTGAAAGCAGCGGCGATGGCAGAACTCGGTCTCAAGGTGAGCTTCTGTGGCATCCGTCCCTGAGAGGTGGCGCGACCTTCGCCGAAGACTTCCAGGAACCGCGCAGGCGGGACTCGCCCTCGCGGTCGTTCTGATCGTGGGGGCCTTCTTTCACGCCGAAGGCTCGTTCTTTGAGTGGGGCACGCACCGCGACATGTTGCGGCAGATGTCGGTGTACGGGATCCTTGCCTGCGGGATGACGCTGGTGATCATCGCAGGCGGCATCGACCTCTCCGTTGGCAGTATCCTTGCGCTGTGCGCCGTGTTGTTTTCGCTGGGAGTCATCCACTGGGGCTGGCCGGCCTGGCTTGCCGCCGGAATGGCTCTCGGGGCCGGGGGATTGTGCGGAGCGGTCTCCGGGACCGCGATCGCGCGCTTTCGCGTTCAACCGTTCATTGCCACGCTGGCGATGATGGTGTTTGCCCGCGGCGTGGCCAAGCTTGTTTCCGGAGGACAGAAGATTTCGACGGCCATTCAGGGGTCGGACGGTTCGTACGAGTACGTCCCGACACCGGCTTCGTTTGAGATGCTCAATGCCAGGATCTTTGGCGACAACGTTGCCATTGTCACGATCGTGTTTCTCACGTGCGCAGTCGTGTGCTGGTTCATCCTTTCGCGAACTCTTCTGGGGAGGAGATTGTATGCAATCGGCGGCAATGAGGAGGCGGCGTGGCTGTCCGGCATGCCGGTGAAATCAACGAAGGTGCTGGCCTATGGACTCAGTGGTCTGCTCTGTGCGGTGGCGGGCATTTGCCAGGCAGGACAGGAATTACAGGGAGATCCCGAAGCCGGCGTGGCGTATGAGTTGACCGCTATTGCAATGGTCGTCATCGGGGGAACAACGCTGCGCGGCGGCGAAGGGTCAGTCGGGCTTACGGTCATCGGCGTTCTGATCATCGGTTACCTGGAAAAGATTCTCAGCATCAACGCCGTGGGAGAAGAAACAAGATTGATGCTGACCGGAGTGATCATTATGATTGCGGTTATGTTTGCAAGGAAGTAGTTGGTCATTTGGTTGGCAGTTCCTTGTTTTGTCTGCTCGTTGTTTCGTTTTGCTCGCTGTCTCGTCTATCCATCACTCGTACCATGCATCTTCCATGAAACTTCTTCACGTTTCCCTTTGGCTTTCGCTTTCCATTTCTCTCGTGTCCGGCCAGGATTCGCGCACTTACACCATCGGCATGAGCCAGTGCAATCTGGGCGAGCCATGGCGCGTTCAGATGAATGCGGACATCCGCCGGGCGGCGGCAGAGCACCCGGAATTGACCGTGGTGTTCAAGGATGCCCAGAACGACAACCTCCGTCAGCGTGCGCATATCGAGGAGTTCATCCGTGCGGGTGTGGACGCGATCCTGGTCTCCCCCAAGGAGGCCGCGCCTTTGACCGGCGTTGTGCGGGATGCCTACCGCAAGGGAATTCCCGTCATTGTCATTGACCGGCGCGTGCTGGGCGAGGACTATACGAGCTTCATCGGGGCGGACAACAGGAAGATCGGCCGGGCCCTGGGAAAATGGCTCGTACAAAGGCTTGGCGGGAGAGGAATGATTGTTGAACTGAAAGGCCTCATGACCTCCACGCCGGGGCAGGACAGGCATTCGGGGTTTCGGGAAGGGATCAAAGGCTCGGAACTTGAGGTGATCTTTGAAGCCGACATGAAGTGGCTTGAACCGAATGCGCGCAAGGAGATGGAGTCGGCTCTGGCGCGGTTCTCCAGAATCGATGCGGTCTACGCGCATAACGATCCGGCGGCGCACGGAGCCTGGCTTGCGGCACGGGCCGCAGGAAGGGAAAAGGAGATGCTGTTTGTCGGCGTGGATGGGCTTCCGCACGAGGGACAGGTGTACGTACGCCAGGGAATTCTGGCCGCTTCGTTCGAGTATCCGACCGGAGGAAAGGAGGCGGTGGAGACGGTGCTGAGAGTGTTGAGGGGAGAGAAGGTGCCGAAGGAGATCACCCTGCCGTCCCGAGTGTTCACGCGGGAGAATGTGGAGAAGGGAGGGGACGTGTTGGAATGAGCGCCAAAATCCAAAACCGAAATCGAAAAAGAACTCAACGGTAGCTCATGCTGGAAAGATGAGGAGCAATCGCAGGGCTCGGAGCTGGAATGGAGATCCATGAGCCTGCAAATGAAGTTTCTGTTTCGAATTTCTCCAAGGAGGATCCCATGAAACCATTATCAACGTTCTTTCTGGCTTGTGTCACCGGTTTTCTGACCCAGCAGGCGTTCGGTCAGGATTTCAACGGCCTGGGCATGGGCATGGGGACATTATCACGGCTGTCCCGGGCGCAGACCCGGTCGATCAGTCCCGAGAACTTCACAGGGGAGAAAGGAAAGGGGGGGATGGCGACAGAGGGGACCGGGATGAACGCTGCGCGGGATCTGGGGCGCGGGTGGAAGATATCACCGTCGGTGAAGATCAAGCCGAAGGAGACGTTCGTGCTGGGAGAGATCAGGGGCAGTGGAGCGATCCAGCATATTTGGATGACCCCGACCGGCCACTGGCGCTATCTGATTCTTCGGATGTACTGGGACGGCGAGCGGACGCCGTCGGTTGAGGTTCCGGTGGGCGATTTCTTCGCCAGCGGATGGAACCAGTACGCACAGATCTCGTCTCTCGCCGTATGCGTCAATCCCGGCAGCGCGTTGAATTCGTACTGGGAAATGCCGTTCCGCACATCCGCGAAGCTCACGATCGAGAACATCGGGGATGACGAGGTTACGGTGTACTATCAGATCGACTATACGCTCACCGATGTTCCCGGGGACGTTGGTTACTTCCATGCGCAGTTCCGCCGGCAGAATCCGCTCCCGTATAAAACCGAATACACGATTCTGGACGGCGTTCAGGGATGGGGGCACTATGTCGGGACGTACGTCGCCTGGGGTGTGAACAACAGCGGTTGGTGGGGGGAGGGTGAGATCAAGTTCTTCATCGACGGCGATGGAGAGTTTCCGACCATCTGCGGCACGGGCACGGAAGACTACTTCTGCGGATCCTACAACTTCGAGAACAGGCAGACGAAGCAGTATCAGGAGTTCACGACCCCTTACAGCGGCCTCGCGCAGGTGATCCGGCCGGACGGCGTGTACAACTCTCAGCAGCGCTTCGGCTTATACCGCTGGCATATCATGGATCCTGTCAGATTCGGAAAGGATCTCAGAATCACTCTCCAGGCGCTTGGCTGGCGGTCCGGAGGCCGCTATCTTCCCCTGCAGGACGATATTTCTTCGGTTGCGTTTTGGTATCAAAAAGAGCCTCATGCTGCTTTTCCGAAACTTCCTGACAAGGATTATCTCGAAATTCGCTGACCGAAGGCTGGAGGGACGAATGACAGAACAATTTGTCGGAATGTGGTAGTTTCCGCAATTTTTGTTATTCGTCCCAAAGGCTCATTTCCACTTGACATTACTTCCAAAAAATTCTATACTCTGGCTATAAAACCTTGTTTTACTAATTAAACACCCATCCGAGAGACGATCGCGCGGCAGTTTCCATCCAGGGCGCGATCAGGGCGAGGCGAAGGAAAAAAGTCTAGCGGCAGCCCGGCAGACGAAGGAGCCCCGTGATGAGCGGAGGCCGGTTCAGGACTTCCAATCCAATCCATCACTCACCTTTCCGCGAAAGGAGGATGAATGCCGGTTGAAGTGAACCAACGTCCTCGTGTTCTTCCCCGAATTCGGCAGTACCCACACCTTTCCAACGGTCCTTTTCACATAAGGAGAAGCACTATGAATCCAGTCAGGTGCCGAACGCTCCTGGTTGCCCTCTTCAGTCTCGTGCTGTCCGCGAGCCTGTTTGCTCAGAGCGGCAAGATCACAGGAGTGGTGAAAGACGCATCGAGTGGAGATCCCATCGTCGGCGCAAACGTCATCATTGAGGGAACGACCCTCGGTGCGGCGGCCGACGGAAACGGCGTCTATTTCATTTTGAACGTTCCCCCGGGAACCTACAGATTGGTTGCATCGGCAGTCGGTTATGCCAGGGAAACGGTCGTCAACGTTGTCGTGTCGGCCGACCAGACCATCACGCGGGACTTCAACCTGCGGTCCGAAGCGATCGGACTGGAGGAGATTGTTGTGGAAGCAAGACCGCGCGTGGTCGACAAGTCCCTCACTGCCACCAAGACCGTGCTCGGAAGGGATGAAGTGTCGAACACCCTCCCGGTCACGTCGGCAGTCGAAATCCTTAACACCACGCCCGGCGCCTACAAGGGCTTCATTCGCGGAGGACGAATCCAGGAGAGCAAGACGATTATTGAAGGGGTAGACGTCACGGATTCCTACTTTGCCGCGGCAGGTGATCAGACGGTAAGCACAGTCTTCCTCGTGTACACCAGCACTCCACGTTACCGCGGAAGCGAGCTGAACTCCACAGGAAGCCTGAGCTTCAGCGCCATTGAACAAATGAATGTCAATACCGGAGCCGTCGGAGCGGAATACTCGACGGCAACGGCTGGCGTCATCAACTACACGCTCCGTGAGGGCCGCGGACCGCTGAGCGGAAGCTTCTTCACCCGCATCAGCCAGTTTGATGGGTTGAAGTACAACGGCCCCAATGTGTACTGGAACGAATCGATCTACTTCGCGGAGAAGACCACGCTGAGCAACCGCGTGGATTCATTGAGGAACCTCCGGAACTCAGGTGCGCCCCCTTCGCAATACTCCACGCTCGCCGCCGACAGCGCACGCCTCACCAGGTACACCTACTATCCGGGCAAGTACAACAACCAGGATAAGCCGCAGATCGAGGTTGAGGCATCTCTGGGTGGAGACATCATGGAAGGATGGAACTTCTTCCTGAGCGGCCGGTACATGGACTCTAACGGCCGCTTGCCCAACGAGAAGAACCGCGAACTGAACGTCACGGGCAAGACGAACTACCAGCTGAGCAATGACATGCGCATCTCCGCGTTCAGCATTATTACCGATCGCGGATACTTCCTGAAATGGAAAAACCGGTCGTATCAGGAATCCGCACGGTTCTTCCTGGAGGGCGTGCCGAAGAATGACGGCGGTGATGTGATCGCCAGCGCGAAACTGACGCACGTCCTGTCCCCGTCAACCTTCTACGAGATCCAGGCCAGCATCAATTCAACGATTAACCGCATGGGCTACATCGACAGCAACGGTGACGGCTATTGTGCTCTGGACGAGGATGACGGCACGTTTATTACGCTGTCGACCCTGGCCGAGGCTGACAAGTACATTTCAAACACCGACCTGTCGAAATTCTTCCGCAATCAGGACGAGCCGGCAAGTTCCACGAACTTCCAGTTCAACGCCGGCAATACGACGGTCAGGCTCTCACGTCCGGGCTTCTACTACGAGAACTTCCTCAACCAGGTCATTGCCCTGAAGGGCGACATCACGAGCCAGGTGACCAACAACCACCAGCTCAAAGGTGGCTTCCAGGTGAGGATGCACAACCTCGACATGGTGCGACGTTCCTCGTACCTTGGCGCCATCGATGCCCGAAAGCAGTTCTACAACGAAGAATGGAACATCAAGCCGACGGAGTTCAGTCTGTATGCGGCTGACCGCATGGAGTATGCGGGCCTGATCATCAACGTCGGTGGCCGTCTCGACTACTGGGATCCTGCCGCGCAGGATTTCGGCACATACTTCGCTCCGTACGAAACCAAAACGACAAGCTTCGGTGGCTTGAACGACGTTCTGGATCGTGTGACGGTAAGGACGCGGGAAGTGGATCCGATCGTGTCGTTCTCGCCGCGGTTCGGCGTATCGCATCCGATTTCCGACGAAGCGGCGATGTACTTCTCGTTTGCCCGCAACACCACGCCCCCGCCCTATTCCCAGCTGTATGCGTTCTACAACAACTTCGGCAACATCTCGCTTCCAAACGTTTCCACCGTCCGCCAGCAACCGTACCGGTCATCGAACTACGAGCTCGGCGTGCAGTGGGAGTTCATGCCGCAGAGGTTCGGTCTGAATCTCACAGCATATCTGCGTGACATCGAGAACTACGGGTATTACTCGTTCAACGTGGTTCCTCGTTCCGGGTCAACGGGCACGAACTACAACATCGGGTTCACTGCAGGTCTGGCCGATGCGCGCGGCGTGGAAATCAGCGTCCAGGCCCTGCCGCAGAGGTTCTTCGATTTCATGACGCTGACCGGCCGTTTGAACTATGCCTACACCTACATCAAAGCATCCCAGTTCGCCGGTCTCGACACGAAGATGAAGACCTCGTTTTCCACGGCGGCAGGAGACAGCGCCACGTACGGCGGCGATCTGCCGTTCGAGGACATCAACTTCTACAACAAGGTCCTTGTGAATGTGCAGGGAACGAACAGCACGCTGACCGGCGGCTATGACAGAACCCACCGGATCACGTACACGCTCCTCCTCACCTTCCCCGAAGACATCCGGCTCACGTCGATCGGTACGTTCCAGAGCGGATTCTTTTATCCGCTGACACTGGTCGACCCGCGTGTCTCCAGCCGCGAGCTGGGTGAAGGTCCGTGGAACAAGATGGTCAACGTGCGCCTCGAAAAGGGGTTCACCTTCGCAGGCGTGCGTGCGGCGGTGTTCGTGGACATCAAGAACATCTTCGATTGGGAAAACATTCTGGGATACGACAGAACGACAACGGGTACGTCCCTGTGGGAGACCTCTCTGGCGGCAGGTTCACCGGATCCCACCGGTGACCGGAAACGGCCCGTCGGTCCGGATGGAACATTGTTCTATGACATCCCGCGCGAGTTTTATTTCGGCGCTCGTGTGGAATTCTAACCCGACTATCACTTGTCAATAAGGAGTACAGGCATGAAACCTATCCTTCACAAGGCGACTGTTGCGGCCGCCATCCTGTTCTTGACAGCGATGGTCTGGTCTCAATCGTACGCCCAACCCGGGACGCCGGCGACCAATGTCATCGGCTTCAACGGTGCCGGCGTTGTCCAAGCGGGTGATCTGTGGGAGTCCCTGTTGCCCGCAGGATTCGGTCCGTACTACGGCGAAGCGGGCACGGCCCCGACGCTCGGCAATAGACAGTTCATCCGGTTCGGTAACTTCGACCGTGCATGGACGACCCCGAACAGCCATTGGCCGGGCGCTTTTCCCTGGACCATGTACTGGTCGCATTACATGCACGTAACGGAATACAATCCGGACAACACATGGAATCCTGTTGAATGGCCGGCGGGCACGCCAAACCCGAGTCACTTTTCAAACTCGGGTCCCAACTATGCGTATCTGGCATTCAAGTCGACGGTAGCAGGTGCCAACAACCCCGCCCGTTATTACAGCGTCGAACCCTATTTTGTTGATGCTGAGAAGAACCATGTTGTATATGAGGCCGGATTTCCCACGAACCTTGGCGTAGACGTCAAAATCCGCGCCCACGGGTTTTCGGGTCCAAACTGGAATAACCTGAACGATTTCGTCATCGTGGAAATAGAATTCACCAACACAGGCGAGATCGACATCAATATGGATGGTAACACGGAAAGCGCCACGCATCAGATTCGCGCGCTTGCCCTCAATATGGCTGGCGAGATCTTCATGTCGATTTCCAGCCAGCCCGGCGGCGGTCGCAATGTGAACTCGATCTCCAACAGGTTCACGCGCATGGGCGGTTGGGTCGGCGACCTTGATCCAAACGGCGAACCGTGGGCCTTCAACACCTACTATCCCGGTGCGAGTCTTCAGACACCAGGAGCAGGACAGAATGACCTCGGCTTTAATGCGCCGACGATCAAGAGTTACACAGACACCTGGAATGGCTGGGTGTGGATCGATGCGAAATCCGGGACACTCCCGGCTGACCCAAATAACTCCTCGTACTCCCTGCCCACAAAAAATAACATCTTTGGCGTCCATCCAGTGGGTACAGGTACCGAGCGTGGGAATTACGTCTCCACGGGTTCCGGCGGCGGGCTTGCGGCCACGGTGGGAGATCCGAAGCGCATGCACACGGTCAGCATCGGAGCCTTCTATCAGAACGGCGGCAGTTCCCGCAGTATTGCCGATCTCGATCTGAATCCAAATGATGCATTCTTCTTATCGGGAACGCAAGGTGATCCAACGACATTTGTTCGTGATCCTGTCGGCGGCCCCCCGGATGGTGATCAGAAGGGTGAAGGTTTCGAACAAGGTCCCTTCGAGGACGGCACGGGATATCCGACAGGATGGGGAAAATGGACGGATGCCGCGAAAGGCTACAACTTCGGTCACGACTTCAATGGCGATCAGTTCAGCGGTATTGGACCGTTCTCGCTGAATGACGGAGAGTCCATGGTGGTGGTACTTGGGCTTGTTGGTGGATACAGGCTGGAAGGCATTCAAAAGTCTGTCCGCGCCGCCCGCTGGTCCTATTCGACCAATTTCGGAAAAACCGTTGCAAATCCACCTATCCCGCCGTATCGACCGCTGGTGAAAGTCAGCAACACGCTGAACAAAACGGTGGAGATTGAATGGGATAATGGGGCTGAGAGTCGGCCCGGTTTCGCCGGCTACAAGATCTGGAAATCCTCCAACTTCCTGAAAAAGAAATGGCTGGAGGAAGGCCACAGGCTTGCAGACCGGTATCATGAACAGATGGTTGTCGGTGCTTCAAAGGACACGCTGAAGAAGCCCGTTAACCCGAAGTTTGATGCCCATTCCGCCGTTGCGGCTGCGGCCCAGAAAGGCGAATATCAGCCTGACACATGGGGCACGTGGGAGCTGGTTCAAGTGATTCCAGCAGCCCAGACCGGTAGCTACACCGGCGGCACCGCGCCCTATGCGTACAAGTATACGGATACCGATGTCGTTCTGGGCTTCTCGTACTGGTATTATGTCTCGGCGTACTATGAGAACACCGCCACGCCCTATGAAGGGCCGGGCGGCGAGACAACCACGAGAATTGAGACGCACTACACGAACCGGAATGGAGCGAACGGGTTGTGGCAGAAGACGTACCCGTTTGCCACGAACAACTCCAACTATCCGACCACAGCGGCGGGAAAGCAGGCGATCGGCGGCGTTCACATCGTCTCCTCCGCTCTCGCGGCGGCCGGTGACGTGGCGAATGTCGGCGTGCGGCCGAACCCGTACAAACGTGCCGCTCTGCATGACAATTTCTCCAATGTGTTTGATCACAAGCTTCTCTTCTACAACCTTCCGCCCGAGGCCACGATCACGATTCTCGACGTGTCCGGGCAGATCATCGATCAGATCAAGTTCTCATCTTCGGATCCGAACAACGGCTCCGTCTTCTGGGATATGTTCTCCAAAGACGGCATGGAGGTGGCAAGCGGTGTCTACATCTATACCGTGGAGTCGCCTTCCGGCGGCATGAAGGTCGGCCATTTCGCGATCCTGAGATGACAACCAATTCCTTAAGGACAGAACCCATGAAACGAATCAGTCTTTCTCTCGTCCTTCTTCTGATCGTTTTCGCCGCGGGTGAGTCGTGGGCGCAAACGCGGAAGGCTGGACTCAACGGCGCGGCCTTTCTCAAGGTCGGCGTCGGTGCACGGCAGGTGGGCTTCGGGTCGGCGACGACCGCCACCATTGGAGACGCCGCAAACATGTTCTGGAATCCGGCGGGAATCGGGTTAACCGACGACCAGTTGCAGGTCTCCTTCACCTACAACAGCTGGATTGCGGACATCACGCAGAATGCCGCGGCGGTGACATATAACCTGGGCGACGTAGGCACCGTGGGCCTCGGAGTGATGACGTTCGGTCTTTCGGGCATACCGGCGGATCGGGACGTGTATCCCGGCAACCCGGCATTACAGGCCCTGCAAATCGACCAGCAGACGTCATCGTCGTATGATTACATGGACCTGCTGTTCCAGGCGTCGTTTGCCCGCAGTGTGACGGAACAGCTTTCCCTCGGCGTGACGTTCAAGTTCATCAGCGAGAAGATTGACGATCAGACGGCAACCGCTATCGCCTTCGACTTCGGATCCGTCTATTCGATTGGCGTGATGAACTGGAAGGTCGGTGCACGCATCAATAATCTGGGCGGCGACCTCAAGTTCTACGACTACGGCGCCCCCATTCCGCTGACATTCAGCATCGGCACATCGATCTCCCCGTACTCGGACGAGAACAACATGCTGACACTCGCGGTGGATGCAGTGAAACCGCAGGACGGCGTGCAGTACTTCTTCACCGGGGCCGAGTTCACATTCATGAACATGATCTCGGTGCGCGGCGGCTACAAGCTGAATTACTCCGGCGTCGATGACGGCGGAACGAGCTTCCGCGAAGCGATCAAGACGACCATCGAGGGGATCTCGCTGGGTGCAGGCTTCAACACGATGGTGTCCGGCTACGGTGTCCGTGTCGACTATTCCTACACGTCGATGGACATTCTGGACGCGGCCCATCGCGTCACGCTGGCGTTTTCAATGAAGTAAGACACCGGCCTTCGCCGGTTGTCGGCTGAACACGGTACAAGGTTCGTCGACGACGAATGGATGACGGGGGCGGTCCGGGAAACCGTGATCGCCCCTCTCATCATGTCAGGGGAAGAGCGGCGTCCCGCAGACTGCCGGGATTCAGCGGTAAACCTTCCTGCCTCGGGGCATTCTCACGGCGATCCAATCAAAACGGCAAGTGGGAGAATGCCACAAGGACACGGAGACACTAAGGTACGTTGCCTCTTTCCCATGTGTCTCTCCGTGTCTCTGTGTCTCCGTGGTAGTGTCCTCACGCCGCAATACATCGCAAGAGAAGTATTCGCGGGTCTCTGGCAGTTTTCTGGGAAGAGCCCTGTTTCCATGTCCGACCTGAGGGTGGCCATTGACGCTTCGAAACATAGTTTGCTGTACGCTGATATGCTGTTGTGTGGTTGTTTCCCTGCCTTCCTGCGCTGTTTCCCAACCGGCCGTTCCGCGGCTTCTCGCTGACAAGAAGGATATTGAACGTGCCAGGGAGTGGACCCGCACCTATCCCTGGTACCGTTCCATTATCGAAGCGCACAAACGCGCTTGTGACGAGTTTATCAAGCGCCCGGTGTACGTCTCCCCTATCAAACAGGTGTACGAGTACAAGATGTACACCTGCCCGAAGCACGATGTGGAACTCGTGTACGACGAAACCGAACCGTTCCGCCACCGGTGCCGCATCGACACCTCCGAAGTGTACTCGGGCGGCAAGTACGACATGGCCTGGGCAGGATGGTACAACAGGCTCCTCGCCTCCCGGCTGGTTTGGCTGGGCATCCTCTATCAGATCTACGAAAACGATGCCTACGCCGAAGCCGGACGGCAGATTCTCATAAAGTTCGCCGATCTCTACCTTTCCTATCCCACCTCCAACACCATCCTTGGTCCCGCCCACGTCTTTTTCGGAACGCTCTCCGAGTCGTTCTGGGGCGTGGATATGGCGTATGGATACGACCTTCTGTTTTCGTACCCGAAATTCACTGCCGCAGAGCGAAAGAAGATAAAGGAGAAGCTCTTCTATCCGCTTGCGAGAATCACCCAGCAGTTTCCGGAATCCGCCTCGAACCGGCAGTTGTGGTACAATAACGTCTCGGCCGCGGTGGGTTTTCTCTATAACGACCAGGAACTGATCGATTTTGCTCTTCACGGGAAGTACGGCTTCTTCTGGCAGTTGGGCTCGGCACTTCCCGAAAGCGGCTTCTGGCCGGAGTGGTCAGGGTACCATTTTGTGGCGCTTCGCGGAATGATCCATCTGGCCGAAATGGCGCGGCACAACGGCATCGATCTGTACCGCGTCCAGGTCGCGGGGCGGTCGATGAAAACCATGTTCGATGCGCCGTTTGAAATCATTCTTCCGAATTATGAGTTTCCGCGGATGAAAGACAGTGGCGGGGGAAATATCCTGGAATACGCCCCGTACTATGAGGTGGGCTATGCCGAGTACCGAGACCCCAAGTATCTGGCGCTTCTTCACAAGACCAGCGTTCTGCGCGGCACGCAGATCGTGGGGGAAACCTCCGCGCTCGGAGAGGCACAATCGCCTGTGACGATCTTCAACCTCGTTCCCGAACTTCCTCCCTCATCGTCCACGCTCATCCCGGAACACAGCGTCAACATGAAGGGGAATGGATTCGCGGCACTCCGGAACGGGGCGGGCGGCTCTGTGCGCTACCTGTATCTCGATTACGGCATCATGGGCGGCGAACATGGACATCCCGACAGATTGCAGATCGGCTACTATGCGAACGGACGAAACTGGATCGTCGATCCGCTGAATGAATCGTACTTCAATCCAAACCTCCAACTCTGGTACCGCCAAACAATCGCTCATGGGACGCCGGTTCTGGATCAGACGAGCCAGACCTGGACGAATGGATACGGGGTGTTCTTTGGTGCCTTGCCGTCCATGCAAATCGCTTCAGCGGCTTCGGCCACGGTGTACCCGGGTTCGCTGATTCGCAGAACGCTGATCCAGATCGGAGAATATTTTCTGGATCTTGTGGATGTCGAAGGCCCCGACACGCGGATCATCGACTGGCCTCTGCAGAGTTTCGGTTCCCTCCAACTCTCCGGCGTGAATCTCAAGGCGGAGCCGCACGATCTCTTCGGACACGAACCGGGCATTCCCGGCTACGATCAGCTTCGACAGATTCGCTCCGCATTGGTGGACGGCCCTTGGTCGGGAATCTTCTCGGATCGCAACGAATATTTCATGGTCCATGCTGTTCCGCAGGAGGGTACACGCCTCTTTCAGGCGCTTGCGCCCACCATCGGCGGGTTCTACAAACAGATGGTGAAAGAACCGAAACCCATGGCCATGGTGATCAGCAGACGCCTCGCCGACACCACGCGCTTTGCCCACGTCATGCACGCCTACCACGATGAGCCATTCGTCAAGACGGTCCTCAAACCGTCGGAGAGCGAGTATGAGGTGGTTCATAATGCCGGAAAGGACAGAATCTTCGCCGACGTTCGAACGTCGCGCTATTCTCTCGTGCGTGTGCGGAATAATGCCATCGCTGCCGCGGCTGGATTCAACGTGAAGGAAATCAAGTCCGACGGTGTGGCGATTGTTGCCTCGGACATCATTCTTCCTTCGATCGAATGCCGTTGGGAAGGGACCAGGCTGGTGGTGCATGCGGAGTCGGAGTATGTTTCCCTGAAAATCCTTGCTCAGGGCGCAACAACGATTGTCCTGAACGGCAAAGAGTCAGCGGCCTCTGTCATCGACGGCTATGTGGTTCTGCGGCAGACAGCCAAGCCCGTGTTGGACCTTTCGGCGGTAGGGGAGAGTCTCTACCAGGGAAGAACGAACGTTGTTTCCGTGGATGTATGGAACCCGACAAAGGATACGCTCAGGGGATCCGTCACGATCCGCCTGTCGGAGGATTGGGATGAACGTGTCAGGAGTCAAATGGATTGGTGGGGAGGGGTCGTGAATTTGCTCCCTCTCAACAAGGGAACCGTGAGGCGAATCATCGCCCCCTCAGAATTTCCTGTTGACGATCGCTGGATTTCCGGCAAGAGTTCAGGCTTGATCATGCTTGCGCCGGGTGAGCATACAAAAGCGAGCCTGGAAGTTTCCGTGCCTCACGACGCCCCGGCAGTGAAGTATGAGGCGGAGATCCAATTTGGCAGTGTTTATGGAAGACACCAATTCGCTGTGTCTCCCCCCATAACAGTTGAATTGAAGGTTCCAAACGGCAGTCCCCTGAGGTTCGTCCTGAAGGCGAAGAACAACACGGCGGAACGCGTTTCTGCCCGAGTGATTCTTGAAGCTCATCGCGCCTGGACAATCGAAGGAGGGGTGAAGCATGACATCTCATTGGATCCTCACGAAACGAAGAAGATTGACCTCCCCGTCCGTTTGTCCGGTTCTTCGGAAAAGAATCAGTACTATCCTGTCAGGATTGCAGTCTCTGCGGGTGAGTTTTCGACCGTTGTCGAGCAGGACTTGTATGCCGGGATTGCGCATCCGGCCAACCGGCCCCCGGCTCTTGACGGGACCTGGCACGGATGGAACCGCTCGTCCCCGATGACCATTGATTTGTCGACGCAAGTTCACAAGCTTCTGTTGGGCAATCAGCCATGGGGCGGACCCGCGGATCTGTCGGCACAGGTTTACGCGATGTACGACGAGGAATACTTATACGTCGGGGCAGACGTGAGGGACCAGATCAATGTGACCACGTGGAACTTTCCTGCTATGAGTTATCCCTGGGATACGGATTGCATGGAAGTGGTTTTGGATACAAGGATGGGAGAGGATCAGGGGAGTGATCCGCCAACACCCGGTCTGTATCGGCATCTTTCGCTTGCAGAGTACCGCAAAACGGATTTCCCAAAGGAGCGGTGGCAGGGCGCAGGTGCGGGTGGACCGCTGATCCCGAAGCCGCTTCTGGTACCGAATGCGGAGACGTTCTATACAAAAACCGATTCGGGCTACGTGCTGATCTGCCGGTATCCTCTCAAGAGTTTGCCCGACAGTCTGATTCGTCCCGGTTCGAAGATCGGATTCGATGTTGCGATCAATGATAATGACGGTGCCACGTATCGGAAAAACGTTCACATCTGGGCCGGCTACACGGCCAATCAGAGCTGGTGGGACATGGCATCAATTGGAATGCTGGTTATACAATGAAAAAGTCAAAAACGGACTCCCATTTTTTCCTATTTACTTCCCGAATTCATAATTCACCGAACTTCTGAACCTTATACCTCTCTCCCATGTCAACCAAAAAACGCACATCTCTCTCATCTGCAAAACCTCACCGTCATGGTCTTCCTCTTCTCCCCACCAGCGTTATCGGCAGTTACTCGTTTCCCAAATGGCTCGACCATGTTCGGGTCCTGGGAGCGAACGGGACATTGACGGCGGAAGAAGTGGAAGAAGCGCACGACAATGCAGTGAAATCTGCCATCAAGGACCAGGAGATGGCCGGCGTGGATGTGATCACGGATGGCGAGATCCGCCGCGAAACGATGGTGTACTTCTTTTCCAAACGCATCCATGGCTTCGATTTCGAGCACGCGAAAATGCATCCGATCGGAAACCTCGATCCGAGCATCCAGATGCCCGACCCGGTGATCAACGACAAAGTGCGGTGGAAGCAAAGTCTCAACATGGACGTGCATTTTCGCTTCCTCAAGGAGCATGCCGTTGGGCGAACGAAGGTTTGCGTTACCGGTCCCCACATGCTGGCCAAACGCGCGACCGATGAGTATTACAGGGACGACAAGGCCCTTGTATTCGATCTGGCGGACATCCTGAACAAGGAACTCCGCGGCCTGGTGGCGGCGGGGTGCGATTTCATTCAGATCGACGAACCTGTGTGGGTGGGATATCCCCGGGACATGGCCTGGCTTGTGGAGTCGTTCAACAGGCTGGTGGAAGGAGTCGATGCAAAGATCGGGCTTCATGTCTGCTATGGAAACTACCAGCTCAAAAAGCTCTTCAGGGGTCAGTATGCAGAGCTGTTTCCGGCCATTCTGGATGCAAACGCAGACCAGATTTGTCTGGAGTTTGCCGTCTCTGATGGTGTCGGGTTGGAGCTCTTTCGGCAGTACAAGACCGACAAGGAGGTGGGGGTCGGCGTGATTGACGTGAAATCAAATGAAGTAGAGACACCTGAAGCGGTTGCAGCGAGGATCCGTCAGGCCCTGAAGTACATTCCGGCCGAGCGCATGACTATTGTGCCGGATTGCGGAATGAAATTCATGCCGCGCGCGCGGGCATATGGAAAGCTCAAGGCCATGGTTGCGGGGACGCGCATCGTGCGTCGTGAGCTGGGAGCGGAGTGATGGGGCGCAAGCCTGCCCGGCGCATCTCGGTTGAACGGCCGTTTCTCTGGATGAGGAACCTGAGCGATTACCTGGTCGGGAGCCTCCGCGGGGCAAGGAAGTTTGAGCCTGAGGATTACATGAGACAGCTCGCTGAGCAGGCGTTCACCCATGTGACGATTAACGGGCTGGGGACCGACCGTCCGCACGAAACAGGTCCTCCGGGAGACGTGTATTTCTGGTTCTACGATTACAGTCCTGATCTCGATCAGTTTGTCGACAGCTCATTGATCAAAGGGTTCTACCCCAGGGAGTACCTGCAGAAGAATCTTGAAAGGTTGAAGCGCAATGCGGAGCTTGCGCGCCGGTTTGGTCTTGTTCCGGGTCTTCACATCAACTCGCCACGGTCGATGCCCCAGGAGTTCTGGCAGAAATATCCGTACTTGCGCGGCGCACGCATCGACCATCCGCGCGAGAGTTTTCTGCCTCGGTACACACTGGCGATGGCGCATCCGGTGGTTCAGCAGCACTATCGCGAGCTCATGAGGAATCTCCTGAACGAAGTGCCCGACATCGGATTCATTCACGTCTGGACGAACGACAGCGGGGCAGGTTTTGAGTTCACGTCATCGCTCTATGCGGGAAGGAACGGCGGGCCGTATCTGATTCGCGAGTGGAAGAGCGACGAGGAAATCGAGCGAAAAGCAGCGGAGAACGTGCTGACGTATTACCGGCTTCTGCGCGACGAAGGCAGGGCGCGCAATCCCGAGTTCAGGGTCATTTGTGACCTCGGCCCCTTCTATAAGGAGCGTCGTACCATTGTGCGCGGATTGGGCGGGGGAATTGACGCGGGGTCCTTCGGGTACTTCGAGGGCCCGGCCTGGCGGGACGAGGAGCGGTTGCTTCGCGCGGCCGGGGCCTGGAATCATCGAAAGGTTGATGTTGCGGACAATAACATTCCGGGTTTTCCGTTTCCGGGTCTCGTCTATGACCGCCTGATGGATGTTCTTCGCCGCGGCGATCGCTGGATTCTCACGGCAACCACGCCGCGGACGATTGCGCCCTTCGATATCAACGCCGAAGTGCTGAAGGCGATCCAGCAACAAGGGGCTGTCGCTCTCGGGGATATTCTCCAGGACACCGCGGTGAGGTGGGCGGGTCTGGACCGGGCGGAGCGCCTCGTGAGCTACTGGAAGCTTGCAGACAGGGCGGTCAGAGCCTACCCCTCCGGAATTCCGTACAGCACGTTTGGGTTCCCCTGGTTCCGGCTGTGGGTGCGCCCATTTGTGCCCAACATTGACGCCATCCCCGAGGCGGAACGGGCGTACTATGAACGTTATCTCATTGCCACCTTCAACAATCCCACACGCATCGATTTGAACAATGACATGATGTGGAATTTTTTGACGGTCCGGGAAGCCGGTGCGAAGAAGAGGACCATCGATGCAAAAGTTCTTCCGCCCCTGAGGTCGATTCTGCACTCCCTTCAGAAGGATGTGGAGAAGGTGCCTGGAGACGTTTTTGAGGACCTTGAAGTCCGCATCAGGGCGGCGCACGCGTTTTACACAACGATGCGCAACGTCACGGCGTGGATCGAAGGCGTGCACGGTTATCTTGAGGCGGGGAGTGCGAGGGAGAAAGAACGATACAGAGAGGTTGTTCGTGAAATGATCGACCGCGAGCTCGCAAATGCAAAGGACCTCCTCGATCTGTGGCGCACCAGTTCGGTGGAATTCATTCCGATCGCGCGCGAAGGTGAGTCCCTGCATATCTATGGCACAAATTTCGGCGATCTCCTGGCAAAAAAGATCGCGCTGATGGAGCGACACAGGGATGACGAGCCATACATTGATTCTCACTACATGTGGCGGATGCCGCCGCAAACAACCGGGCATCCATGACCTGCGTCGAGCGATGTCTGCGTGCGATAGGTTTCGACCGGCCGGACAGGGTGCCGGTGATTCCCCAAGCTCACGTCTGGACGCTGTATCACTACGGCAGTACGAGTGAAGCCTGCATGGAGGATGGTTTCCTCTATGCTGAACTTCAGATCAGGGCTCAGAGAGAATTTGGATGGGATGGAGTGTTTGTGGCCACCGACAGCACTGCTCTTGCCCACAGCCTTGGCACTCCTGTGGAGATGACCGAAACGGGCGTTGTCCCTGGCTCCAGGGGGCTTTTTGAGTCCATCCGGGCAGCCCGTGATCTTCGGTTCCCCGATCCACGTGAGACCCGGTTGAATGAATGGATCAAGGCAACAGAGATCCTTGTCAGGGAGATCGGAAGTGAGGTTCTGGTGATGGCGAGGGCTGACCAAGCCCCTTTTTCCCTGGCCTGCCAGCTCTGCGGTATGCAGGAGTTCATGACTGCGCTCGGCACACGCGAACATCCGGAGGACATTCGCAGGCTTCTTCAAAAGAGCACGGAATATGTGTGGTCCTTTGCCTCTCTGCTTCTCGATGCGGGAGCGCATGTCGTTACAATTGGCGATGCACTCGCGAGCGGAAGCGTGATTTCGCCGGCAATGTTTGATGAGTATGCTTTTCCGTACCAAAAGGAAATCGCCGGTCGTGTTCACAAGAGAGGCGGAAAGCTCAGCATCCATGTTTGCGGACAGACGACCGCGGTGATGAAGCGGCTGGCGGAAACCGGCGCCGACGTTGTGGAGTTCGACGCACCCACGGATTTTGCCGAAGCATGGAAAGTTTCCCGCGACAAGGTCTGTCTTCTGGGAAATGTTGACACGTCGGAAGTGCTCACCTTTGGAACTCCAGAGCGTGTTGCGGAGGAATGCCGGAAGCGCATCGAGGCGGTGAAGCCTGAGAGTGGATACATTCTGAGCTCAGGGTGTGCGCTTTCTCCAAACACGCCGGCTGAGAATGTTCGTGCCATGGTGGGCGCGGCACGGGAATATGGAGTATATTGACAACACAATGTGCGCATATCTGAAGGAGGCCTAGCTATGATTACCCTCACGAACGAACAACTGAACCACTATCGAGAGAACGGCTATGTCGTGGTGCCGGGGCTGCTGACACAGAAGGAAGCTGATGAATTCGTGCGATATGAAGCTTCGCAGGATCCGGAGTGGCGGAACCATCTGGACAACCATAAGAGAGATGCCCATTGGGCGGCCGTGGCAAAGCATCCCAACATTGTGAACGTTGTGCGGCAGATCCTGGCGGGAAAGAAACCGATGATCGTCCAAACCATGTACCTGGAAAAAAAGCCGGCAGAACCCGGGAAGGGAACCGCCCTCCATCAGGACAGCCACTACTTGCCCAACGATCCTGATACGCTGATGGCGTGCTGGGTGGCGATGAGCGATACGGACGGTGAAAACGGCGGTTTGTGCGTCGTTCCGGGAAGTCACAAAAAGGGGCTGTACTCCACCCACAAGGCCACAAACTCGCAGGACCATCAGGTTTGGGAGTCCGAGCACCTGATGAGGGACCGGAATGGGAAGGAGTGGAAGCAGAAATTCTATTCATTTGAGATCGATGGTCTGGACCGGAGCACAATCCGGAATCTGGAGGTGCCGCAAGGAGCAGGAGTGTTTTTTTCAAGCCATACAATCCACGGATCGTACGGAAACCGTTCGCCAAACAGAGTGCGCAGGGCCTTTGCCACACATTTCGTGGCGGAGGGTACCTGGGTGCTCAGGGCTGATGTGCAGGACGTCGTTCCGGCGATCTGAAGAGCGTCAACCACCAACACTACGTCCATGAGCGATACCATCATTCAATGCGGTGACCGCAGGATCGATGCCCTCGTGCCGAGGATCAGAGGATTCCTGCAAAACGATATCACAGAATATAACATGCTGGGAACGCGTATCCGTGCGTACCGGACGCCTGATGCGCCGAGCATCTGGATCCGCGATCACAGTGACATGATGCGCGGGGCGAAATACTGGGAAACCGATCTGCAGAGCGCAATTGATCATTTTGCAGAGACCCAGACCGCGCGTGGATGGATTTTCGACTATTTCACGATGACTCCCGAAAAGGTCCCGTGCGAGAAGGAGAATTGGGCCAAATACGTCCGCGTCCCCGTCGAAGCGGATGTCGAATACCGGTTCATCAAGGCGATTCACATCGCCTGGCAGGCAACCGGTGATGACCGGTGGATGAAAGGGCTGATTCCCAACATGGAGAAAGCCCTGAAGTACATTCTTACCGATGAATGGCGGTGGGACAGGAAGACGAAGCTTGTCAAGAGAGCGTACACGATCGACACCTGGGACTTTGACTATACGGCCGGACGCCATCCGTGGCTGAATTTTCAGATCAACGATAAGACGTTTTGGGGGATCATGCACGGAGATAATTCCGGATACTACGAGGCCTTTGTCCTCCTGAGCAAAATGCTGGATCATCTCGGCAATAGATCCCGTGCCCGATACTGGCGCACCTTTGCGGAATCCTTCCGGAAACGCGCCAATAGACTTTGCTTCAACGGACGATTCTATACGCACCACGTTCCTTTGGTGCCGGTGAAAATCGATGGCGTGGATGAAAGCGAACAGCTGAGCCTGAGTAATCCGATGGATATCAATCGCGGAATGGCGACACATGAAATTGCCGCCGCCATCATACGGGAATACCGGCGGCGGGGAGAAACAACGAAGGCGTTTGCAGAATGGTTCAGCATCGACCCGCCGTTTCCGAACGGGATCCACGGTGACGAGAAGATCGTGGGTGGCGCGTACTGCAACGGAGGGATCATGCCCCTTGTCGGCGGCGAATTGGCGCTTGCGGCCCTCGAACACGGATTCGAGGAGTACGGCGTACAGCAGCTGTTGAAGTACGAGGAGCTCACGAGGAACAATGAGACCTACCTCTGGTATTTTCCCAACGGCAAGCCGGCCAGCAGGGAAACAAGCACGAGTCCGGACGCATCGCCGACCGATGGATGGGGGTCGTCGGCCATGCTCTACGCTTTGATCGAAGGCCTGGCCGGCGTTGTGGATCTTGGCATTCTGTTCCGCCGCTTACGCCTTTCCCCGCGCTGGATCGCGGCGGGCCGGAATGAGGCCAGGGTTTCCTGTGCGTACGGGCCATCGGGAACCTCGGTCGGATACACCTACGAACATCGGCCCGGTGAGCGAACGTTTGACCTCGAGATTTCAGCTCAGGGAACGGTGAACCTGCACCTCCTTTTGCCCCAAGGTTCGAAGGCGACCTCGGTGCGGGTGGATGGCCGGAAGGTCACATTCACGAACTCCAGGGTTGAAACGAGCAGGTACGTTGACGCATCGTTTCCTGTGCGGAAGTCCTGCGGCGTTTGTGTGCAATATTCATAAGAGAGCAATGGCATGAAAAGAAAAGAGTTCCTGAAGACCTCCGTGGTTGCGGCGTTGGCGATGCCGTCGACCGCCGCACATCTGCTCAGTCACAATGAACGATGGACGGACCTGAGTCCTGAGGACGAAGCCTTTTGGTCATTCGTCCGGGCACAGTTTCCGCTGACGAGGGACCGTGTCTATTTCAATACGGGGGGGCTCGGTGCTTCTCCTTATGCAGTCATTGATGCGGTCAAGGCGAAAATGGATGAGCTGGAAAAAATCTCGGAAACGGGGCATACAGAGGGGTTATGGAAGGAGATGAAGACACGGGCGGGGGGGTTTTTCGGGTGTGATGCGGACGAGCTTGCATTTATGAGGAATGCAACCGAAGGCATTAACGTCGTCTGCAATGGCCTGCCGCTCGGCGAGGGTGATGAGGTGATCACCACAACCCACGAACACGTGGCGAACGCCGTCCCCTGGCTGGCACTGCAAAGACGCCGGCGGATTGTTGTGAAGTTCTTTGAACCGTCCACGGCGTCGGCACAGGAGAACATTGACAGGGTGGAACGGCTCATGTCTACGCGGACGCGTCTGATCAGCGTTCCACACATTACGACCACCACGGGACAGATTCTGCCCATTCGCCATCTTGCGGATCTTGCCAGGGCACGACGCATCTGGCTATTTGTCGACGGTGCTCAAGCCGCGGGAATGATTCCTCTCAATCTGCACGAGTTGGGATGCGATGCCTACGCGTTTTGCGGACACAAATGGCTTCTCGGCCCCAAAGAGACAGGGTATCTCTATGTGCGGAAGGACATGCTGGACACCGTTCAGGCAAAGTTCGTGGGAGCGTATTCGGATCATGGATACGATTTTCAGAAGGGCGAATTGGCTTTCCATCCCTCGGCTCAGCGGTACGAGTATGGGACCGTGAGCGTCCCCCTGCGTGTCGGCCTCGATGCGGCCCTGCAGTTCCTTGCCCGGATCGGCATGACGAATGTCTGGAAGCGTGACCAACAGCTCTCCGCCTACTTGTACAATCAATTGAGATCGATCCCGAAGATCCGCGTGCTCTCCCCGGCTTCAGACTCGGAGCGAAGCGCGATGGTGACATTTCAGCATGAGAGCATTCCGTTCCTCAAACTCCAGGCGCATCTGAACACCTCTAACCTCAGAACGAGGGGAGTGAGCGAAGGTGGAGTCAACGGTCTCAGAATCTCCTGCCACATTTATAACAGTCGTGAGGAGATTGACAGGCTCATCGAGGGTGTGAAGAGCGCCCGAGGTTGATCCGGTGAAACGGATTTCGATTGAAAGGAAACAGTCATGAGTGCAGTACAGCCCGGTCCCGAGCCCAGGTTTGCCTTTGGCGCCTGGGCATTCATGGGCGGAATGGACGACCGGTTTGGGAAGGGATACAACAGGTTTCCGCTTGAGTTGGAAGAAGTCTTTGAAATGACGGCGAAAATCAGCGGGATGTCGTATGTGTGCGGCCATTTTCCGTCTGAGTTTCCGGATGATCCGGACCTGCTCATCAAGCTGGCCAGGGACTATAAGGTCGGAATCGGAAGCGTTGTGGCCAGGACGTTCGGTGGCGAATACAAGAACGGCGGGTTTACAAACCCTGCTCCTGTGATCCGGAAGAAAGCCATCGACAACGTGAAACGTTCGATGGAGCTCAACAATGCCATCCGGCCGGCTATGGAGGCGATGGGGAAGGATCTTGGCTGCAGGCATGCCGTCCTTTGGCAGGGAAATGACGGATCCAACGGCCTGTTTCTCTGCGATTATTCGAGAGGATGGGAACTGTTGATGGACGGCTATCTTGAAGTCCTGGAATCCGTGCCTCATTGCCAGCTCTGCATCGAGCCGAAACCGGGCGACCCGGCGGAAGATATGTTTGTACGTGAAACAATCCACGGAGTGTTCCTTGCGCGTGCTGTCGAGGACCGGATGCGCCGGAGGCTCAAGGAGCGGATTCTTGCCGAAAACGCCTCAATGAGTGCCGCGCAGTTTTTTGAGACTCTGCATAAGCGTCTGGACCCTGTGCGGGGACGCATCGTCCAGAACATCGAATACGGCCACGCACATATCGCCGGGGGCAAGTTGGCGGAGAGTATCTGTCTGGCCATGGATTTTGGAATTCTGCGTCAGATCGATCTGAACGACAACCGGAAGCACTGGGACAATGACCACATCCCCGGGAACGACAATTTCAATGAGGTGCTGGAAGCGGAATACTGGCTTTACTGGAAGGGATTCGACGGTCTGTGGAATTTCGATATCTGGCCGCAGCGCGTGCCGGGAGAAACGAAGAAGGATACGATCCGGAGATTTGCCGAACATCTGGTTGAATGCATCAATGCCACGCGGTATCGCCGCGAGCTTGTGAAACGTCTGCCTCCTCCGAATGAAATGCAGGCGTATTTTGCGGATCCGGATGAGACGAAGATTTCGAGACTTTTGCGAAGTGTCATGAATCAGAAGATCGATTTCGAGGAATCGCGCTTCATGTGAGGAGGGATGTGAACATGCACCAGATCCTGGAGTGATGCCATGCGGATGAGCACGATCAACCTCTACGACTACATCGTCGTTGGAGCCTATTTTGTCTTCATGCTGGCGATCGGAGTGTATTTCAGCCGCATCAGCAAAGGGGGCAAGGATTTCTTCGCCGGCGGCAATATGCTCCCCTGGTGGGTGTCGGGAATGTCGCTGTACATGACCAACTTCAGCGTCTGGATTTTCACGGGCGGGGCTGGATTCGCTTACGGTGTCGGTTGGTTTTCACTCATCTACTTCGGCATCGGCGGGCTTGCCTACTGGGTGGGGAGCGCGCTCACCGCGGCGCTATGGAGGAGGACTCGTTCGATTTCCCCGATCGAATATACGCACAGGCGATTCAACGGGCTGACGCGCCAGATCATCGGATGGGTCATCGCCATCAATTTTACACTCTCCGCGGGTGTACAACTTGCCTCCACCAGCAAACTGCTTGCCCCGGTCTTCGGTTTCGACATTGCTGCCGTCGTGCTGGTAACGGGCATCGTGATTCTCACCTACTCCTTTCTTGGCGGGCTTTGGGGCGTTGTTGTCACCGACACGTTGCAGGGCGTCATTCTCCTTTCCACCGCGGCCATCGTTGTGCCCGCCAGCCTGTATCTGGTGGGCGGATTCGAGAAGCTGGCGGAGGCTCTGCCCGCGTTGACATTCGACCATGTGTACAATGGGGTCCATTACGACGGACACTGGCTGGTCTCGATCTTCCTGATCTCCTCAATCGGATTTGCCGCCGGCGGCGCTCAACGCTTTTATTCGGTGAAGGACGAGAAGTCAGCCCGAAAGGTCGGATGGTTGGCAGGGGCACTGGCGCTCACGGGTCCACTCGTCTTCGGCGTGCCTCCCCTCGTGGCCAAAGTTCTCTGGCCCGATCTCTCCCAGGTGGAGTTCTTCAAGCCCTACGCCGACAGTAATCCGCAGGATCTGGTGTATCTCGGAATGTGCATGCGCATCCTTCCCAATGGGCTCATCGGCGTCTTCCTTGCGGCCATGATGGCAGCGACCATGAGTACCCTGAGCTCGGTGTACAATCTTGTCTCCTCAATCCTCTCGCGGGATGTGTACCAGGGCATATTCCGTCCCGATACCACCGATCAGCAGCTTCTCGTGGTGGGCCGCGCGTTGTCGATCATGACGGGGCTTGTCGTCACCGGCCTGGCGGTCCTGTTTGTGGAGAGCGAATTCGGAATCTTCAATCTTCTGGTGGCATTCTTTACAATGTTCAACATTCCCGTCACCGTACCCACGGCGTTCGGACTGATCTTCCGCCGCGTACCGAAATGGTCCGCCAGCGCAGCCGTTGCCTGGGGACTGGTCACGGGGGCCGTGACACGGTACATCCTGGGGTGGGACATCGGGCCACAAGTTTACCTCTCGTTTATTCTGACCTTTGGCATCTTTGTTTCATCCGGATGGTTTGGCGGGCTCTACAAGACAAACCGGCCCCTCCTGGTTGTCTTCACCCTTGGCCTGGCCGCGTTCTTCCCGTGGCTGTTCACGGACACGGCAGCGGCCGAGATCAACACCCTGCAATCGACTCTCGGCATCGCCGCAGGTGTGGCCATGGGATTGAGCCTCTACGGTTTTTCGAAGTTGTTCGCGTCCCAGACGGACGCCGACAACGCAGCTCTGGCTGAATTTTTCAGGAAACTAGACACGCCCGTCGATGTGGCGAAGGAAGTGTTCGGAGAAGGGAAGAAACAGGTTTCAACATTTCCCCTCGTTGGCGGAACGGTAGTCGTCATGGGCCTCCTCATGAGCCTGATCTTTCTGACAGAACTGACTCCAAACGAAAGGATCATTCTGACAACAATCATCATTCTGATGATTGCCCTCGGCGCGGCCATGTGGTACTTTGGCAGGAAATCAGAGATACGCGATGTCGGAACGTACATGCAATCTCGATAACAGGCGCCTTCTGATGGGTGCCATCCATTCATTCGGAGACCGTCCATGAAATCCGTCAATCTGTACGATTATATCGTCATTGCGGCTTATTTCGTGTTCATGCTCGGCATCGGATTCTACTTCATGCGCGTGAACAAGGGCGGACGAGACTATTTCGCGGGTGGAAGCATGATCCCCTGGTGGGTGTCCGGCATGACGTTGTACATGGCCAACTTCAGTGCATGGACGTTCACAGGCGCGGCGGGATTTGCCTACGCGACAGGGTGGTTCGCAATTCTGTATTTTGCCACGTGGTCGGTGTCGTACTACGTCGGTTCCCAGCTGACGGCGGCAAAGTGGAGGCGGACACGGTCCATCTCTCCGGTGGAATACACCTACACGCGGTTCAACATCACCACTCAGCAGTTTCTGAGCTGGGTAATCGCCCTGAACTTCACGCTTTCGGCGGGGGTCCAGCTCGCGTCGACGTGCAAGCTGATGGCTCCGGTGATGGGGCTGGATATCGTCCTGGTCACGCTTGTCACGGGCATCGTCATCCTCCTCTATACATTCCTCGGCGGTCTGTGGGCTGTTTCCATTACGGATGTTGTCCAGGGCGTGATTCTCCTCAGCATTACGTTTATCGTCATGCCTCTCGCCGTGGATCTCGTCGGTGGATTCGGAGCGTTGTTCGATGCTCTCCCACCGCTTGAGTTCGGGCATGTGTATAACGGTGTTCACTACACCGAGCACTGGCTGGTCTCGATCTTCATTATCATGTCCCTCGGTACGGCCGCAGGCGGAGCACAGCGATTCTACAGCGTGAAGGATGAACGCGACGCCAAACGGGTGGGAAAGCTCGCCGGGGGGCTGTTTCTCACGGTCCCACTCGTGTTCGGAATTCCCCCGCTCGTTGCCAGCGTTCTCTGGCCGGACCTGTCGCAGGTGGAGTTTTTCAGGCCCTATGCCGACAGCAATCCTCAGGACCTTGTATTCGTTGCTCTGTGTATGAAACTGTTGCCGAACGGCCTGATTGGAGTCTTCCTTGCCGCCATGCTTGCGGCGACGATGAGCGCCTTGAGCTCCGTCTATAACATGGTCTCGTCGATCCTTTCCAGGGATATTTACCAGGGCCTTATCAAGCCGGATATAAGCGACGTCGGTCTGTTGAAAGTCGGCCGTGCGTTCTCTATTATCATAGGGCTGACAGTGACGGCTCTCGCCGTTTCGTTTGTCACAAGCGAATTCGGGCTCTTCAACCTCATGCAGGCCTTCTTCACCCTCCTCAATATACCCGTGGTTGTTCCGACGGCATTCGGACTGATCTTTCGTCGTGTCCCGAAATGGGGTGCGTTCGGCTCGATTGCCTGGGGATTGATTGTCGGAGTCACTGCCCGTTACATTCTTGGTTGGGATATCGGCCCGCAGGTGTACCTTGCGTTTCTCCTGTCCTTTGGGATCTTCGTCGCTTCACCTGCGCTGGGCCGTCTTTACAAAACCAACAAGGGGAGGTTGGCCGGCATTGCGTTCGCCGTAACCGCCGTGATGGCGGCCCTGTTCCTGAATACGATTGTGGGCGAGCCCGGACCGATGACTGAGCCGCTGGCCCTCCTGATGGCGGTTGCCCTGGGAACCAGCCTGTTTGGGTTCTCGCGGTTGTACTCCATGGAGACTGAAGAACAGCGCAAGGCGGTGGATGAGTTCTTCAGGAAACTCGACACCCCGGTGGATGTGGCCCGCGAGGTTTTCGGCGCGGGAAAGAAACAGGTTTCAACATTTCCGCTGGTCGGCGGGACCACCGTTGTCATGGGTCTGCTGATGGGGCTGATCATGCTGACCGATGTCTCGCTCGGTGAACAACGAATCCTCCTGGTGATGATCGGTGTCATGATCATCTTTGGCTCGCTGATGTGGTATTTTGGGAAGAAATCGGAGATCAGAAGCGCGGCACAGTACGAGGAGAAGACAGGGGGGCGGATCTCATGACCCCGTTTGGCACGACGGCTCTCGTAACGGGCGGTTCGCGGGGGCTTGGACTGGCCAGCGCCGAGGCGCTTGCAGAGTCGGGATGCGACGTTGTTCTGAATCATTTTCAGGACTCCGGGAAGGCACGCAAGGAATGTGAACGGCTCAAAGCCCTCACAGGGAGGAAGATCATCGAAATCGATGCCGATGTCGGCGATCCAAAGGCCGCGCGGGCCATGGTGCAAAAAGCCGCCGACATGCTGGGAGGCCTTGCTATTGTCCACAGCAACGCCGGCATCTGCAGGTTCACACCGTACCTGGAGCTCGATGATGAGAACTGGCGCCTGCACATGGACACGAACTTCAACGGCGGATTCTATGTCACGCAGACAGCCGCCCGGATGATGGTCGAGCGGGGGAAGGGCGGGAGGATCATCTTTACAACCAGCGTCGGCGCGTTTCGATCGAATGCCACGCAGACACACTACTGTGCAACAAAGGGCGGGCTTCATCTGCTGGCCTTGGGAATGGCGATTGAGCTTGGGCGGCACGGCATTACGGTCAACTGCATTGCACCCGGCTGGATGCACACCGATATCAACGACGCCCAATCGCGTGATGAGGCGTCGGTCAAGCCGTGGATTGCCGCGCACGTTTCCGTTGGGCGGCTCGGGGCTCCACGCGACCTGAAGGCGGCGGTTGCTTTCCTGGCGAGCAGGGAGGCTGACTATGTCAACGGCACAACGATCCATGTTGATGGAGGATGGAACGCACAGCTATGAAGCCCTACACGATACGCGTCCTGAGCATGGGTGAAACGACGGTCCCCTGTGCCGAACTGTACTGGATGACCAGGCTCGTCGGATGGGAGCCACTGACGTTCTGGGCGGTGTTGGTCGAACATGATGAACGACGGATTCTGATCAACACGGGCTTTCCGCGCGACTACTCCGCACTCCACAAGCATTGGACGACCTGGGCAAAAGCGGCGACCGACGAGGAGGGGCATGTTCCCGTCGTGCGGGACGAACACTGGATCGTTAATGCGTTGAAGAACGCCGGCACCCGTCCTGAGGACATCGATCACGTCCTGATAACGCCCCTGACATCCTACGCGACGGGAGGGCTCGATCAGTTTCCAACGTCCCGGATCTGGATTTCTGAACGTGGATGGACGGATTTCCATCATCCCGATCCCGAGATTCCCCAACTCCCCCGGAATATCGTCTTTCCGGATCACGTCCTTCAGTGGCTTGAGGCGGGCAGGCAGAGGCTGAATTTGATTCCCGACGAAGACAAGGAGCTTTTCCCCGGCATCCGTTCCTGGTTTTGCGGCGCGCACCACCGTTCGAGCATGGCATTCGTCATTGAAACGGCGCAGGGCCGCGTGGGCGTGACCGATGCTGTGTTCAAGTACAGGAACTACGAAGAGAAGATCCCGCTTGGGCTTTCCGAATCGCTGGAAGAGCACTACAGGCTGTACGCAAAGCTGAAGCGCGAAACAGATCTGATCATCCCTCTGTACGATCCGCTCGTTGTGAAGAGACATCCGAAAGGAGTGATTTCCTGATGGGACTGGCACTGGAAGGAAAGACGGCCCTGATCACCGGCCTTGGCAGTGGCATTGGTCTTGAGACAGGCAAGAGATTCGCTGCGCAGGGGGCGCGCATTGTTGGCGTGGAAAGAAATGAAGCGAAGCTCAAGGAGGCCATTGCGTCGCTGCCATCAGGTGGAAAACCTCACGTCGCTCTTCGAAAGGACCTCCGGTTGGTTGATGAGGCCCGTGCTGTGGTTCCGGGAGCCCTGAAAGCAGTCGGATACCTTGACATTGTCGTGAACGCCGCCGGCATGTGCTACTTTACGAGGATGAACGAGATTTCTGTCGACGAATATAATGAGGTGATGGATGTGAATGTTCGCGCACTCTTCTTCATCAGCGTGGCTGCTGCAGAGTCCATGCAGGCGCCGCGGGGGGGAAGGATCATCAATCTCGGCTCGAACGCAGGCCGCAAAGGCCGTGCTCTCTCTGCCCATTACTCGGCATCGAAAGCCGCCGTCAAGAACATCACCGAATCCCTGGCCCTGGCTTACGGATCGAATAATGTGGCTGTGAACACCGTTTGCCCGGGTCCCACCGACACTCCGATGTGGGAAGGGAACTTCAGGGGATTGAAGGCGATCACCGGGAAAGATCCCGATGAATTCTGGGAGACCTGGCGGAAACAGACTCCGTTGGGGAGAATCGGGACGGCGACAGATGTTGCGAACCTCATTTGCTTTCTCGTTTCCGAGGAGGGCTCGTTTATCAACGGTCAGGAAATCAACGTGTGCGGCGGATTCATGCTGACGAGTTGACGACCTGAAATCTCCAATAACCAATAACCAATAACCATACCCGCCCTTGAACCTCAAACGATCAACAATTCTCGGAAGAGATCTCCGGCAGGATGAGCCATCAGAAGTGGGCATCTCCACACTTCAACAGGCTTATGCCGCAATGGACCGGGGGGATCTTGCAGAAGCCAGGCGTATCGTGGAGTATGCCCGACTGGAGTGGCAGGTGGTCCACGACATGTACGTGAACTGGTCATGGTCCTTCTTTACCTATATTGCGAACACCTACGGCGAAGAGGAATTGGAGAAGGCGATGCGCGCCGTGCTGGGAAGCTATTACAAGGCCCGGTACGACAAGGCCATGGCATCAGATGTGAAGACTCAACTGCAATTGACGGTGGAAGGATTGCGGGGACACCTGATGGGCAGGGACAGACAAGGTGAAATTGAGGTGAGGGAGGAGGCCGACAGGTATGTTCTGCGGCTTGACCCATGCGGGAGTGGCGGTGTGGCGCGTCAGCGGGTGGAAAGCGGCCGGGAACCCCGTCCGGACCTGTTTGGCTTTTCCCGGAAGGCGGGTCCGCTTACCTGGGGCAAGGAGAAGGTTTGTTATTATTGCGCCCATTGCTCGATGGTCAATGAGATCCTTGCCATTGAGAACTACGGACATCCCATGCGAATCACGGAGTACCCGGAGAAAGCCGAGGATGCCTGCGTGTGGTACATCTACAAGGATCCAACGAAGATCCCCGCCGAGTACTATGAACGCGTGGGCAAGCAGGCTCCCCCCGGCGCGCCGCGACTGACGGAGGACAATCGATGAAAAAAAGAACCCCCGAGACTGCCTGGTCCACGCCCTGGGACGCACCGCTGGTGCCGGAGTTTCCGTTCACGTTTCGGAACGTAGAGGTGCTTACGCTTTCCTATCGCACCACGGAGGACGCCGTCAGGTCGCTTCTACCCCCGCCTTTGAAGATGACCAGCGACCGCATCGTGGTTCACATCTACAACATGCGCGATGTCGAGTGGCTGGGATCCTACGGCGAATGCAATGTGATGATCGGTGCAGAGCTTCCCGGCAAGGCAAAGGGCGGCTACAGCCCCTACCTGTTTCTGAGCAGCGATGTCGGACTTGCCCATGGAAGAGAAGTGCACGGACAGCCAAAGAAACTGGCCGACCCGCGTGTGGAAGTGCGCGGGGATCTCATTGTGGGTACAGTGACCAGGAACGGCATTGATATTGTCACGGGCACGATGGCCTACAAACAGGAACGCGGCTCGCTCGAGGAGTTCAAGAAGCTGACCTTCGATTTCGCCGTCAATCTGAACTACAAAGTCATCCCTGGAATTGAGGGGAAGACGGCGCTTCGCCAGATCACGAGCCGCTTGTTGACCGATGTGCAGGTTGACGAGTGCTGGATCGGTCCCTGCACGGTCGAGCTCCGCCCGAACATCCAGGCCCCTGTCTTTCGCCTGCCCGTCGTCGAGCCCGGACCCGGAATGTACTGGAAGGCGAATTTCACGCTGGTGGAAGGAAAGGTATTACACGATTACCTCAAGTGACCGTGAGCAAGGTTGTCATCACAGACTGGGGTTTTCCATCGCTGGAACCGGAACAAACAGTTTTCCGCGGCCACGATGTCGATCTCGTGCCTCATCAGTGCAAGACCGAAGACGAGGTCGCGGCGGTGGTGGCCGATGCCGATGTGGTCATGGCGCAATGGGCGCCCGTGAGGGCGAAAGCCATCGGGGCGATGAAGCGATGCAAGGGGATCGTCCGTTACGGGATCGGAGTTGATAACATCGATCTCGAGGCGGCACAGAAGCGCGGTATTCCGGTCAGGAACGTTCCCGATTACTGTCTCGATGAGGTTGCCGACCACACCATTGCCATGATGCTGGCGCTGCAGAGGCAGGTGATCACGGTTGCTGAGAGGGTGAAGAAGGGTACATGGTCGATCACGCCTCCGCTGAACTTCCCTCCGCTTCGGGAATCGGTGCTGGGATTGGTGGGATTTGGGAGGATTGCGCGGCTGGTTGGCCGGCGCGCCCGGGCGTTTGGGATGAAGGTTGTCGCGTACGATCCGGCCGTGGCGGAGAAGGAGATGGACGAGTCCGGCGTCGAGGCAGTGCCTTTGAACGATTTACTGGGCATCGCAGACGTGGTGAGCCTCCATTGCCCGTTGACCGACTCCACCCGTCATATGATTAACAGGTCAACGCTCGCACGGATGAAACCGCTGACTCTTCTCGTCAACACCAGCAGGGGAGGATTGGTGGATTTGAATGCCGTGGTGGACGCCCTGAGGGAAGGGAGGCTCGCCGGTGCGGCGTTGGACGTGTTTGAAACCGAGCCCCTGCCGCAGAATCATCCGTTTCTTTCGCTCCCCGGCGCCCTGGCGACAAGCCATATCGCCTGGTTCAGTAGTGCCAGTGTTGGTCAGTTGCAAAAGCGGGCGGCAGAGCAGGCATTGGATCTTCTTCGTTCATAGGCGGATCATGGAAACTGGATTCCGGATTTCATCATCGTTCATTGAAGAGCAGAACAAGCGGCTGGAGCCCCGCGCGAACCGGGACTATGACGCGCTGGGAGAGATGCTGGACGCGCGGGGGATTGCCCTGGACGCTCTGGTAGCCAAGGCTGCGGCATTTGAAGTGGCCCTCCCCACGTGGGCGGTCGGAACGGGGGGTACCCGGTTTGCGCGTTTTCCGGGCGGTGGAGAGCCGCGAACCGTCGAAGAGAAGCTGGTGGATTGCGCGACCGTGCATCAGCTTATGCGGATTACTCCGCGTGTGTCACCGCACATTCCCTGGGACAAGCCGGCAGACCCGCAGGCTCTCAGGGCCGTTGCGGAGTCGCTGGGCCTGGGATTCGATGCGATGAATTCGAACACGTTTCAGGATCAGCCAGGGCAGAACCTGAGCTACAAATTCGGGTCTCTGTCCCATACGAACAAGGCAGTGCGGCAACAGGCCATTGAGCATAACCTTGAATGCATAGAAATCGGAAGGGAGCTTGGTTCAAAGGCCCTCACAGTGTGGATCGGGGATGGGTCCAACCTGCCTGGCCAGATCAGTTTCCGCCGGAGCCTCGAGCGTTATCTGGAAAGTCTTCACGTCATCGTGAGCCACGTGCCGAATGATTGGAGGCTTTTTCTCGAATACAAGCCTTATGAACCGGCGCTCTATGCGACGGTGCTGAACGACTGGGGGACGGCCTATTACTGTGCATCCCAGCTTGGGCCGAAGGTTTTCTGTCTGGTCGACCTTGGTCATCATCTGCCGAACACGAACATTGAAATGGTGGTTTCCCGACTCCTGCAATGCGGCAAGCTTGGCGGATTTCATTTTAACGACAGCAAGTACGGGGACGATGATCTTGATGCAGGCAGCGTCAAGCCCTTCCAGTTGTTTCTTGTCTTCCACGAGCTGGTGAGTGCAGCCGAAGATGCGAATGGGAATCAGAATCTTTCCTACATGATCGATCAGAGCCACAACGTTACCGATCCGTTGGAATCGCTCATGCTCTCCGCGGAAGAGATCCAAAGGGCGTTTGTACAGGCGTTGCTGGTGGACCGGAAGGCGCTTGCGGCGGCGCAGGAAGAGAACGATGCAGTCATGGCGCTCAGAACGCTCAAAGAGGCCTTTCGTACGGATGTCACTCCGGTTCTCCGGCGTGCGCGACGGAACACCGGGGGTGCCATTGATCCCATTCTGACGTACCGCGCGAGCGGCTACCGGGAGCACAAGGCGAAGGAGAGACCCGCGCGCGTGGGGACATCCGCGGGGATCGTGTGATGCCCCGGATTCTGCTTGACAAACGAACGGATTAGACGTATACTGGATGAAACACCATTCAATTAGCAAAACTCCCATGCCTGTCGACTACACGGTCCCTGCCATCGACCGGGCGGTGCGCCTTCTGGAGATCCTTTCCCTGGCGCCCCACGGGCGGTCCCTTGCCCAGTTGGCTGACGAGCTCGCCGTGCCCAAAAGCACGCTCTTCCGTATTCTCCATACGCTTGAGGAACACGCTGTCGTGATCGAAGATCCGGATCGCAAGGTGTTCACGCTTGGGATGCGGCTCCTCGAATGGGGTCATGCCGCCCTGTCGCGCATTGATCTGAAGACCGTCGCCCATCCGTATCTTCAGAAGCTTGCCCATGAAACGCGCGAGAGCTTCTATCTCGCCATCCTCGACCATGACGACGTCATCCTCATCGACCATGTGGACACGCCGGAAGTGTGGAAAATGGTCACGCGGCTCGGCCATCGTTCCCCGATTCATTGCACGGCCTCCGGACTTGTTCTCATCGCTGATCGTGACCCACAAGACGTGGAGCGCCTGATCGGCCGCAAGGGATTGAAGAAGTTCACCGAAACCACGATCACGACGACAACGGCCCTCAAACGTCGGCTTGCCCGCATACGCAAGGATGGATACTCGATCGTCGATGGCGAATACAAGCCCGATCTCTGCGCCATGGCTGTTCCCATCCGCGACCACACGGCCAGAGTTGTGGCCTCGCTCATGACGGCCATTCCGTCGGAGCGCTACCGGAAGAGCAAGAGAAAGGCGAAGGAACTGATTTCCTTCCTGGTGCGCTTCGCCGGCCAGATTTCAGCACGGCTGGGGTACAATTCCTCCAAATCGCCTTCAGCACATTCCTGAGCCATGAAGACTCTCGAACTCGGCATTGTCAGCGACGAGATCTCCCCCGATTTCGCCGTGGCGGTAAAGTATGCAGTCGAATGGGACATCCGGATTGTCGAGCTTCGCATGCTCCAGTCCGGACGCGTGCCGTCCGTACAAACAGCGGAAATCAAATCCGTCGGCCGCATGGCCCGGGAGAACGGCATACGCATTTCCGCCCTTTCGCCGGGGATTTTCAAGCACACGCTTTCGCAAACAAAGGAAGTCGGGCACGAGATCGCCAACACGCTTCCCCGAACGATCGATCTCGCGGGAGAACTGGGCACGAACCTGATTATCGTGTTCGGATTCCAGCAGGAGAACAATGAGGACCCGGGACGGGAATCGTTGTGGCTGGATGCCATGAGGCGCGCCGCGGAGATCGCAGGAAAAGCAGGCATGGATCTGGCAATCGAGAATGAGCCAGGATTCTGGTGCAGTTCCGGTGCGACAACCGCCGGCCTGCTCAAGAAGGCCGAAATGAAGAACCTTGGGGCCAACTGGGATCCCTGCAACGCTTATGGGGCCGAACCCAGGCCTTATCCGGATGGGTATCAGGCAGTCAAAGAATTTGTCAGAAATGTCCACGTCAAGGATACCCTCGAGGGATCGTTGATCCGCTGTGTGCCGGTGGGGGAAGGGGCAATCGACTGGAAAGGTCAGATGGAAGCCCTGATGAGGGATGCAATCGTTTCCCATGTCACGATTGAGACCCACTGTCTGCCGCTGATCGAGAAATCCAAACAGAACGTGGAAACTCTCCGCAGGTATCTTGCGGAACAATCCTCCTAACCCGGAGCGTCTCATGAACCTTGAACGGCGGTCCTTTCTGAAGACCCTTGGCACGGGAGCACTCGCCACGACCCTTCCGTTCCGTCGATACAACCTTGCTCCACCTGAAATCGAAAAACAGCGCCTGCACCAGGATTATCAGTCCAACAACGAAGGCGTGGAATATTATCTTCTTGGCAACGGCCTGATTCTTGCAGGGCTCCAGACGTCTCTGCGGGAGGAAGTGGGAACCCATTGCGGCCTCCTGGTGATGTCACCGCAGCATTTCGGAAGAAAGATCAGCACGTATCTCTATCACCCGGAGCGCGGCCTCCAGAACTCCCGCTGTATTGTGAACGAAGGTGGCGCCTCGCATGTCGCTCAGCCCCCCACGTCGCGGGTTTCCTGGACCTACCCTGATGGAATTCCAACAGTGCGCATGGACTGGTCGGCCGGAGGATGCGAGGTTTCCGAGGAGCTGTTCAATCCTCCAAAGGACGCCGTTCTGGTCAGAACCGTCCGTGTCAAAGGTGGGAGGAACGGAGCGAAAGACGTGTCCATCATTCTTCTGCTGTATCCCAACCAGATGTACTTCGATGAGTACGACGTTGATCGCGTGAGGGGTACTTTGATGGCAAGCGGATACAAAACACTCAGGTTGTTTGCTTCAAAGCCCCCCGTACCTGGTGACCGGCATCTGACGGTGTCTGTGGGTGATCTTGCCCCCGGCGAGGAGCAATCCGTGATGTTCTTCCTGACCCTCGATACGACCCGGGAAGCTGTGGAGCGCAAGGGCATCAAACGAATGACTGAAGAGGCCCGTACGTTTTGGAGAACCGTGACGAGTGTCAGGACCGGAGATGACGGCCTCGATCACTTGTTCAGAACCGCGGTGTCCGGCCTCCGCGCCGTCGTGGCAAAGTCCGGAAAAGTCGACGGCAGTCTGTGGCAGTACAACTTCGAGTGGGTGCGTGACCAGTCCCTCGTGGCAACCGGGGCCGTCATGGCAGGGCTTGACGATGTTGCGGAGCCCATCCTGAGGAGGATTCTGGCGCGGTCGGTCGATGAGGAGGGACGCACGGTCGATGCAAGCCGTCACCGGTCCGCCGAGAACATCGAGCTGGATCAAAACGGCACACTGCTCTATGCGCTCTGGACTCATTGGACCTGGACCGGAAAGACGGATGTCATCAGGGAGCATTGGAAGAAGATCGGTGCGGTGGCGGATTACGTCCTGAGGCCGGAGTTCCGCGATCCGGAATCAGGGTTGCTCAAGAACAGCCGCGAGTTCTGGGAGCGCGACAAGGGATTCGGAGTCAAGGAAGGTTTCGAAAACGCATACCAATTCTGGAATATCATCGGCCTTGAAAAGGCCGCGGCCATGGCCTCATTGCTCAAACAGCCCGCACGTCAGCAGAGATGGCTCGAGGCTTCGCGCGCAATGAAGAATTCCTACCTCCACCACCCAAGGCTCTCATTGGTGGAGGACGGCCGCTTTATCAAGAGGCGTATGCCGAATGGACAAGTCCAATGGACCTTCGAACCTCCGAATCGGGCAACCATGCCCCCGGGCATGCCGATGAATGTTGAAGAGATTTCGTATTGTGACCCTGATACCTCGAGCGCGTTCCCCATCATCCATGGTGTGGTGGAGCCGACGAGTTCGGTTGCGTTGAAAACGCTTGAGTCCCTTGAAGTCCTCTGGAATCAGCGATGGACCACGGGAGGGTATGCGCGCTACCACGTCACATCGGAACCGGATTCGCCCGGCCCGTGGCCCTTTGCGAGCCTCTTTCTGGCACGGGCCTACTTTGAAGCAGGGAACGATGAGAAGGTGTGGCGCGTGCTCCGCTGGCTTCAGAGTGTACAAGGCGGCAAATCGGGATCGTGGTTTGAGCTGTACGGAGACAGGCCCGTGCCTCCTCTGCCACCGGTGGGGATTATTCCCTGGACCTGGGCAGAGTTGTCCATGTTCTTCATGCATCATCTCTTCGGCGTACGTCCTCAGCCGGATGCCCTGACGCTCCGCCCGCGGCTCCTTGCGGGACTCTCAACGATGGAAACGAACACAAGGATCCGGGGAAAGAATGTTCATCTCTCGGTGACAAGGTCCGGAAAAGAGCCCTCTGCCGTTGTCAACGGCAAACGGCAGGAACTGAAGGAGGGTGTCCTTCGCCTTCCTCTTCCGGCGAAAGACCTACGCGTCGAAATCAACCTGTGATGGCGACCGAACGATTCTTTGATTTCAAAAGCCTCGATGACATCCGATCCGAAGCCGAACGCCTGAGGGTGGAGATTGCATTTGAGGAGAAGCTAGAGGCCGTTTTCAGGCCTGTCAGGATCGGTGATCGGACCATAGGCAACTCGATGGGGATTCATCCGATGGAAGGTTGCGACGGAACGCTGGACGGGAAACCGGATGAGTTGACGGTGCGACGGTGGAGGAGGTTTGGGGAAGGCGGAGCGAAGCTGATCTGGGGGGAGGCGACAGCAGTTGTGCCGGAAGGGCTTGCAAACCCGCGCCAACTCCTGATCAGTGAGAAGAACCTGAAATCCCTCGCCGGTTTGGTACACACTGCGCGCTCGGCCCACGCTGAACGATATGGGACGAATGACGACCTCCTGGTGGGGTTGCAGTTGACGCATTCCGGGCGCTACAGCTACCTGAAGCCTCTCATTGCGTACCACCATCCGCAGGCCGACACGGTTACGTATCTCGACAAGGCAAAGGGTGTGCGAATCCCTGCAGATTATCCGGTCATGAGTGACGATGACCTCGAACGTCTCGAGGATGCTTACGTTGCAGCGGCGCGCCGGGCCTTCAAGGCGGGGTTTGACTTCATCGATATCAAGCAATGTCATACCTATTTGCTGAATGAACTGCTCGGGGCCCGAACGCGTCCCGGAAGATACGGCGGCGATTTTGAAGGACGCACGCGCTTTATCCGAAACGTCCTTGGGAAGATCCGGGCGGAGCTGGGCAATGCCCTGTTGATCGCGTCCCGGTTGAACGCGTTTGATGGTGTTCCATTCGCAAAGGATCCAAAGACAGGAGTCGGAATGCCGATTCCTTTTGAAGTTCCTTATCGCTACAGCTTTGGCGTCGATCAGAATGATCCTCTGAAAGAGGACCTGTCCGAGCCGATCAAACTCATTCGCCTCATGCGAGACTATGGTGTCTCGATGGTCAACGTCTCGATGGGGAGTCCATACTACAATATGCATTATGGCCGTCCTTTTGAGCGTTCGCCGGACGACGGATACTACACTCCGGAGCATCCCCTCATCGGCGTGGCGCGTCATTTTCGCATCACGGGAGCCATCCAGAAAGCCTTCCCCGATCTTGTCGTGGTGGGAACTGGCTACAGCTGGCTGCGGCAATTCCTTTTGAATGCGGGGGAATGGAATCTGAGAAACGGGCGGGTGACCATCGTCGCGACCGGCCGCGGGGCGATCGCCTATCCCGACTATGCCGCCGATGCAAGGAAGTACGGGGAACTGCAACATTCCCAGGTCTGTCTGGCCATCAGCTACTGCACGAATCTGATGCGTGCCAAGAACAATGAGCTTGGCCAGTATCCTGCAGGCTGTGTGCCGAGAGACGAAGTCTATACTGCCGTTTACAAAGAATTGCTTGCGAGCCGCGCGAAGACGCGGTCTGCCAAAGCAAGATCCTGAAGAACTGCATCCCACGGAATGGATGAAGACGAAGATTCGCATCGCCCAAATCGGCATTACCAGCCACGGTCAAACGATCCTTAACGCCATTCTGAAGGCCCCTTCGCTGGAGCTGGTTGCATTGCATGACCTGAAGGCTCAGGAATCCCGGGCAATGGCGAAGAAGCTTGGAGTGAGGCACATCGAATCCTATGAGGCCATCGTTGCGGACTCCGAAGTCGATGCAGTGGCGCTTGTGACGCCAAACCACGTTCATGCGGCGCAAATGGCGCTTGCGATCGACGCAGGCAAGCACATTTTCGTGGAGAAGCCCATCAGCAGAACGGTTGCCGAGGCCAAATCAGCCATCGCGCACGCGAAGCAGAAGGGCGTTGTTCTGATGGTTGGGCACAACACCCGGCGACGCGGTATCTTCCGGAAGTCGCGCAAGGTTCTGGAATCGGGAAAACTCGGTGCGATCGTGGGCGTAGAAATGAACATGTCCCGCCCTGCGGGCCTGTTTGGCGACCTTCCCGAATGGAAGGCCGACCCCCGTACAGCCTCGCTCGTTCCAATGACTCAGCTCGGCATTCATTTTGTTGACGTCGTGCACTATCTCCTGGGCCCAATCCGTCAGGTGGCCTGTGTGGCCAATCACACAGCCATGCCCGGAGGAGCTCTTGACGCCGCATCCGCGGTCTTTCGCCTCGAATCCGGCATCCCCGCCGTTCTTTCCTCGTACTACATTACGCCGGATGTCTACTCGTTCCGGATCTACGGAACCAGAGGCATTCTCTCCTGCACAGTCAACGGCGTAAGCCTTCAGGTCCTGAAGAACGGTACGCTGGCGACGGATCTGGAAGAGGATTTCAGCGCCGAGGGCTTCGCCAGTTACGAGGAGGAGATGGAGGAGTTTGGCCGGTGTGTGTTGGAAGGAAAGGAACCTGAGACAGGGGGAGAAGGGGGACTGGCGGCGCTGGCTGTGATCGAGGCCATGACGGAATCGCTGAAAACCGGACGGATCATTGATCTAAAGGAGATGTTTTCATGAACAACTCCTCCCGCAGGGAGTTTCTGAGCCGCACGGGTCTTGTTGTGGCCGGGCTGTCGCTCGGTGCGTTCGACGCCCTGGCCGTGCAGGGTCCGGAGCGATCGGCAACCGGTCTCTTGTTTGATGAGTCGGACAAGGACCGCATGCGAGCGACCGTACGTCATCCACGCTTTGCGCCGTTTTGGAAGACTGTTGTTGAGGCAGACCTGAAAGCGGACGCAAAGTTTCTCCGGTCCGAGTTGAAAACCAACAGCCATGTGTACGACATGCTGAGGGCGAGGAAGATCCTCGAACGGACCTCGTTTGCCTATGCTCTCACCGGAGACGGCAATCAGTATGCGGTTGCGCAACTGGCGATGGAAAAGATCCTCGAGTACCCGAAATGGGATTATTTTTTCGAAGGCGGTGAGCTGGTAATCGGTCTCCAGAGGGCACCTGAAGCGACAATAGCGATGGCTCTTGCACTGGACTGGATGGGTGACATGCTGTCGCCGGCATTGAGACAGGAAGCGGAGAAGCAAATTGCGGAAAAAGGCGCGCCCCCGTGTTATCGAACGCTCTGGGGAATGCTGCATCCCGACCGAGTGAGAGGCTGGACGATCGATCCGAACAGCGACTACCGGTTCCGCCACACGCTCAATCTCAGCCGCTGGCCGATCATTCTGAATTCAACAAACCTCAAGGTTATTCCCATCGCCGGTCTCGGGGTTGCCGGATCCCTGCTGGCCGGAAAGCATCCCGAGGCGCAGAAATGGACGGATCTGGCCATTCAGAGCGCCCGGGCATTTGCGCCCATGTTCGGTGCGGATGGAAGTTACGAAGAAGGTGTGAGTTATTGGGGATACACCGTACTTCACCTGGCTCTTCTTGTCGAAGTCCTTGGACGCCGGCAGGGAATCGATCTGAATTCCTTGATCAACTTCACGGGTACGGTTCGCTACGGCCTGAACATGTCCATGCCGACGAATGGCAAACAAGGGGACTGTGTGAATTTTGGCGACGCCAGCGTCGTCGGCGATACGTCGGTGGCCGCCTGGGTCGCGCGACGGTTCCATGACCCGATCGCCCAATTCGTTGCACTGGAGATCGGCGAAGTCAGCAGTCACTATGCGGTTGTGTGGTACGATCCCAAGGTTCAGCCGCAGAAGCCCGGACCGGAGCTCCACGATGTCCGGTTTTCCAACGATCTCGTGATTTCGCGGACGGGATATGATGTGGCAAGCACCGTGGTGGCGATGAGGAGCGGCATGCCCGGAAACCATGAGCATGCAGACCGGAACAGTGTCATCCTGAAAGCGCGTGGGGAGCGCCTCCTGCACGATCCCTTCAAGGCCTCCTATTCCTACACCGAGCCGCACTGGCTGCTCAGGCAGACAGAAGCCCATACAGCGGTCCTCATCAACGGCAAGGGGCATCAGTACCATGACGGCAAAGAGGGGACGAATGCCTCGTGGGCGGAAGCACGTGTGACTCACTACCGGGCAAACGAAACCTCCACCATCGCCACAAGCGATGCCACGGAAGCCTACAGGCTTGTTCATCCGACGGCCCGGGAAGTTCTGCGAACGATGATCTTCGTCAAACCCGACGTCCTCATCCTCTTTGATAGCGTGCGATTGGATTCGCCAGGATTGGTTCAGGCGCGATTTCAGATTTATAACGAAGATGGGAAGGGGAGCGGACGTGCTCTCGGGAACCGGTTCACTATAGAGCGTCCAGGAGTCTCATTGCACGCCTCTGTTGCCGGCTCATCGAATCCACGGGTTCTTGTGGGAACGCTGGACCTCCCCGAAGAGCTTGGTGTTTTCCCTTACATCGAAGTGAATCATGGTCCGTCGTCTGTGCATGGGCTTCTTACCGCATGCCAGGTGTCGGCAAGCGATTCTCCCCGGCCTGACCTCGATATCGCGCAGGAGAACGGAATGTGGCGTGTGTCCGGAGCGCAGGATGGAAGGAGATTTGCCGTGAAGATCGGGATGGATTCAAGCGTGCAAGTGGAGTTTTCCTGACCCTGGTGGATGCGGGAGAATGCCGGGCCGACGGTGGCCGGCGGAATGCTTATCGAATAGCCATATGAAACCTTCTGACAAACACTTCCAGGAAGCCTTGAGACTCATTCCCTGGGGTACGCAAACCAACGCGAAGCGTCCCTATCCGGCATTCGATGAAACGATGCCCAAGTATATCGTTCGTGGAAAGGGCTGCCGCATTTGGGACATGGAAGGGAAGGAATACATCGATTACCGCCTGGCGCTGGGTCCGGTCACGCTGGGCTATTGCTATGATGAAGTGGATAATGCGGTGCGTGAGCAGATGAAAAACGGCGTGCTGTTCAGCATGGCAAGCCCTCTGGAGCTTGACCTGGCACGGGTGCTCCACGAGGTCATTCCGAATGCCGAAATGGTGAGGTTCATGAAGACCGGCGAAGACGCCAATTTGAGCAACGTCCGCATCGCCCGGGCCCATACGAAGCGCGAGATGATTCTCACGAGCGGCTATCATGGATATCCGGACTGGTTTGCCGTCGGCGAAAGTCCGGACAACGGTGTTCCTCTGATGCTTCGCGACTATGTGCAGGAGATTCCGTGGGGAAACATGGAAATGGCGGAAAAGCTCATTCGGAAGTACAACGAACGGCTGGCGTGTGTAATCTCTATACCGTACGACATGAATGAGGATACGAGCGGGGCATACGTAAGACACCTCCGGAAACTCACGGAAGAATACGGAATTCTGCTGATTCTCGACGAGGTGTGGACCGGATTCCGGCTGGCGCTTGGCGGGGCGCAGGAATACTTCGGGGTCAAGGCCGATCTTGCCAGCTATGCGAAGGCCATGGCAAATGGCTACCCTCTGTCGGCCTACGTAGGCAAGTCCCGATATCTGTCCGAGCTGAATCATTTCAAAATGACGACAACGTATGCGGGCGAAACGCTGTCCATTGCCGCGGCCCTCGCGACGATCTCCGTGATGAGACGTGAGAAGGTGCATGAACATCTCTATCGCATGGGAAAACGGCTCATGGAGGGCTTCAACGTCCTGGCAAAAGATCTGGGGATCGAAGCCTACGCCGCAGGACTGCCGGTCTCTTCATTCCTGAAATTCAACACAGCGGACAATGAGTACAACGCGCGTCTGGAGTATCTTTGGTTTCGCGAACTGTTCCGGGAAGGCATCTTTGTCATGCTCCGCTGGTTCATCTCGTACTCCCACAAGGAGGCCGACATCGACCAAACCCTCGAACGCGCCCGGACTGCCCTGAAGCGGGCATTGGACGCCGAAACGCGTGAACGATCATCCATCAAACCATTCTATTGGTAGCCTGCATGACACGGGAATACATTGATTGCTATGCCATGGTCGGCCGTAAGGGGCCGAAGGACGTTGAAACGCAGTATGAAACGGAAGTCCTGCTGGAAGAGATGGAGTGGTGCGGGATTCATGGAGCGCTGATCGCCCACTCGGTTGCAAAGGAATACGACCCGATGTACGGCAATCGCATGCTTCTGGATGAGCTGCGGAAGAGTCCACGACTGTTCGGCGTGTGGACCGTGATGCCGCATCATACAAGGGAGTTCCCGAAGCCGAAGGATGCAGTGCGTGAAATGAAGGACCAGGGAATCCATGCGGCAAAAATGTACCCGCGCGCCCACCGGTATCCATTCACTCCCGAGTTCTGCGGAGAGCTTCTGGCAGAACTCGAGAAGGAGCAGATTCTGCTGATGGTCGAAGGCGGACATTGTTACAACCCGGACATCCTGGAGCCGACGAACCAGGTCCTTCTCGCCGATCTTGATGTCATGCTGACCCGCCATCCCTATCTCAACGTTGTTCTCCTGGCCTCCCGCTGGGAATCCACCCGCTTTGTCGAGCCTCTCATGCGAAGGCACAAGCGATTGCATCTGGAGCTTTCCAATCATCAGGGTAACCGGGCCATGGAAGTGTTTGCGGAATGGTACGGTGCCGAGAGGATTGTCTTTGGAACAGGCGCCCTTGAAAAATCTCCCGGAGCGGCGAAGGCGTTCGTGGACTATTGTACGCTGAACGACGGCCAGAAGGCCGCGATAGCCTCGGGCACGATCAGGAAGCTCGCCAGGCTCGACACGACGCTTGCCGGCTATGGAGAGGACCGTTCGGGGGACTCCATCCTTCAGCGTGCAAAGGAGGGCAAGCCGTTGGACGACATGCTTGTCATCGATTCCCATGCCCACATGTCGCACGACGGTGCCGGGGGAATCGGCTTCCTGCACCAACCCTACGGCGATGCAGCAAGCATGAGGGAGCGCGCAAAGCTCATGGGCATTGATGCTATGTGCGTGAGTGGCTTTCTGGCGGTGTGGACGGACTACGCCGAGGGAAATAAGATTATTGTCGATGCCATGCGGAGGTTCCCGGATTTCTACCACGGGTACGCCTCCCTTCAGCCACAGTACGTAAAGGACTGGAAAAAGGAATGCGATCTGTGGTACAAACAGCATAAGATGGGAGGATTGAAGCCATACTATCCGCGCACATTCATTCCGTATAACGACAAAGCCTGGGCCCCCTGGTTTCAGTATGGCAACAGCATCAACGCCTACGCGCTGATCCACCCATCGCCCAATGTTGTCGAAGAGGCGTCAGACCTGGCGCGCCGCTATAAGAACATCTCTTTCATCCTCGCCCATTCCGGGGCGTCGTTCAAGGACGCACGCCTGGCAATCGAAGTGGCGAAGAAATACAGGAACGTGTTTCTCGAGATCACGCTCACGTCGGTAACCTACCGGGTCATTGAGTTTATGGTGAAACACGTCGGAGCCGACAGGGTGCTGTTTGGCACGGATCAGCCCATGCGGGATCCCATCCCGCAGTTCGGATGGATGGCATACTCCCACTGCTCGGTCGGGGAGAAAAAGAAGATGTTTGGTTTGAACATGCAAAAGATCCTGAAACGTGTGAAGATTCGGAAGTGAAGGCATTTGCGATTCTTGGAATGATTCTTCTTGCGCCTATCCCGATACAGGCGCGACAGCTGGAAATCGGGAATGAGCGCGTGAGGGTTCGTGCGGAGCGGGTGGAAGATGGTTACCGCGTGCTCTTTCTTGCCGAATCAGACGGGACATGGAAGGAGATTCTTGGGGGCGGGAGCACATTCAGGCCTGACCCGTCACTTCGCATCGGAGGGCGGGACATCCGGATCGAATACATTCGGGCCTGGTTGGAAGACGGTGGGAAAACGCTTGTTCTCGAAGCCGATTCCGAGATCGGGCAGGTGAAGAAGACGATTCGCCTCAGAAAGAACGACCGATTTGCTCACGTCATGGTGACGGCGGAATTTCGGGAAAGGATTGAGCTTCAACATCTTCTCTCAACCTATTCGTTCCTCCCGGGGAACGAGCTGGATTTTGTGTTCACGCCGCAATTGAGGCCGGAGGACGATGAAGTCATCGCCGACCACACATTCAGAGCACCGGCGCTCCTCTTTCAAAGACAAGAGGATTGTGCGGCCCTCATCCCCGACCTGCAGACGATCGATGGCCGGATGAGGCCTGTCCGTTCGGGTGCCGATGTCCGCGTTGATGTCGCTCCGCTGCCTTTCCTGTCGTTCGGGCTTCTTCCGTGGGAAAAGAAAGGACATGTATACTATTCACATTCAGACAGCACGCGGGCGATTGTCGAAGCTGGTACGCCACTGACGTTCGGGTACTACGTTTTTGTGAATGCATCTGCATCTCGGGATGGCGGGTATCAAGCCACCGTCAGATTTCAGTGGGAGAGATTCGGGCGGCCGAATTTTCTGCGCGCCCCCGGCCCGCAGGCCGAGCCCTTTGTTTCGTACAAACGCAAGGCCTGGGAGCAGTTCGTGCCACTCGTGGCGCTCGATACGGTCTATGGGGGAAAACCCGTCACTTTGCTTCGCCAGGAACGGCTTGCATGGAGCAACAAGCTTTCCCAGGCGGCTAACAATGACAACTGGTTCAACGTGTGGTTCAACTCGCTCCGAACCGCGTATGGGATGTATTTGCATGCGCGCGCGACCGGCAATGAACAGCTTAAAAAACGGGCGATAGGAAACCTGAACCTTGCCCTTTCCGCCCCGCAATATGATGGAATCTCCCCATCGATATTCTATGTGGACAGCACGGGTGGTCACTGGGTCGCCGATCACGCATGGGGAGGCATTCGCGAGGGTACGTGCTACGCCATGTTCCACAATTCCTGGACGTCTTTCTGGCTCCTCCGATGGGGCGACCTGCTTCCTGAACGCCGGGATGAGATCATTCTGCGCACCCGTCGGTTTGGTGATTTCCTCGTCAGAAACCAGCTGGCTTCAGGTGTCATTCCTTCGTGGTATGATCCGAAGACGCTGAGGCCCGTGCCGGAATTGCGTGACGAGAATGCGGAAACCGCGGGGGCGGCATTCTTCCTGGCGGAGTTATACCGCAGAACGAAGGATTCTCAGTACCTGAATTCTGCTGAGCGGGCAGTGGAGTACATTGCGACGAACATTGTCCCGGAGAACAAGTGGTTTGACTATGAGACATTCTACTCCTGTTCACGCAAACCGTTGGGCTTCTTCGACAGCAAGACGGGCCAGCATCCGCAGAACACGCTTTCCATGCACCAGGCGACAGAAGCCTGCTTGTCGTTGTATGAGCTGACTGGCAAGGAAACGTACTTGAGCCTTGGCGTCCGGATTCTGGACTATCTCTGTTTGTATCAACAGATCTGGAGCCCTGAATGGTTGTCGTGTGAGCTGATGGGGGGTTTTGGCGTGCAGAACACCGACGGAGAGTGGAGTGATTCGCGGCAGGGCTACTTTGCTACCACCCTTATCCGATATGCGAAAGCCACAGGAAGCCGTGAGTATTTCGAGAGAGGCGTCGCGGCCCTCAGGGCCATGTTTTCACTCTTTGAGTCACCGGATTCCCCCCGAACGGCCGAGAACTATGCGCATGCCGCGGCCGACAGGCTTGCCGGCGTTACTGGTCTCCACTGGGGAACGGGCAGTTCCGTCGTCTCAATTCACCTCATTGAGGAGGAATACGGGGACGCCTTTGTCAATGTCCGCGGCCGGTGGGGGGTCGGAATCGACGGATGCAGAATCCCGGAGGTCCGGGTAAAGGGGAGATCCATTGAAGTCGCGTTGCTTGACAATCTGGAGATACCCAGGACCGTGCGCTTGACGTTTGGAGATCTCGATCAACGGGATCATGAAGTGGTGGTGAACGGAATCCCCCTCGGTACGTTCTCACCGGAAACATTGAAGAAAGGAATCTCAGTAGGGCTCCGGTCCCAGCCATGATGCCGAACAAACACACACGGTTCCGCGGATGGGCGAAGCCTTCTTTGGCAGGCTTTGCAGGGATGCTCGTTGTCGTCATCCTTGCCGCAGGCACGGTCTTTGAAGCGTCTGCCCAACAGGAGACCATCGTCATGTCTGTGCTGAATTCCCGCAAGCACCGGCTGAACGTCAGCGACAATCCTTTTGTGGGCGTCTTTGTGAGCACCAACGCCGGAGAGACGTGGGAACATCGGGGGTGGAAGGAATACATCAGGACCTTCTACACGGAAGTTGCTCCCGACGGCGTGCTTTGGTCCGCCTGCGGAAACGGCGTTTTGCGCTCGAACGATGGCGGAAAGCGCTGGCGCATTACGACGGGTTGGCAGATCACCGAGGTGTTGAAGCTTGATTGCGATCCCTCGGATCCCTCCACGGTCTATGCCGCAACGGCGTATGGAGTCTTCAAAACGACGGACTCCGGGGAAACATGGAAGGAAAAGCCTCTCGGCCTGACACTACCCTTTACGTCGGATGTTCTCGTGGACCGCTCTGATTCGCGGCGGATCTTTGCCGCCACGGAGGAGGGATTGCTGATGAGCCGCGATGCGGGGGAAACATGGATGCCGGCAGGCCTCCGGGGAAAGGAAATCAGGGCGATTGTTCAGGACCCCGAACAACCCGAAGTCTTGTGGGTGGGTACGGAAAATGACGGGGTGTTTCGTTCATCGGACGGCGGCAGGACCTGGAGGCAGAGGAGCGTGGGTCTGAAGCACCATACCGTGTATGCCATTGCCATCCATCCTGACAATTCCTCCCTGTTGTATGCAGGAACGCACGGAGGCGGCGTCTATATCACGGTGAACGGTGGCGAACGATGGACAGCTTCTTCGACGGGGCTCGGCAATCCGGTTGTGCATTCCCTGCTTGTCATGAAAACGCGCCCCGACGTCGTTTTCGCCGGTACATTAAATGGCGGTTTGTACCGCAGCACGGACGGGGGACGAACGTGGAAATTCAACAGCCAGGACCAGGGACAGGTCTGGGGACTCTCGTCACAATGAAACCTCTTCTCTTTGCAGCTTTGAGCTTGTTGCTGGGAGCCTGCACAGTGCAGGATGACCCGGTCTTTGACGCGCGATCCACAAGATTGCTCGAGGTCGTCAGCGCGGAGAACGAGGTGAGCCCGTACGTCATCGCCGCGAAGGTACGCACTGGAAAGGACCTGGAGGGTGCATGTCTTCTGCTCGATTCGCTCACGCGGGACAGGTCGATCGGCGGCATGTTTTACGCCTACTCGCTGATCGGTGCCTATCTCTTCACGAGGGATGAATTGCCAGATTCGCTCCATGCAAAGGTCAGGCAGGCATTTCGCGATCGCACAATGTATCGCGGCGATACGGAAAATCACTGGGTCATGTACTATACTGGCCTCTACCTGGCCGCACAAACCTGGCCCGGAGAAGGCCGGGACGCATGGTTCAATGGAAAATCGTCGGAGGAAAACTTCCAGGAAGCGGCCGAATGGCTTGGTCATTGGATGACCATGAGTGCAACGATCGGCCAGGGCGAGTTCGATTCACCGACGTACATCACGACGTTCCTGACCCCCATGATCGTTCTCCATGAGTTTGCCGAGGATCATGTGATGAAGAAGAGGGCGCGGATGATGCTGGATCTGCTCTTCGCCGATTTCGCCGCCGAGCATCTCGAAGGCAATTACGGAGGCGGTCACAGCAGGGACTATCCCGAGGATATCATCAACCCCCTGGGGGCCCCGAGTACAATGTGGGCGTGGCTCTATTTCGGAAAGCCGGAATTCGCTCAGTGGGAAGAGGCGCGCTATCGTCCCAGAAATCGTGGCGGCTGGGAGACCGCTTTCGGAGCCCTGGGCTCGTACCGTCTTCCCTCCATGATCCGTTCCATGGCCACGGATCGGTCAGAGCCATACGTGCACACCGAAACCAAGCGCGTGCGGAATATTATCAGGCTCGGAAGCGAGAAGAATCCGCCCGTGTACAAATATACCTACGTCACCTCCGACTACATCCTCGGCTCCTTGCACGGAGGCATTCTCCAACCCATTCAACAGCATACATGGGATGTGACATACGTATCGGCCAAGCCGAATAATACGATCTTCACCCTTCATCCATATTCGTCAGGAAAGGAACTTGCGATGTTCTTTCCCGAGGAGATCAAATTCCTGGCCGATGAGGTGGACCGGTACCATTTGGTGTACACAAGTCCGGACAAATGGAATTCCAGCTCTCCGTACGAAAGGACGTTTCAATATCGTAATACTCTCATCGTCCTCTATAATATAGAGAAGGGGGAGATACAACCTCATATCGATGGGTTCTTCCCGAAGAATCTGGATGAGCGCGTGCAATCGGAGGGATGGATCCTCTGCCGTGCCGGCAGAGTGTACGTTGCTCTTCGCCCTGTCAGGCGCGGGGAGTGGATCGAAGAAAACGTGAATTGGCGGTGGAGAAGCCGCCATCTCAAGAATGGTGTGATCGTGGAAGTGGGGTCGGAGCAGGAGGATGGATCCTGGGAGAACTTCCGGGCATCACTGCGAAGTACACAACTGGATACCTCCGTATTCAACAGCGCTCTGTCCGTGTCCTATCGTAATCGACATGGGATCGACATGCGCTTCTCCTTTGACGGAATCCGGATGCTGAATGAAAAACTGATTCATCTGGAAGACTACGGATTCTTTGATGGACCGTTCATCCAGAGCGAGCGGGGGAGCGGACGCATCACCCTCCGATACGGGGATCAATCAAGGACCCTGGATTTCAACACAGCCGAGATCATCGAATGAAAGAAGGTGTCATGGTTATCAGAAGCTTTCTCCTTGCCTGTCTGCCGGCATTCCTGACGCCGGTTCTCTTCGGACAAACCGACGAACCGACGGTCTATGTTAGTGTGTTTTCGACGAAGTTATTCGTTGTCGGAGCGGCCAATCCGCAAACGGGCATGTTCTACCAGAAACCATCGGAGGATACCGCCTGGCATCATACGGGCGCTAAGAACATCCGCGCAAATGCTCTCGCGGTGTTTCCCGGCGTGAATGGACGAATCCGCTACACGGCCTCCGGAAACGGCTTGCACCGGACCAGAGACGGGGGACAAAGCTGGAAGATCACGACAGGTTGGAGGATCACCGAGCTTTGGGCCGTGGCCCTCGATCGTACGGACTCGATGAACGTGTATATCGGTACCGCTTATGGAATCTACAAATCAACCGATATGGGCGATACCTGGAAGCAGGTGTTTACAGGCTTTGTTTCCTGCGTCATTGTCGACCGGTTCGATCCATCCATTCTTTACGCCGCCACGGAAATCGGACTCTACAAGAGCACAGATCGGGGAGAAACATGGAAGAGAACCGGACTCTCAATCGACAGGACCCGGACAGTCACTCAGCATCCGAAGGATCCTCTCACCCTCCTTGCGGGTACGGAGAACCATGGAATCTACGCTTCCTCCGACGGTGGCAAAACATGGGAGAAACGTGAGGCAGGAATTGACCATGCAACATTCTACACGATTGCCTATGATCCCAGGGATCCATCGATCGTCTATGCGGGGGGATATGCGACGGGCGTGTACCGTTCAACGGACGGTGGCATTTCCTGGAAGCGAACCTGCCAGGGTTTCGAAGTCGAGCACATTCATTCCCTTGCCGTGGATCCCGTGAATCCGAGTCGTGTGTACGCGGGCACCATGGGAGCGGGGGTGTATCGATCAGACGACAAGGGCAAGACGTGGCGTGCAGTCGGCCTTCCGGGAGCACAAGTGGGAAGAATAGTGATAGAACGATAAGGACCTCGATCATGATGAAACACATAGCCCTTCTCTGCGTTGCCGTTGCCGCGTCGTCTTTTGGCCAGATCAAAGACCCGGAAACGTACCGTCAGGAGTACGCACAGAGAGCCGCGCACATTGTATCGGTGTTTGATACGTCCACGTCCGCATCATATTACACGATTGCCGCACGGTACGCGACCAACAACAACGTCCGGCTCGCGGACAGCCTGTTTGTCGAAGCCTTGCGGGAACCCCGCGGCGATATGTTCTGGATGTTTCCGGTCATCGGGGCCTACCTGCACGGAAAGGACAAGATGTCAGAGGAGACGCGCGCCGCTGTGCGGAATGCATGGAAGACCTATACTCCGTATCGAGGCGACACGGAAAACCACTGGTGCATGTACTATGCATCCCTTTTCCTTGCGGCTGAGCAATGGCCGGGATTGCCGGGTTCCGAATGGTACAACGGAAAGAGCTCGGACGAGAACCGCATTGAAGCAATGGAATACCTGATCGATTGGATACGCATCACCACGACAATCGGACAGGGCGAATTTGATTCTCCGGACTATCTGCCGGAGTACGTGATTCCCATGGTCCTGCTCGCCGAGTTTGCGCAGGATGCCGACATGAGAACGAGAGGCAGGATGATGGCCGACTATCTCCTGGCGGATTTTGCCGTGGATCATCTCGAAGGCCAGTATATTGGCGGATTCAGCCGTATCTATCAGCCCGCGGTGTACAAGCCCCTCCTTTCCCAGGCTTCGGGATTCGCGTGGCTGTATTTTGGAACGGGAAAACCCACTCAGTCCGGGTGGGTGCTTCTGCCCGCGCTCTCTTCGTACCGTCTCCCCCATATCATTTACCGCGTGGCGGTGGATCGGTCCAAGCCGTACGTTCACAAGGAACGAAAGAGAGTTCGAAATATCATTCGGCTTGGAAGCGAAAAAAATCCGCCGGTTTACAAGTACTCGTACATCACCCGGGATTATGGCCTTGGCTCCCTGCAGGGTGGCATTCTTCAGCCCATCCAACAGCATACCTGGAGCGTCAGATTCACGAGCGGGGAACCTTACACGACGATCTTTGGCCTCCATCCGTACTGGTCCGCCCTTGAGCTGATCATGTTCTTTCCTGAAGAAGAGCGCATGATGATCTCCGACGTCGTGGCATCGAAGGGGACGTACAACAACCCGGACAAGTGGACGGGAAGCTCGCCGTTTGAGCGTACTTTTCAGCACAAAAACACGCTGATCGTGCTGTACGACATCGAACCGGGAACAACAACGGAGCACATCGACGGCTTCTTTCCGATGACGCTCGATCATCGCAGTGTGGATCCCTCGGGATGGATCCTCTGCCGCGCGGGAGATACTTACATCGGATGGTATCCCCTGCAGGAGTACGAATGGATTGCCGAGTACGAGAAGCCGGGGCAAACCAAGAACACGATCGGACGGCCCGAGATGGAAACCGACCGGCCTCCGATGGGGAACTGGAGGCTCAGAAGCCACAAGCTGCAGAACGGATACGTTGTTGAAGTTCGCTCAAAGGCGGAGGTCGGTTCGTTCAAGGAATTCACTGAAAATCTGACGGCAAACGTTCCGAAAGCAATCCTGAAACCAGGAGCCGTGTCGGTTGAATATCGAACAATCGAAGGGGTGTCGATGAAGTTCTCGTTTCCAGATGGCCGGGTGCTGAACGGAAAGAAGGTGGATCTGAAAAAGACGCGCCTCTTCGAAGGCCCGTTTCTGAACGCCGACGCAGGAAGTGAGCGGCTGACGATCACTCATGGGGGCGAGAGGCGTGTGCTGGATTTCAAGGCTCTTCGTGTGATCGAGTAAAGGAACATGGCCGAAGTGCTGAATCTGGACGTCGTCGTTGCCGGGCTGGCCGTCGTGGATATCATCGGCAAACCCGTAAATCTTCACCATCCCCCAAGGAAGGGTGGTCTGGCAGAGGTGGATCTCCTGACCGTGACAACCGGAGGAAACGTTTCGAATGTCGGAATCGATCTCGCGAAGCTGGGTTTTCGGGTTGGTGCGATTACGCGTGTGGGCAACGACAGCCTTGGCCGATTCTTGTTGCAGGAATATGCAGCGCTGGGTCTCGAGACCTCAGGAGTCACGGTCGACGCGGAGGCACAAACGTCGGCAACCTTTGTCGCCGTGGACAAGAGTGGAGAACGTACGTTCTTTCATACACGCGGCTGTATGGCGAATTTCCGTGCGCAGGATGTGCTTGCACACTCCGGCCTTTTGGGTCGCTCACAATGGCTGGTGTTTGGCTATCTTGGGCTTCTTCCCGAGGTGCACGGTGAATTGCCCGGTCTCTTGCGGACAATCCGAGAACGCACGGGATGCAGAATTGTGCTTGATACCGGAGGAATTCCTCCGAGGATGGCCGAGCGTCCCCTGAAGGCCCTCCTTTCATCCGTGGATTGTTTTGTGCCAAGTCTTGCAGAAGCGGTCCGTCTCACGGGGGCGAAGAGCGTGGAAGCCATCGTGCGCAAATTGCGAAGGGCCATGGAGAATGGGATCGTGGGCGTAAAGCTTGGTGCGAAAGGATGCTACATTGACGATGGCGCAAGAGGAGAGTATGTCCCGGCTGTCCGCGTCCGCACGGTGGCGGACACCACGGGAGCGGGGGATGCATTTGTTGCCGGTCTGGTCGCGGCCCTGCTGAAAGGCCACGATCCGTTTGCGGCGGCCGGCATTGCCAACGCGGTCGCGGCAGATTGTGTAAGCGCCGTCGGGGCATCCACGGCCATCCGATCCTTCGATTCCTATGTGCATTCATGAAAACGAGGAAGACAAAGAAACCCACATATCACATCGTCTCCCATTCCCATTGGGACAGGGAGTGGTACTTCCCCTTTGATCGATTTCGCGCAATGCTTGTGGAAATGATCGAAGATTTGATTGGGATTTTTCAAAAGGACCGGGCGTTCAGAAGCTATACGCTCGACGGCCAGATGGCTGCGGTTCTGGATTACCTTGAAGTCCGACCCGATCGGAGGAAGACAATCGAAAAACTTGTCCGGCAGAAGAAGCTGTTCATCGGTCCCTGGTACATCTTGCAGGACGAGTTCCTTGCAAGCGGAGAGGGCCAGATCCGGAACCTCTTGCTCGGCACTCGCTACGGAAAAGGCTTCGGGGGCGTGATGAAGCTTGGTTACATTCCAGACCAGTTCGGCCACATAGCCCAAATGCCCCAGATTCTTCGGGGTTTCGGGCTTGATGCGGCAATGTTCTATCGCGGATTCGGCGGGGAGCCCGGACAAACACCATCGGAATACTGGTGGATCGGGCCGGATGGCTCGAAGGTGCTCCTTCATCACATGCCCAGGGATGGCTACAGCGCGGGATACTTTGGGACGGACGATGAGGAGGTCGTCATCCGGAAGTTCCGGCGGATGCAGAAGGAGCTCGACGAAAGATCAACGACCTCGCAAAGGCTGTTCTTTAACGGTGGGGATCATCATTGGCCGGACGAGGCGGTCACAGGAGCAATACGCACGCTGCGAAAGCGTCTGGGCGTAAACGCGATTCACAGCAGCTTTCCCGAGTTCTTCGCCAGGCTCAGGCGCGAAGTCAGGACTTCGGCGCTCCCTGTTCTGAACGGCGAAACCCGGTTTGGCTACCGGCACGCCTTTGTCGTCCAAAGTGGGGTATACTCGAGCAGGATGTACCTGAAACAGATGAACGCTGCCAGCGAGAATCTTCTGGAACGGGTGTTGGATCCTTTGAATGTGCTTGCAATGACGATGGGGGCGCGATCGATCACACCGCAAATCGAGCAGGCGTGGAAGTATGTCATTCAGAATCATGACCACGATGCCATTTGCGGAACAAGCACCGATGAAGTGCATCGGGAAATGGTGAGCCGCTATGAAAAGGCGAGGAACATAGGTGCTTTTGCCGTCCAGGAGTCCCTGAGCACGCTTCTGCCATACGACGAAAATGCAAAGGGCGATGACCGCTTCCTGTTCGTCTTCAACCCCTCCCCCAGGACCCGTGCGGAGGTCGTGGAAGCGGACGTCGACTTCTACATGCAGGACGTTGTTGTCGGGTTGAATCCGGAGGTCCACGTTGCTCCAAAACTTTCCGGGCCCAGGAGCTTTCGGTTGGAGGATTCCAGCGGAAAACCCGTGCCGTATCATATTCTGGATCGGAAAGAAACCTTCGGCATCGTGTATTCGAAGCATGACTACCCGAGCCAGATCCTTGTCGACCGATGTCGGATTCTCCTGAAAGCGGAGGGCCTCCCCGCTCTTGGGTGGAAAGGGTACAGGATCGTCCGGGATGTTCCTCCATCCGTTCTGAGGGAGGACGGACTGTCGTCGGGACGTCATTGGGTGGAAAACAGATATCTTCGGGTCGATGTGCACTCCGACGGCTCGTTCACGTTGACGGACAAGAACTCGGGCTCCTCCTACGGTCCCTTGAATTCGTTTGAAGACTCGGGAGATGTGGGAGACGAATACAACTACTCCTATCCCAGGCAGGACGCCACCGTCAATTCTTCAGGTGGAAACGCGAAGATCGCGATTATTGAATCAAATCCCCTGCGTGTATCATTGAGGATCGGGCTCATCCTGCGCGTGCCTGCTTCCGCCACGCCGGATGAGCAGGGAAGATCCGTCGAGATGGTTGACCTTCCGGTATCAACAACGCTCACATTGACACCCGATGCAAGGCGCGTTGAGATAAAGACGGAAGTTGATAACACCGCCAGGGATCACCGGCTCCGGGCCGTGTTCCGCACCGGCATCGATACGGTCGAATCGCTCGCTGAAACGCCCTTCGCGGTGGTGCGTCGCGAGCACCGCGAATACGACCTGCGGGAGTTTCCGTATGAGCACCCCGCTCTTGTGGCCCCGATGAGGAGGTTTGTTACGGTGAGGGATGAGAGAAAGGGGTTGACGCTGCTTGTGCGCGGGTTGCCCGAATACGAGCTGAGCGTGCGTGAACGTGGAAAGCTTTCGTTAACCCTGCTCCGATGCGTGGGAAAACTCTCGGGGCGGAATCTCATCACACGCCCTGGGGGCGCGGCAGGATGGTGGACCGACACACCGGACGCCCAGTGCCCGGGGAGGCACGTTTTCGAGTACGCCCTGGTGCCGCATGGAGGAGAGGAACGAGTGTTTTGGCCGGAAGTTCTGAGGGAGGCGGAATTCCATGTCGTCACGCCGTTTACCGTGAACCGAAAGAACGAGCAGGCGGTTCTTGACCGCAGTTGGTTTTCGATCGAAGGGAACATCCAGCTCAGCACGATCAAGGAAGGAGAGGGCGGGAGGGGAGTGATCGTGAGGCTCTATAATCCCGTCGGACAGCCGGCTCAGGGTGTATTGACCAGCCATGGAGCGGTTCGCAGAGCCGTTCTGTGCAGGCTGGATGAATCACCGTTGAAACCTGTCCGCGTGAGAAAACGGCAAACGATCCGGCTTCGGCTGAGACCGTTTGAGATAGCAACGATCAGGCTTGATCTTGAATCACAACAATCGAAGAAGTGAGGTTTTCCCATGTCCCATTTGGCAGGTACGCAGCTTCGTCTCGGAAGAATTCTCAATCCTGACACCGGAAACGGGATCGTCGTGGCCATTGACCACGGACTGTTCATCGGTCCTCTTCCGGGCGTTGAAAACGTTGATTCGGCAGTGCGCGCGTTGCTTCCGGGCAATCCGGATGCCATTCAGATGACGCCGGGAACAGCCCGCGCGTGCCTGGGTCATTTTCGGGGAAAGGACAAGCCGGGCGTCGTGATTCGCCTTGACGCCACAAATATCTGGAGAAAATCCCCAGCCCCCAAGGAAGGCTACTATGTGCAGGTCGCATCGGTTCGCGATGCAGTCCAGCTCGGCGCCGATGCCGTGGTGACCTTCCTGTTCGCCGGTTACGACACGGATGCGCAGGAGGCCGATAATCTCAGCGCTCTTTCCGCCATTGCCGCAGAGGCCCGTGTGAACGCGATTCCCTTCATCGTTGAACCATTGGCAATCCAAAAGGGGGCCAATGTTGTACGGGATTTTGAGATCATGAAGCTGATTGTTCGCATGGCCTCCGAGATTGGTGCGGATGTGATCAAGGCCGATTATCCTGAATCGCGTCAGCAATTCGAACAGCTGGTTTCACTCTCGTCGGTTCCGATCCTTGTGCGCGGCGGGCCGAAGATGGATTCCGACAAGGACATGCTGCAGATGGTCAAAGACGCCATGGACGCCGGGGCGAGAGGCATTGTGTTCGGAAGAAACGTCTGGCAACATGCCAACCCCGCGGGTATTCTCCATGCCCTTGCGGCAATAGTTCACAAGGGGTCTTCTGTCAAAGACGCCCTTGCCATGATCGGGAGCTGAGGAAAACGATGAAAGAGCTTCGCATCGGCATCATCGGGTTCGGTCAGATGGGCAGAATTCATGCCTATGCCTACCGTTCCATTCCGCTGTACTACGACGGCAACCCGTGCCGAATCATCCTCAAAGGAGTCTGCGATTCGAATGAGGCCCTGGTTCGCAAGGGAATGGAACAAGCCGGCTTCGAATTTGGTACAACGGATTTCAGGGAGCTTGTTGTGCGCGAAGACATCGACGTCGTGAACATCTGCACACCGAATAAGATGCACAAGGATGCACTGCTGGCTGCCATTGAGAACGGCAAGCATGTGTACTGCGAGAAGCCGCTTGCGTTCAATGAGGCGGAAGCGCGCACAATCGTGGAGGCGGCGGAAAAGGCGGGCATCAAGCATCAAATCACCTCCGAATACCGCTTCATTCCGGCTGTGATGAAGGCACGGGACCTGATGGAGAAAGACTTCGTTGGGCGGGTGTTCCATTTTCGCGGGGTCTATCTGCATTCCGGGTACATCGATCCGAAACGCCCGCGCGAATGGCGGATGCAGAAGGACGTCATCGGTGGCGGCGTGCTCGTGGACCTTGGACCCCATCTTCTCGATATCATGCATTACCTTGTCGGTGACGTCGAATCGGTTTCGGCATCGATGGAAACGTTCTTCAAGGAGAGGCCCCTGCCGGAGAATCCTTCGGCCATGGGCAAGGTCGAAGTTGAAGACGCGCTGGTTGCGGTCCTTCGGCTGAACAATGGAGCGCTGGGGACGGTTGAGTTTTCGCGAGTTGCAACGGGAGCCGAGGATGAAATGCGGTTTGAGATCCACGGGCAAAACGGGGCGCTCTCGTTCAATCTGATGCAGCCGAACGAACTGCACGCATTCGATGCCCGTGCGCCGAAGGGAGAGCAGGGATTCAGGCGGATCACGACGGTTCAGAAGTATCCTGCACCGGCGGTCATGCCCGCTCCCAAGTTCACGATGGGCTGGGTTCGCTCCCACATTGCCGCCCAGTACAGCTTTCTGGAAAGCATCGTCACGAACAGGGCACCATCGCCAAATTTCCACGATGCCCTGAAACTCCATCATCTCCTCGAGAGCATCTATGCATCGGTGGAGCGAAAAGGCTGGGTGAGAGTGTAAGGCTTATGCAAAACCTAAAAGGAAGAATTCAAACATAACCATCTTCCATCCTCATTTTTAATCTTTCATCGGGACCCGCTATGTCAACGTTCACCGTTCAGGAAAATCTTCAACTGCTTGGGAAATACCGTTACGCCGAGATCCAAGCCATGGAGCTTATGGGAAGCTGGGCTTATACAATGGTCCAGCCCGATATCAAGATCGCCTTTGGGCGGCACATGTACCAGGACGCCGTTCATGCCGACCTGATCGGCAAACGCATACCGGAGCTCAAAGGTCGTTCGAAACAGTACCAATACATCGCTCCGAGCGACGAGTACGTGAAGATCGTTGAAACGGTCTGGAAGGCCGATGATGAGCTCAGGCGGATGATCGGCCTGTACCGAGTCTTGAAGCCGGCCATCATTGACGCCTTGAGACGGCACCTGGCGAATGTGGAACTCCCTGCCGACGAGCCGACGGCGTACATTCTGCGCCATATCGCCGACGAAGAAGAGGATCATGTTGCATGGGCTGAAACCGTGATTTCACGGCTCGGATCGGCGGAGGATCGTCAGCGAGCCGCCGCGTGGGAAAAGGACCTCATCAAACGGCTTCGGGAAGCCGGCGGCGTATGGGCAGAGGGGCAACCACCGGGAACGTACACGTTCCGAAAGACGCATCCCTACAGCAAGCTTCCGGTTCGTGATGAGCGCTGGAACGTCATTCCGCCCGACGCAGAATTTGCCGAAAAGAACTGGTCGTTCGACACGAACGAAGGCAAGCTCCACCTCCTGCATGATCTTCTCAATAGTGAGTTCATCACAGTGGAGCGGATGGGACGCATCCTCGCGGATTGTCCTGACATTCCCTGGCAGATGAAGGTCGACATGGCGCATCAGGCATGGGATGAGGCGCGGCACGCGGAGATTGTTCAGAGGCGTCTCGAAGAGCTCGGCGGCCATGTGGGCATGTTTCCGACAAGCTGTTTTGGCTGGGAGCAGGATGTGAACAGGCCTGATCCCCTCGAGCGCCTCGCCCTCTCGAACATGACGTTCGAGAGCGAAAGCTGCAAGCATTTGCGCGATTGGATCGCCAAGGCGAAGAAGACCGGAGACACCCGCTCACAACAACTCGTGGAGTTTCTGCTTGCCGACGAGGTCAATCACGTCCTCTATGGAGTGCATTGGATCGATGAGTTGACGAAACATGACCCGGAGCGGCGCAAGAGGGTCCTTGATTATCCGGATCAGGTCCTTTCGGGCCAGCATCCGGTGGGCGTGTACTTCAAGGAGACGGTCAATGCCGCAGGAGAGCGTCAATGAAAATAGCGCAATTCAGCCAAAGCGGCGGAGACGCGATTGGGGTCCACACGACTGAGGGGTGGATCGACTTCACGAAAGCGCACGTGATGTTCGAGTGGATTCGAGGGGGCGTCTTCACACGACCGCTGACCAGCCTTGGCGCGTGGCTCCAGTCGGGCACCTTTGATGCCGGCTACGTGCGCGAGGTCATTCGCTTCATCCGCAAGGAACGGCTTGATCGCACACTCGCCATCGAGCGAACGGCGGTGATGAAAGCCCCGATTGAAAGGCCGGTGAAGATCGTTGCTCTCGGCCTGAACTATGCGCTCCATGCGGCCGAAGGCAAGTTTCAGGTCCCCAGCGAGCCGATCATCTTTCTAAAGGCGGGCTCATCAGTCGTCGGTCCGGATGAAACGGTGAGGATCCCGCGCGGCATGGGACGCATGGACCACGAAGTCGAGCTGGCCGCGATCATCGGTACAAAAGCGTCCGGAGTGAATCGAAGAAACGCTTCCTCGTACATCGCGGGTTACACCATCGCCAATGACGTCAGTGCAAGGGACCTCCAGACAAAGGATCTGGAAAAAAGGCATCCCTGGTTCAGGTCCAAGAGCTTTGACACATTCACACCCCTGGGACCGTGGATGGTCACCGCCGATGAGATCAAACCACCGGTTCATCTGGACATCGAATGCAGGGTCAACGGAAAGGTCAGACAAAAAGCAAATACGCGGGACATGGTGTTCGATATTCCGACGGTGATCGAGTTCATTTCCAGATATATCACCCTTGAACCCGGTGACGTGATATCGACCGGTACCCCGGAGGGGATCGGTCCGATCAGGCACGGCGATACGATGGTGTGCAGGATCCAAAAGATCGGGGAACTGAGGAATCCTGTTCGCAACAAATGAGCATTGACAGAATTACGCTGACACACGTTCGGGTTCCCCTGGTCGAACCGTTCCGGATCAGCAGCGGCGAGGTCAGCACCAAGGATGGGATCATTGTTGCTGTGGATTCCGAAGGCGCAACGGGCTACGGAGAGGCATCCCCCATGGCCGGGGCGTTTTATTCTGACGATACGCCTGAAAGCGTCTGGAGTGATCTTACAGGCCTTCTGATCCCGGCGGTTCTCCGGCACGGGAGCAGTTCGGTCGCGGATGTCAACAAGGTGTTGAACCGTGTTGGAGGAAGTCCATTCGCCCGGGCGGGAGTGGAATCGGCCTTCTGGGACCTGGAGGGCCAAAAGACGGGCAGGCCGTTGTGGGATCTGTTAGGGACCGAGAACAAGCCGGTGGAGTCAGGACTTGCAGTTGGCATCTATACGAGCATTCCGTACCTGCTGGATGCTGTCAGAAGATTCATGCAGGAGGGCTACAAGAGAATCAAAATCAAGATTCAACCCGGGTGGGATCTGGGTCCGCTTGAAGCAATGCGGAAGCTCTACCCGGAGATGCCTTTGATGGTGGATGCAAATTGTGCTTACACGCGGGACGATATCGCGCATTTGAAGAAGCTCGACAAGTTCGGATTGATGATGATCGAACAACCCCTGGCAAAAGATGACCTTGAAGGCCACGCAAGCCTCCAGGAATCGTTGCAAACCCCCGTGTGCCTTGACGAGAGCGTGGAGGATGTCGCCTCGTTGGAAAAGGCCCTTGTTCTCGGCGCCTGCAAAATCGTCAACATCAAGGTTCAGCGGGTGGGTGGCCTCATGAACGCCAAAGCCATTCACGATCTCTGCAAGGCAAAAGGCATTCCGGTGTGGGCCGGAACTATGCCGGAACTCGGCATCGGCGGAGTGCAGACTGTGCATCTGGCCATGCTCGATAATTTTGCATTTCCGACGGATGTCGAATCGTCGTCCCGATGGTTTACCGACGAAATCATTGATCCGCCCCTCCAGGTGAAGAACGGGTTTCTTCGCGTGGCTCCCGGCCCGGGAAACGGCCATCAGGTGAATTTGGAAGTTGTGAGACAATGGACGGTGAGAACCGCGGAGTTCGTAGCGTCGTGAGGATCCCACTTTGAACAAGATGCCACTACGAACAACGTTCTTGGGCCTTCCTCTCCGTAATCCCCTCATGGTCGCGTCGGGACCGGCGAGCCATGATGTGAACCAGATTGCCGCGGCCGAGGAACAGGGAGCTGGTGCCGTGGTGTTGAAGACGGCCTGTTCGGACAAATATGAGCACATGCGGTACTGGCCTCGTCCGAGGTACAAGTTGCTGGATTGGGACAAGCAGATCGCGGGAAGATCAAGGCACTTTACGCTTTATTCCTACGAGCAGGGGTACAGCGGCACCCTGGCCGACTATTGGGCTTTCGTCAGAGCCTGCAAGGAGAACGCGAAGATTCCCATCATTGGGAGCATTTTTGCCGATGTGGCCGAGGATTGGGCCGACCTTGCAGTTCGTGTCGAGCAAAGTGGAGCCGATGCGATTGAACTCGATATCTCTTCTCCTCACCGTCCGGGAACGCTGGATTTTGAGCATACGTTCATTGCCGCAATCCGGGCCGTACGGAAGGCAGTAAAATTCCCCGTCATTGTCAAGCTCGCAGCGGGTCCGGATGTTCTCCAGCAGGCGGTGAGCGCTCAGGAGTGCGGAGCAGATGCCGTGACGTTGTGCAATCGGATCAGGGGATTCGATGTCGATATCGAGTCCCGGCGCCCGATCCTTCACGGCAACTTTGCCGGCGTCGGAGGACCGTGGGCCAAGTATTACACCTTTCGCCATGTTGCCGAAGCCGCCCAGCATGTAAAAATTCCGATCAGCGCAACCGGCGGCGTCATGACCGGCGAAGATGTCATCAAATACATTCTGCTTGGCGCTACAACCGTCCAGATCCTCTCCGTGATCATGGTGAATGGATGGGAATCGGTTTCGAAGATCAGTGAGGAGATCGAGTCCTACTGCAAACGGCACAATGTTCGGTCTTTGGATGATATTCGCGGCGAGGCTCTCAAGCATATGACGCCCCCAGACAATATCGTGCGCTGGTCTGGCGAGCCAAAGACAGGGCCACGCAACGTGCTGAAAACGCCCCCGGGGAGACGGACATGACGGTCCGAAGAGGAAAATATCCTGGGTTGGATCCGCTCCCGCCCCCCTTTGCCGAACGGTATCCGCCCGTGGCCATCGTCGAGGAAGACTCCTGTATCGCGTGTGACCGATGCCCGCCGGTGTGCTTTTTTGACGCTATCGTCATGGAGGGCCGGCCGCGACACAAATACAAACGGACCGCTGTCATTCTTGAAGAGAATTGCACGGGGTGCGGATTGTGTTTTGAGGCATGTCCGGTCGATGCGATCAAGTGGATCCCTGACAAGGCGGGGCTTCCGGGACCTCCGAAATTGTCTGACTCTGTGGAAGACACGGACTTATGAAGATCATCGATCTTACGCATCCCATTTCGAACTCGATGCCCGTCTATTTCCCCTGGCATCCGGAGACCAGGCTTGAGCGCACGGCGAACTATGAGGATCACAAGTGCATCGTGACGCGCGTTTCTGTGGGAACTCATAGCGGAACGCACATTGACGCACCATCGCATGTGCTCAAAGGAAAGCCGACCATCGATCAATATGAACCTCGGTTGTGGTACACCCGGGCACTTGTACTGGACTTCACGCCGCGGGAAGCCAAAAAGGCAATTACGGCGGATGAAATAAGACGAAAACTCAAGGACAAGGGGTTGGCTGTCATTCTCAAAACAGGCTGGGATGTTCAGTTTGGCACACCCGACTACTATGCAACGTATCCGCCCCTGTCCAACGAAGCGGCGGAAGTCCTTGGAGAGTGGAATGTCCCCGTGATTGCTTCCGACACTCCCTATACCCTGGATGTACATTACATCTGTCTCGGACGCGGAATTCCTCTTATCACAAACATCAACAACACGGCGCAGTTGAAGGAAGGAATTGTCACGTTGATTGCCGCTCCGCTTCTGATTAAAGATGGAGATGGTGCTCCCGCCCGTGTTTTCGCAGTAATCGAATGATGGTCCGGAAAGAACCCGTGGTACGACTCCTGGCCGATCTCGTGGCCATTCCGAGCATGAATCCGATGGGGCAAAATGTCCCTTCGGATCAGTATTCCGAAAGCGGTCTCGCCTCGTACTTGATGGAGCATTTGAAAAAGGAGGGAATTGACGCTGAATCATATGAGGTAAGTCCGGGCAGGCCCAACGTCGCCGGCTTTATTGATGTGAAAGCTTCCGGAACCCTCCTGCTTGAAGCTCATATGGACACCGTCCACGCAACGGGAATGTCCATCGATCCGTTTGATCCGGTTGTCAAAGACGGCAGGCTGTACGGCCGCGGCTCGTGCGATACGAAAGGTTCGATCGCGGCATTTGTCGGTGCCGTCACAGATTTGCTTCGGAGCGGAAGCAAGTTCAAGTACAATGTTTTGCTTCTGCTTGTTGCCGATGAGGAGTACAGATTTACGGGTGCAGAGGCGGCGGTGCGAAGAGGATTGAAGGCCGATTTCGGCATCGTCGGCGAACCGACAAACCTGACGATTGTCCGCGCTCACAAGGGGGTGACGCGTTGGAGGATTCGAACTGAGGGGGTCGCGGCACATTCCGCTTTTCCCGAGCGGGGACGAAATGCGATATACACGATGGGGGAGGTCATCCGTCGCCTGGAAACATACGCAGAGGAGCTGGCCCGGGGCGAGTCCGATCCGGATCTGGGAAACCCGACAATCAGTATCGGCATGATACAAGGCGGTTCGGCAGTTAATGTGGTGCCGGACTTTTGCCGGATCGAAATCGACCGGAGAACGCTCCCCGGTGAAGAGATCGAGGGGATCCTTGGCTCTGTGGCCGCAAAGCTGGGAGACCTTCCGCATGTTCAGATGGATCCGCCGTACCTCTCGGTTCACGGAATGAGCGTTGCAGAGAACAATCCGGTGGTAAGAATGCTTTCAGATGCGTTGACGAGTACCGGCACGGATGCTGTGACCATGGTTGCCCCGTACGCAACGGATGCGGGGATATATACCGCAGCGGGAATCACCACGGTCGTATTCGGTCCGGGGGATATCGCGCAGGCCCACACGACCGCGGAGTTCATCGAGCTCAAGCAGCTGAAGCAGGCAGTTGATGTCCTGAAACACATGATTGCAGGGTAAACAATGTTGAATGTAACGCGCTCAGAAAAATGATGACTAAGAGACAATTCGCCGGGATGAGATTTGTACGCTCCCTGATGGTTTTCGTGATGGTGGGTTCGTTCGGCCAGAGCGGCCTCGCACAGAAATCGTTGTATCTGGAAAAGATCCGGGAATCCGCTGAAAAGGGCTGGAAGGATTATCCGGGTTGGATCGAGCAATGGAAGAAGTCGGCGAAATCCAACGTGCTGTGGGGTTACGACGCGCCGGGTGCGCCTCCTTACCTTGCTGCCATGCTGGGATTTCTCTACGAAGAAACCCGCGACAGGGAATATGCGCGTCGCGCTGCGGAAATCCTGCTCGCCTATGGTCGCCTGCGCTCCGAACTACCCAAAGGATACGAGAACACCCGGGCAGAGTACAGGGATGGGGTACCCGCAATCTCCAATTTTTTCTTCATGGCTCCCTATATTCGGGCCTACCTGCGCATCAAAGACGCGGGTGTGCTCGACGCAGAGGCCAGAAAAACCGTGGAGCGCGATGTGGCGGGAAGCGCCGATTTTATCTTCCATTTCCCTGAGTGGGGCGCGCACAACAGGGCCATATTGAGAGCCGAAGCTCTCCTCTATGCCGCTCTTGCAATCCCCAATCATCCCAATGCAGAAAAGTGGCGAAAGATGGCCGACGTCATCGCACGCGATAACCTGCATTCATGGGAAATCGAGGATGCCACAGGATATCATGGCGTCTGGCTCCTGTCGCTTTATTCGTATGCCGAAGCGTCCGGAAACACGATATTCTTCGATTCTCCGCTCACCCACTACTATCTTGACTACTATCTGAAACTCATCGGTCCCCAGGGCACGATTCCCGAGTTTGGGGATTCCAGATGGAATTCAGGGTGGGAATCACTTCGCTTCGTGCCTGTCTTCGAAAGAGGCGCAGCGATTCGGAAGGACCCGGAGCTGAAGTGGGCGGCGAAGACCATCTTTGAAAGACGTCCCCCCTCTTCGGCTGTCCTTGGTGTCAGCGAGGGGTATTCGTTGTCGGAAGCGTATCGATGGTGTGACGAAACCATCCAGCCGCAACAGCCGCACAGTCTGAGCCAGGAAGTCCTGGACGATGTAGTGGGAAAGAAGATCGTCTTTCGCAACGGTTGGACGGAAGGAAGTACCTACCTGTTGTTGAATTATCGGGATGAAGGGGACGGAGGATTTCTGAGCCGGGAGTTCCTGCGCAGGACCATTTCCGTGGAAGAGGAGAAGATGCATCATGGACACTCGGACGAAAACAGCATCGCCATGTTCATGAAGAATGGCTCCGTCCTTCTGCACGACGGCGACTACCGCAGCGATCTTCCGAGCGGGCCGTATGGTGCGTGGAGACAAGACTATTTCCACAACAGGCTCGTGACGCGGCTCAACAAGCGCGACCCCAGGCAGACCGTGCTCGAATTTGTACGGAATTCCGGGGCGTACCGGGCTGTGCGCACGCACAAAGTGGATTTCCTGAGGCTTCAGGAAGTGGACATGAGCAGGACGCGTCTGATTGACGATGTTCTGGGGTATCAATGGGACCGTACGGTTACCTACGTGCGGGGCCACGATTTCTTCGTCGTCGTGGACGGCGTCAAAATCCTGCGATCCGATTACTTTACGTTTGTCAATTTCTGGCACGGCCAGAAGATCCTCGAGAAGGGGGATGATTATTTCGTGCTGGCGACGGACTCTCTTTCTGGTTTTCCCTTTCCGCAAGATCAGGCTCTGATCGTCTATTTCCCCGAAACCTACGGGAAATCGGCAGGAAGCGAGCAAATCAATCGCAGCAGGCAGACGGAATGGGCGGTCTACCAGACCCAGTCGAGCCACTACAAGGCCGGTGACACTGAGGTGTTCGTCACGGTCTTGTATCCCGTCAGTCGCCGGTCCATCGAAGCGAAAACAATCCGTTCTTCCTTTTCCATGAGCCATTCGTCAAAGCCCTACCGCGCAGTGGGTGTGGAGATCAAAAGGGGTGGAGCCGTATCGACCCTGGGAGTGAAGATTGATCTTGAAATGGATCTGGCAAGGGAGAACATCAGGCCGAGATATCTCTATGATCTCGGAAAAGTGCAATATGGAGAGTTTGGAACGGATGCCGATTTTCTGTACGCAACGGTATCGGGGAAGGGCGTGACGTACAGCGCCTCGAATGTTCTCAGGGTCATGCACAAAGGTAAGACCCTGATGGAGGCTCTCCCCAACACACACGGTCTGCAACTCGATGGTACTTCGGAACGCGTCGGATTCGTGAAGTGGAGGTTTTGGGAGGATACTGTCATTACGCAATGACCAATGTTCAACACTCAATAACCAATAACCAACAACTCATAACCAACAACTAATAACTAACCCTGACTCTACCCGTACCCATGACCACTGGAACGACCCTTCGACTTCGGCGCATTTGGAAACATGAACGCACGGTAATCATTCCGTTTGATCACGGCCAATATGGCGGCGTGCCGGATGGCCTGGAGTATCCTGAAAGACTGACTGAGCAGATCGCATCCACACCCGCTGATGCCGTTTTGGTGACTCCTGGGGTTCTGAGCAGAATTGCGCCTTTCCTTGGTTCGTTGGGGGTGGTGCTGCGGCTTGACGGCGCTTTCACGAAATATTCTCCTTCCGCCGGTGACTATGAAACTGTGTGCACAGTCCCGGATGCCGTTCGACTGGGTGCTGACGCAGGCATTGTCTTTACCTTTGTGGGTACGGAGTTCGACGCGGCTTCGCTGGCCAGGCTGGGTGGCGTGTCTCAGGAAGCCGAACAATGGGGGCTCCCTTTGGCGTCGGAGGTGCTCGCGCCTTCACTTCTGGACAACCACTTCGAACGGAAGATCTTCAAAGCCGCAGGCGGTGAATCGCTGGAGGAGGAAACAACGACGGTAGCGAGGATTGCGGCCGAGCATGGAGCGCAGATTGTCAAAACCCGGTACTCCGGTTCCATCGATGCCTTCAAGCGGACCGTAGAGACGTGCGGTGCAAAGGTCATCGTTGCTGGAGGACCAGTTGGGGCGGACAAGAGCGACGAGGGGCTTCTGAAACTTGCTCATGACACCGTGCAGGCCGGCGCGGCGGGCATTGTGTTCGGACGGTCTGTTTGGCAGAGCCCGAACATGAAGAAGCTGATTCAGGCTCTGTGCGCGATTGTGCACGAAGGGGCAACCGTCGCCAGCGCCTCCAAACTGCTGAAATGATCGTCACCGTCACTTTGAACGCAATGCTGGACAAGACTGTCCAGCTCAAGTCACTGCGCCGCGGCACGATCCAGAGGGCCACGGGGCTCAGCATGGTCGCCGGCGGAAAAGGCATCAACGTCTCGCGGCAACTGAGAATCCTGGGAGCTTCGACCGTGGCGACGGGATTCCTGGGCGGGGAGACGGGAGCGATGATCCGGAAATCACTGGAAGCCGACGCGATCCCCCATGATTTTTTTGAAACGGCATCGTTGACCCGCGAGGGCGTGACCTACCGGGAGGCAAACGGCATGGTGACCTCGGTCTTCGAGCCGCCCGGACTGGTGACTGCGCGGGAGGCGCAACAGCTCGTGGCGAAAGTCGTCGAGATGATGCCCCGAAGCTCCTGGGTTGTGTGCAGCGGGAGTTCGCCGTGTCATGAGGCAGACGATGTGTTTCGCCGTACAATCGCCGAAGCTCGTCGGCAGGGGAAGAAGACCGTGCTGGATTCCTACGGCCTGCCTCTCAGACAGGCATGGAACGAGGCGCCGACACTTGTAAAGCCCAACCGCCACGAGTACGGAACAACGTTCGGGAAGAATCTGCGGGGTATTCGGTCCATCCGCGGTGCCATCGATGAAGCCCTTGAACTCGGCATTGAATATGTGGTGATGACCGACGGAGCCGGACCGACCTATGCCGGGTCGCGAGAGGGATATTGGAAGATCACGAGCCCGCGTGTGCGGACCATCAATCCCATCGGTTCCGGGGACGCGATGGTGGCCGGTATGTTGTATGCGCTGGAACAGGGGCACAGTTTCGAGCGGGCGCTGGTATTCGGGTCAGCCGCAGGTACAGCCAATGCGCAGGTTTGGGATGTTGCCCGTTCTCCGCTTGCCGAGATTACGGCGCTTGAGCCGAGAATCCGGATCGAGCGGCTCGCCTGGAACCGGACATGACGAAGAAGGTCATAAGATTCCTCGAGGCGCTCGAGTGCAGAACGCCTGATCGTGTGCCCTTTGTCCCCGCGATCTATGAGCATAAAGGCTGGTTCATTGGCCGGACACCTTCGGCCATCGCGCGTGATGCGGACCTGCTCACCGAGGCGATCCTCGCAGAGTACGAATGCGTGCGTGCCGATGCCCTGGTGGTCGGCGTCGATGTGTACAATGTCGAGGCCGAAGCCGTGGGAAGCAAAGTGACGTTCTTTGACGACACCGGAATACCGGCTGTTGCGGAGGCAGAAGCGATCCTGAAAGAAGACATGCCGGTCAAGGAATTATCCGTTCCGGATCCATACAAGGACGCACGCATGCCGTTATTTGTGGAGTCGGCCAGAAGGGTGGCCAAAAAGCTGGGAGATGTCGTACCGATCAGGGGAGCGGTCTCGGGCCCGTTTTCCCTTGCGGCGAATCTTGCAGGGCCCTTGAATCTCTTTACCATGACCCTGTCGAATCCGCAGCGCGTACATGACATTCTGAGATTCTCTGTCCGCGTCGCCTATGAATATGGGCGGGCATTGATCGAGGCCGGATGCGGCGTGGTCGTTTTCGATTCCCAGGCTTCTCCCGACCTTCTGTCGCCGGCGATGTATAAGGAATTCGTTCTGGGGCCGACGCGGGAGCTCATTTCCCGGTTTCGGGAGCTTGGCGTTCATCATGTGCCGCTGATCATCGGGGGAAATACCACCGGAATTCTTGAGGAGTACCTGGAGACGGGCGCGAACAATATCCTGTGCGATTTCCCGGCAGACGCTTCGAGGTTCCTCGCAGAATGTTCAGCGCGCAAGGTGGCGTTTCGACGGAACATCAATTCAACAGAGTTTCTGACGACAAGACCCGAGGAGGTTCGCAAGGAAGCCCTGCGCGCGATCAGTGAGGCCGATGGCTATCCGGGCTTCATTCTGGGCACAGGCGTGGTTCCCTACGGGACACCCTTGGATTGTCTCCTTGCAGCCAGAGAAGCCGTGGAGAGAACCACGAACGATGAACCATGAACCATGAACCTTAAACCATGAACCTTAAACCCACGTACCTTAAACTCTGCGACATCCCGATCATTCATGAATCCTTAAGGAGCTTTTGATGCCTTCGTTGAACGATATTCTTTCTCAAACAACAGCCATTCGGCATGGAACGGGCTTCCGCGTCGAAAAGACCGTGGCCGAGGAATGTAGCTCAATGGCTGGCCCCCGCATACCTCTCTCTCCGTCCGATGCATCCGAGGCGGAGAAGGGAACGATTCTTGTTGCGGTCACCGATGACAAGAAGAAATGGAAGGCTATACATCCTTCCCTCGAAGGCTCTCAGGATTGGATGATGGTTCGGGTCAAGGAGGGAAAGGGACTGGAAATCCGGGCATCGCGGCCTCACCTCCTGTATTCAGTCTTTTCAACGATGATCGAAGAGTGGAAAGCGATGGACGTGGCCGCGTTCGCACAAGGGAGGATCCTCAGGCCGGCCTTTCCGAACCTGCGTCCCGTGTACGATCTTTTTCTTACCCAGCACGCCCGCTCGGTCAGAAACTTTGACCGGCCAGCATACTTCAGACAGCTTGCCCGGTTGGGCTTCTCTCATGCAGAGGTAAATGGCCTCGCTTTCCCGGTTCCCTTCGAACAGGGTCCGAAAGGCGAGCTTCTGCACCGCTTCTACACCTACTGCCCAGCGTTGGACCAATTCGTCAGTAGCCGACTTACGAAGGGCTTCTATGACGAGGACTACCTGCAGGCGAACCTTAACTATCTGAAAACCAATGCGGAATATGCGGACAAGTACGGATTGACCCCGGGGATCGTCTGTTTTGAGCCTAGGTCCGTGCCCGACGAACTGCTCATGCGCTATCCGGTCCTCCGCGGTGCCAGAGTTGACCATCCACTCCGGAGCTTCCGTCCGAGATTCAATCTGTCCATCGCGCACCCGGTTGTCCGGGAACATTATGCCGAAATGATCGAAAAGCTCCTTCAGCAGGTGCCCACGCTCGGGTACATGTCCGTCTGGTCGAACGACAGCGGCGCCGGCTTCGAGTATACAAGCTCTCTCTATGTTGGAAGGAACGGAGGGGGCTATGTCATCAGGGAATGGAAGGGCGACAAGGAGATTGCTGAAGCCGCGGCGCTTAACCTGGTCCGCTATCTGCGCACGCTCCGGGATGCGGGAAGAAAGGTCAATCCTTCTTTCCGAACGCTTATCCGCCTGGAACCGTTCTGGGCTGAACACGACCACATCTGGAAGGATCTGGAGGATGGGCTCGATGTCGAGGTATCATCGCTCCAAACCAAAGGCTGGTCGTTGTCATATAAACATCCGAAGTACCCCGAGGTGCGCGAGATTCATCAAATGGCCGTTTACAACCGGTTCACGAAGGAAGAAGTTCCGCTGATCGGGGAACTGAAGGAAAAGGGCGTCGGAACCGACGTGTACTTCACACCGGGAATCATCTGGAACCATGAGCCTCTCATTGGCGTCGCGTTCCCCTGGCTTGTGTACGACAAGATCAAAGACATGGCCGATGCGGGAGTTGAAACCGCCGCCATGCTCGGCGGGGCCGTGCCGGAGTCATTCGCACCCTATAACATCAACCAGGAACTCATCAGGGCTTTTCAGCAGAATCCCGCCCTCAATCTCGAATCATTCCTCAAAGAAAAGGCGACATCGTGGGTCGGACCGGAACTCGCCGGTGACCTCGTCCGGGTTTGGAAACACTCCGACGAAGCTTTCCGGTCTTTTCCGATCCCGATTTGGATCTATGCCGCCTGGGGCGTGTGGTATCGGCTCATGGTGCGTCCCATCGTACCGAATGTCGAAGCCATTCCGGAAGCAGACAGGGCGTATTATGAAGACTTTCTGCTGGCGACCACCCACAACCGGACTCGCGTGGATTTCCGGTACGATGTCGGCTTCGATCTCGTGGATCCTGCCCATGCCGCCTTCTGTGTCAATGTCATGGACAAGGACCTCTTCCCTGAGATTGCCCGAGCGCTCGCTCTTCTTGAACAGATGAAGAAGAAAGCTGGGACGTATGAGGCGTGCATCACGGATCAGCTCGACAGAATGAGGGCGCTCAAGAGCTGGTATCGCACTCAACGGAATGTGACGCAGTGGGTGGCGTCGGTGCATGGATACCTTGAGACAAAGGACAAGGCCGAAAAAAGGCGCCACCGCGAAGCGCTGAAATCGATGGTGCTGGATGAGATCGAAAACGCAAAGGACCTGCTCGCGCTGTGGGAGACGTCAAGAACGAACTGGATGATCGTGTCCGGGGTCGGTGAAACGACGTTCATCTACTATTCGAATTTCGGTGACCTCGTTAGGCGCAAAATCGAGCTTATGAAGGGACGTGAGAACGACGAGCCGTACGTCGATCCGGATTTCCAATGGCGTGTGCCGGGGCTTTCACACACAGCAGAACCCGAACAAGGCGGATCGATCCTGCCGGGTCCCATTCATGCATGAGTTCAACACGGTCAACGCGATCGACTACGTTCTGATCGCGTTCTACTTCGTCGCGATCATCTGGGTGGGCATCTATGCCGCCCGGAAGAGTCGGAACACGGACGAGTACTTTCGCGGGGGCGGAAAAATACCATGGGTGGTGGCCGGCCTTTCCAACTGGGTGTCGGGATACTCCGCCTTCATGTTCGTCGCAGCGGCGGGTTTCACGTACCTGAACGGCCTCGGGGCTGCAGTGATCTTTACGTCGGCCCTCTGGGCGTATCTCCTGGGTTACTTTGTGTACGGAGTCCGGTGGAGAAGGTCAAGGATCCGCTCCCCGCTGGAATTTCTGACGAAACGGTACTCCGCGTCCACAACGTACTTCTACTCCCTGACCGCCATCATTCCGCAGATCGTCGGAATCGGTCAGGGATTGTACATCCTTTGCATTTTCATCTCCACAGCCCTCGGCTTCAGTGAGCAGGAATTTGATTTCGGCCTCGTCACAATCACCGGCTTCCAGTTTTCGATCATCCTGACCGGTATGGTCATGGTTGTCTATTCCGTCATCGGGGGGCTCTGGGCGGCGGTGCTCTCCGACACGGTTCAGGCTGTCATTATCACGGTTATGACCCTGATCATCTTTCCCGTTTCGTTCATGCATTTGGGCGGAGGTGGAGGATTCTTCGCGGGGATTGACCGCCTGCTGACGGAAGCCCCGGAAGGCTACTTTCGCCTGTCCGGTGATACGGCCAATCCGCTCTTTCTCCTCGCGTATCTGATCAACGTGATCCTGGGATATAATGTCGGGTGGCAGATCGTCCAGCGCTACCACAGCGTCCCCGATGAACGCGACACGAAAAAAATGGCCATCCTCTGCGCCGTGCTTTCCGTGGTCGGACCTCTCCTTTGGATCCTGCCGGTCATGGCGTCGCGCATCATCTTTCCGGATATCGACTCCCTGTGGCCATCCTTCGCTGTGCCGGCGGAAGCCTCGTTTGTGAGCCTCGCGCTCAAGCTCCTGCCCCACGGCCTCATAGGCTTTGTGGTGTCAGCCATTCTCTCCGCCACGCTCGGGCAGGCCAATGACTCGTTCAACTGGCTGGCAGCAACCCTGACGAGGGATGTCTATGCGCCCGTCAGGGAAAGACTGACCGGCCGGGCTGCGTCGGATCGTTCGCTGTTGTTGATCGCCCGCATGACCATGCTCGTGGTCGGCATTCTCGGCATTGCCGTCGCTCTCTACATTCCGAAGTTTGGAGGAGCGTTTCAGTTCGCCCTGGTGTTCTATTCGCTTACCGCAGCGTTTACCATGCCTGTCGCCCTCGGCATCATCTACACGCGCACGCCCTGGTGGTCGGGCATTGCTTCATGCTCCGCCGCAATCACAGTGGCACTTGTCCTGATGATCACCGATCTTTGGAGCGAGCATGCGTTCATCCGCAACATGCTGAGCGAAACCATTGTCGCGGCCGCCGTGTTCTTCGGCTCGTCCCTGTGGTTCAGGGAGAGCGATCCCAGGAACCAGACCATCCTTGCATTTGAGCGCGACCTGGCGACGCCAGCCTTTGACACGGGCATGGAGCAGAAATACGAAGGAATGAAGATTTACGCGCTGATTGGCCGCATTTGTTTTGTTCTCGCCGGCATCCTGCTGGCTTGCTCGTTTCTGCCCTCCACGGAGGATGCTCCGGCGATCCTGAATGCTGCCGCCGCGGGGCTTCTGTTCATGACGGGATTTGTTGCGTGGAAAACGACAAGGACGGTCGTATCGTGAAACGGCACGAACGGCGCGTTGTGAGATTCACCGCCGGCCAGCTTCCTGCCGAACCACCGTCAGGGACGAAGCGTGGAAGCAAGGATTGGGTGCTGGAGGAGATTCTTGGAATGGTCCGCGACGCGGGCGAGAGGGAATCGGATGTTGTCCTGTTTGGGGAGTACGCCAACCTGTTTCACCGTTCCCTCTCACCCAGGAAAGAGGACTACGTGGCGGACCCCATCCCCGGTCCGTTTGTGGATGCCGTTGGCGCCGCGGCGAGACGATACAGGATCAATGTGGGACTGCCGGTGTTTGGACGATACAAACGCACGGTGTCCAGTTATGTTGTCTACTTGGACCGGAAGGGATCGCTGGCGGGAGTGTATCAAAAGACGCATCCGACGATTCAGGAACAGAGGCTCGGCATGGTGGGGGGGAGGGACCTGAAGATCATCGATCTGGATTTCGGCCGGGTGGGGACGATGACCTGCATGGACATTGAGTATCCGGAGGTTGCACAGACATTGATGCTGCGCGGTGCCGACGTTCTGTTCTTTCCCCATGTCCAATCGGGGTGGGGGGAAGTGGACTGGGAGATCCGCTACCGCGCCCGGGCCATTGACACGGGCCTTCCGGTCGTGTCGGCCTGCTACGGGTATCCGGAAGGAGAATGGATGCCGGGCAAGATGTTGGGCCGAAGCGGGGTCATTGACCGGGACGGAGGAATTCTCGGCGATCTGGGTCGGTCCATCGGCACAATCACTTGCGAGGTGGACCTTGGGATCGGACGCCGTACCGAGTTCTATTTTCCGGTGAAATTGGATCGAACGCTGGCCGTGAAGGCATCCCGCCGTCCTGAATTATACAGAGACCTCGCAGATCCGTCGTTCCGGAAGAAGGCGTTGAACCTCTTGAAGAGGATGACGAGAAGAAAATCATGATTTCATGCCGCGAGACTATGAGAAGAACGATATGGCGAACAACACTCCTGTTGTTTTGATCACGGGCGCAAGCCGCGGGTTAGGCCGCGGGATTGCCGAGCATGTCTCGGCAGCCGGCTGTTCCGTGGGAATCAATTACTCGTCGAATCGAAAGGCCGCGGAGGAAACTGCGGCCCTCTGCCGGAAAAGAGCCGTGAGCCCGAATCAACAGTTCTTCCCTCTGCAAGGAGATATCGGAAGAGGCGATCAGAGAAGATCGCTTGTTGAAAACTGCCTTAAGGCTTTCGGCAGAATCGACGCGCTTGTCAATAATGCGGGGGTGGGTCCTGAAAAACGGGTAGATCTGATGAAAATGTCGGAAGAGTCGTACGACAGGGTCATGGACACGAATCTGGCCGGTGCGCATTTTCTCACTCAACGCGTGGCGCAGTACTGGTTGGAGTCCAGACAAAAACCGCTCCTTCCCAGTGGGAGTGCGGTGGTGTTTGTGGGCTCTGTTTCTGCAGAGATGGTCTCCCTCAATCGGGGCGAATACTGCATCTCGAAGGCCGGGCTTGCCATGGTCGCAAAACTATGGGCGGCGCGGCTGGCCGGCGACGGCATCTCGGTCTACGAGATTCGCCCGGGCATCATGGCGACAGAGATGACGCAGGGTGTCAGGGAGAAATACGAGGCATTGTTTGCCAACGGGCTGGTGCCGCAGAAACGTTGGGGCACGGCTGATGACGTGGGGCTGGCGGTGAAGGCGATTTTCCAGGGATTTTTTCCCTTCTCGACAGGCTCCGTTATAACCATTGACGGCGGGCTCACCATTCCGAGGCTCTGACATGAATGTTCCGGATAAGACAGCTGATCTTCCAGAATTGAAGAACCGCGCGCGGAGGGTGTTCGAATACTCCGCCGCCAAGATTGTAAGCCTGAACAAGACCTGGAAGGCCTCGGCAGGCGCCCCGGTGTTCACGGTGGCGGGGAAATACACCTCGCGCGGCTGGACGGAATGGACGCATGGATTCCAGTTCGGCTCGGCCCTTCTTCAGTACGATGCCACGGGTGACGAGCAGTTCTTGCAGATGGGCCGTAAGGGAACCCATGCTGCGATGCCGAAGCACCTTTCGCACCGGGGAGTCCATGACCACGGATTCAATATCGTCTCGACCTACGGAAATCTCCTGAGGCTCATCCGCGAAGGGCGGCTGGGAGCGGCGGAGGAGGAGGCCCGGGCATGCGAGGTTTCCCTGAAAGTGAGCGGAGCCATCCAGGCGTCCCGGTGGACCAACCTTCCGGACGGGCTGGGATACATCTATTCGTTCAACGGACCGCATTCTCTGTTCGCCGACACAATCAGATCTCTCCGCTCCCTCGCTGTTGCTCACCGGCTCGGACAAGTGTTGATGGACGAAGGGGACAGGGAGGTGAATCTGTTTCATCGTCTGTTGGTGCACGCCGAAACGACGGGCCGCTACAACGTGTATTTCGGACGCGGCCGCGACGCCTATGATGTGCGGGGAAGGGTCGCACATGAATCCATCTTCAACGTCAACGATGGATCGTACCGATGTCCATCCACTCAGCAGGGATATTCCCCGTTTACAACCTGGACGCGTGCTCTCGCATGGATTCTTCTGGGATACGCCGAGGAACTGGAGCTTCTGGCCACCATGCCAGACCGAGAGTTTCCGCCGGGGCAGAGGAAGAAGAGCGTTCTGAAGCGCTTCGAGGAGATCGCCCTCGCCGTTGCCGATTACTATCTGTCGGAGAGTCCTTCTGACGGAATCCCCTATTGGGACACCGGTGCCCCGGGGCTCGTGAATCTTGGAGACTACAGGTCGAAGCCCGCAGATCCATTCAACGATTGGGAGCCCGTGGATAGCTCGGCCGCGGCCATTGCCGCACAGGGATTCCTGCGACTTGGCAGTTACCTCAAGACGAGGGGAGACAGGAAGAAAGGGGAGCTGTATGGTCGGATGGGCCTCGCGATCGCAAACGTGCTTTTCGCCGAACCGTACCTTTCAACGGACCCCCGACATCAGGGATTGATTCTGCACTCCGTGTATCACCGGCCCAATGGTTGGGATTACGTGCCAAAAGGAAGCAGGATTCCCCGTGGCGAGTCTTCGATGTGGGGGGACTACCACGCACGCGAACTCGCGTTGATGATTCTGAGGATGGGAGAGGGACCGGAATATCGTTTTTGGGGTGGGTCATAATTCGTCACCCACTTCGGCGTGCAGGGACGACTTGCTTCTCATGTCTTACTTTTCTAAAACACAAAACCCCGCTCATCGCGGGGTTTTGCTTGTGGTTCAGGATGCCGTTTAGACAACCCGGACGTTCTTGGCCGACGGGCCCTTGGGGCCGTTCTCGACGTCGAACTCAACCGTGTCGCCTTCGTTCAGGGTCTTGTACCCGTCTCCGTTAATGGCGCGGAAGTGCACAAACACATCGCTGCCGCCATTGCGGGAAATGAAGCCGAAACCTTTTGCTGCGTTGAACCACTTGACTGTTCCTTTTTCCATGGAACGAGTCCTTTCTTGTAGAGTGACCTCCGGCTGAACCGCCGGAGAAGGTGTACGCCGAACAACCGAAAACATCACTTCCTCCTCACGAATCACATCTCATGAGTTCTCATCTGACTGACGGCGCTTAACCCTGCCTGCGGACAGGCTTGAAAGGTACTCTTGCGGCAGCAGCGGATCCGCTTTCCGTCTTGCGACGAATCGCGGGGACTTGAAGATGTGTGGACGGTGTACAGTTATTTGACATATCCAATATAGCATCCTTCTGCATCAGAAGCAAGTCCATTCGTCGAACCAACTGTTCCCATCCCCGTCTCCAACGTTCTCTCTCACATCATTCTTTTCCGCGCTCTCATGGTCCAACGTTCTCACGGCCAACATTCCTGCTTTTATTGACTTTTCTTCCATTTTTGTCTAAACTTCACTGTCAGAAGTTGACACTTTTCCCCGTTTTTCGCTGTTTTATTCTATGATTGAACAGTACCTCCCGATCTTCCTGATGCTGACAGCCGCCGTGCTGTTCGGTTTGGTCATGGTCAAGCTGAACGAATGGCTTGGTCCCAGGCGGCCTGATCCTGAAAAACTTTCGACGTATGAGAGCGGAATGGAACCGGTCAGGACCGCGCGGGAGCGTTTCTCGGTGAAATTCTACATGGTTGCGGTGCTGTTCATCATCTTCGACATCGAGGTTGTATTCATGTACCCCTGGGCTGTGTCATTCAACCATCTCGGCCCGGTCGGTTTCTTCAGCATGATTACGTTCATCCTCATCCTCCTCGTGGGATATTTTTATGTGTGGCGGAAAGGAGCACTGCAATGGGATTAGAGAAAGCGCTGGGTGATGCTCTGATGCTCACAAGGCTTGACGACGCCATCAACTGGTGCCGCAAGAACTCCCTCTTTCCCATGCCGATGGGCATTTCCTGTTGTGCCATCGAGATGATGGCGTTCGCTGGCCCAAGGTTCGATGCGTCGCGGTTTGGATCGGAGGTCTTCCGCTTCTCGCCGCGACAGGCAGATGTGATGATCGTCGCCGGAACGACAACCTACAAAATGGCCAGGGTTGTGCGCAAAATCTATGACCAGATGCCGGATCCCAAGTGGGTGATCGCAATGGGCGCCTGCACTTCGTCGGGAGGCATGTACAGGACCTACTCCGTTGTCCAGGGTATCGATCTGTTTCTCCCCGTGGACATTTATGTTGCGGGTTGTCCGCCGCGCCCCGATAACCTCTTGAATGCCTTGATTCATCTGCAGAAAAAGGTGCAGCGCGGGGAGAGCAGGGGGAGTTCGACGTCGATCATTGGCGATCTTCCGCGCCGCGAGCCCGCCTTGATGCAGACCGCAGTATGAACGACACCGTTCTTCAGAAGCTCCAATCAACATTCGGCAATGCCGTGATCGAATCCGGCGAGTTTCGCGGTGAGCTCACGGTTGTGATCGCGAAAGACCGCATCGTCGATGTCTGCCGTTTTCTTAAAGAAGATCCCGGTCTCCGGTACGACCTCCTGGCGGACCTGTGCGGACTCGATATGTACACTCCCGTTAAACGATTCGGCATTGTGTACAATCTCTACTCCCTCCAAAACAAACATCGGATCCGTCTGAAGACATTCGTGGACGAGGAGGATCCGCACGTGGCAAGTGTTACCACCGTGTGGGGCACGGCAAACTGGCACGAGAGAGAGACCTACGACATGTTCGGCATTGTGTTCGACGGCCATCCCGACCTGAGACGAATCTACATGCCGGATGAATTCGATTTTCACCCCCTTCGCAAGGATTTTCCGCTCATGGGAATCCCAGGATCGATTCCCCTTCCGAAAAAGTAACAGGATGGATCATCCGCTCCAGGAAAAAGAAGCAAGCCGCAAGTCGAGAATCCTCCAGGCACTCGAAGATCAGAATACCGCGGTCTCATTCGACGATCCGCTGGAGAGCGACCTTGTCCTGAACATGGGTCCTCAGCATCCGGCGACCCACGGAGTGCTGAGGCTGCTGATCAGGCTCGACGGCGAGACGGTCATCGGGTGTGTGCCTGAAGTGGGATACCTGCACCGCGGCTACGAAAAGCTTGCCGAAGCTTCGTCCTATCACGAGTTCATCCCCCATACCGACAGGCTCGACTATCTTTCCCCCCTCTCGAATAACGTGGCTTATGTGCTGGCGGTGGAAAAATTGCTGGGGATTGAGGCTCCTCCCCGCGCCCAGTATATCAGAACAATCGTCTCGGAACTTGCCAGAATTTCCTCGCATCTGCTCTGGTTGGGAAGCATGGCCATGGACGTCGGTGCTCTTACCGTGTTCATGTGGAGCTTCCGCGAACGGGAAAAGCTCTACGATGTCTTTGAGCTGCTCGTAGGCGCCAGATTCACGACGAGTTACACCCGCATCGGTGGACTGGCGCATGACATGACGGATGAGGCCAGAGACGCCGTCCGCGCGTTCATCACCGAGTTCCCTGCAAAACTCCTTGAATGCGAGAAGTTGCTCAACAAGAATCGGATCTTTGTGGAGCGGACGGACGGAATTGGCGTGATTGAAAGAGACGTGGCGATCGACCTGGGATTGACCGGTCCCAACCTGCGTGCCTGTGGTGTTCAGCACGATCTGCGCCGCGCCAATCCGTACCTTGTGTACGAACAGCTCGATTTCGAGGTTCCGGTGTATGAAGGCGGGGACTCGCTCGCTCGGTACTATGTCCGCATGGACGAGATGAAGCAAAGCCAGAAGATGGTGGTCCAGCTCCTGGAGAAGATTCCGCAGGGTGAAATCCATACGCAGGCGCCGAAGAAAGTCCTCCCGCGCAAAGAGCGGATCTATACGAAAATGGAGGAATTAATTCACGATTTCATGCTGATTAATTTCGGCGTCGATCCTCCACCGGGCGAAGTATATCACGCCGTGGAAGCCCCGAAGGGAGAGCTTGGGTTCTATTTTTACAGCAACGGGGAAGGCCATCCCTGGCGCATGAAGATTCGCTCCCCTTCGTTTGTCAACCTTCAATCGCTCCCTGTCATGTTGTTGGGCAACATGGTCTCCGATGTAGTTGCGATCATCGGCAGCCTGGATCCCGTGATGGGCGAAGCGGACAAGTAAATGCCCATTGCCAATTGTCGGTTTTCGATCTGGCATCGGAAGAAATCGGCAATTGGAAAATTTTAAATTGGAAATCCGGAATAGCCACATGCTTGGCCCCAACCATCTCCAGCGTCTCGAAGAACTGAAGAAGCTCTATCCCAGCTCCCAGGCTCTTGTCCTTCCCGTGCTGTGGATGGTGCAGGAACAGGAGGGCTTCATTTCGAAGGAGAGCATGCGGTACGTGGCGGAACTGTTGAAGGTACCGTACGGACACGTCCTGGGCGTGGTGACCTTCTACACCATGTTCCACCAGAGACCTGTTGGCAGACATCACATTGAAGTCTGCACGAACGTCTCCTGTATGTTGAGGGGTGCCGCGAACATCGTCAGGCACCTGGAGAACAAGCTTGGCATCAAATTGGGGGAAACCTCGAAGGACGGCACATGGTCGCTTGCCGAGGTGGAGTGCATGGGGGCCTGCGGCGGCGCACCGATGTGCGCTATCGGAGAGGAATACCATGAACATCTGACAACCGAAGAGATCGACAGGTTGCTGGAGCGTCTTCATTGAACCCGCTGAAAATGGAACCCGTCATCCTCCCAAATATCAAGAACCTTCACACGATTGACGTGTACGAAGCCCATGGGGGCTACAAAGCCCTCCGGAAGGCTCTGAGCATGAAGCCCGAAGAGGTTGTCGAGGAAGTCAAGAAATCGAATCTTCGGGGCAGGGGCGGTGCGTGTTTTCCCACCGGTCTCAAATGGTCGTTCATGCCAAAGAAGACCGACAAGCCGAAATACCTGTGTGTCAATGGCGATGAGTCGGAGCCGGGGACGTTTAAGGACCGCCAGATCTTCGAATTCAATCCGCATCTGATGATCGAAGGGACACTTATCGCGTGTTATGCAATGGGAATCAAGACCGCCTTCATCTACATCAGAGGGGAGTACGGCAGGTGGATCCGCATGGTGGAGAAGGCGCTGATGGATGCGCGTGGAAGAGGATATGTCGGCGAGAATATTCTCGATTCGGGTTTTTCGACGGACATTGTCGTCCACAAGGGAGCCGGCGCCTATATTTGCGGCGAGGAATCGGCGCTGATGAATTCGATTGAGGGAGAGAGGGGGTATCCCCGCGTCAAGCCCCCGTTCCCGGCGCAATACGGCCTCTGGGGATGCCCGACCACAATCAACAACGTTGAGACGATCAGCAATGTGCCGTTGATCATCGCGAACGGATGGGAATGGTATGCAAAGATCGGAGCAGCCAAGCACCCCGGTCCGATTCTGGTCGGTGTGAGCGGTCATGTCAGGAAGCCGGGCGTGTATGAGATGGCTACAGGCGTTTCGCTCCTGGAAATCATCTACAAATATGCCGGCGGTGTTCCTGATGACAAGAAGATCAAGGCGGTGATTCCCGGAGGATCTTCGACCCCGATTCTTCGCGGCGACCAGCTCGAGGGTGTATGCATGGATGCGGATTCCATGAAGGCCGCGGGCTCGGCCGTTGGTACGGCAGGACTGATTGTGATGGATGAAGATACGGATCCGATCGCTGTTCTTGCGCGGATCGCAAAGTTCTATCACCATGAATCCTGCGGCCAGTGCACACCGTGCCGGGAGGGAACGGGGTGGCTGGAAAAGATTCTGAACAGGTTCGTGAGGGGTGAGGGACGGAAAGAGGATGTGGATCTCCTGATGGATGTTGCCAACAATATTGAAGGCAACACGATTTGTGCGCTGGGAGACGCGGCGGCGTGGCCCGTACAATCGATGATTCGCCGCTTCAGGGATGAATTCGAGCGCCGGGCCGTCTCCCGCCCGGTGGAGAACCTCGTCGCCTGAGCTCCGCCGGAGGAACTTCCGGCGAAAAAACTCGTATACGGTCCCAAAGGAAACGCTCCAGGGAACGCGCATACGGGTTTTTTTGCTTTCCGGTAACTGTGCGCAACGCATCCCGGCGGGAACACGATGGCGAAAGCATCCGTCTATATGAATGAACGCCTGCACACAGCGGGATCAGACCGGTCGTCGGACGGTCGACCCATGCCTGACGAGGCAATGGAAACCAGGAGCGACGATGTACTGATCTCGCTGTTTCAGAGCGGAGACCAGGGTGTCTTTCGCATTCTCGTGGAGCGGTATCAGGAGCGCGTCCGCAACCTGTTGTTCTCGATCTTCCATGAGACCGGGACGATTGACGACCTGGCTCAGGAGGTGTTCATCAAGGCCTACGAAGGCCTTGGCCGGTTCCGGTTCGAATCTTCCTTCTATACGTGGCTCTACAGGATTGCGGTGAATCGCGCCCGGGACGAGTTGCGAAAACGAAAGGTGCGTCGATTCTTTTCGTTTCATGGGCTGGACGATTCGACGGAAAAGGAAGTGATGGAGCGGACCACCGTGGAGCCGGTTTCCATGGATGAACAGGAGCTTGTGGCGAAGGGACTTGAAGCGCTTCCGGAAAAATACCGGATGCCGGTGATCTTGAAGGATCTTGACGGGCTTTCCTATGAGGAGATCGCCGATGTGCTTGAGTGCGAGATCGGCACCGTCAAGTCGAGATTGTCGAGGGGACGTACAATGCTGAGGAATATTCTGGCACCTTTGCTAAAGGATTCGGGACAATGAGCGGGTTGTCAAAACAGGAGCTCCGGGAGCTTCTGTCGCTCGCCGTCGACGGTGAGTTGGACGCTGAGCGCCGTACGATCCTGGACGAGTATTGCGCTTCCCACCCCGAAGCGTTGCGCGAGCTGCAGGAGCTCAGGCGCTTAAAGGCTCTCATGGGTGCCAGGCGAACGGTCCCCCCCGACCCGTTCTTCTTTACCCGCCTCTCTCAGTCATTGGAAAAGAGTGCAGAGGAATCCAAAAACCTCCTTCCGTTTCCCTCAAAGTTCGTACCCGCCGCCTCGGCGATCGCAATTGTGACATTCATCGGGCTGGGAATTACGATCTTTCTGCAGCGCGGACCCCTCCTCCAATTCATTTCCGAGACCTCCACAGAGGTCCAGCAAGCATATGAAAAGAGCATCCTCAAGGGGTCCATCCTGCCGCTCTTTGCCAATGTCGGCAATGACGAGGTTCTCCAGTACGCCCTCTTCGGGACTCTTCCTCTGGACAAGGAATCCGACGCCGCGCTGAGAGTCGATGAGGCCAGCGCTGAAGGATACAGAATCGAAGTCGGCTTGAAAGCAGAGAAGCAAAACCGCCCGGCAGTAACAGTCGATGACCTGTACGCCGAGGTGAAGCCAACGAAAGTCCAGGCCATTCGGATCGATTCGGTTCTGAAGGCTGCAAGAGAGAAGATCGCACGCGCCGGATTCTATGCAGAGAACAACGCCCTTGCCATCGACCCCGAGATCACCCAGCTGAACAGACGAGTGCTTTCAAGGATCGTTGGCGTCCTTGAGCCCGCCCAGCGAAAGAGACTGGACAGGTTCCTCAGAGAACACCGGGCTCTCTACACGGTGGATTTTGATGAACCGCCATCGGTGGATCATCCGCCTGCCGTCCCCAGGCATGCCACGGTGACCGGCCATCCACGGGACTACATCGTGATCACACCGGATTCGCTCGCGGTTACAACGCTGGCCTTCGATGTGGACAGCCTCCACGGCCAGTGGTCTGTGCAAGTACACTCAAATATGGTGCAGATGCACAGAAAACTTGAAGAATTTGTCCGCACCCAGGCCCGTCGGGCACCCAGGATTCCGGAACGAAGGACGGAAGCGCCTGTCCGGATTATTGGGGAGGGGGATGTGATGTCGATCGAGGTCGGAAGGATGTTTGTCGACGAGGAACGGAACCTGCCTCGCCTGGTTGTGGCTCCAAGAGGACGGGGGGAGACGTTTTTCAGATTTGAAATGCGCAGTGGTACGGTGCCTGGTGACAGTGATCGGCTAAACATCCGCTCCGATCTTGATATCGAGGCTCAGGTGCGCACACAGATGGATTCCATGATGAAACACCTGCAATGGATGCAGGATGTGCAAATACGGGAATTGCGGACCCGCGATTCCCTTAGGGCTCTCCGCGAAGCCGCCCGCCGCCGTGATGCGACTGCGGATTCTCTTCGATAACAAAGAGAATCTTGCTTTTCGCACCACCGGTGTCTATATTTCCCACCGAACTTCCTGCCACCAGCCAGTCGGACCCATTGTCGAATCCGGTCACAGTAAGAATCTCCCGCGTTGGATCGCATGACCTGCCGCTTCCGGCCTATGCCACTGAAGGCTCGGCGGGCATGGATATTTGTGCCGTCGTGGAAGCCGACATGCATATCCGGCCCGGTGAAACGGCCCTGATTCCCGCCGGCATCATCATCGAGTTGCCCCCCGGCTTCGAAGCCCAAATCAGACCGCGAAGCGGCCTCGCCCTGAAGTACAGCGTGGGGGTGCTCAACTCGCCCGGCACGATCGATTCTGATTACCGGGGAGAGGTGAAGGTTATCCTCACGAATTTCGGCAAGGAGGATTTCGTGGTGCGAAGAGGGGACAGGATTGCGCAGATGATCGTTGCCCGGTACGAGCGCGTCCAATGGAACGAAGTGCCCGAGCTGGCCGGCACAGGACGCGGGGCAGGTGGCTTCGGACACACCGGTGTCAAAGCGGAGCGATTCAATGGCTAAGTCTGCGAGGAGGCACAGGCGGAGCAGGCCGCGCGAGCATCAGCCGGAAGACGCCTGGGAGTCCCTGTTTCAATCCATGGGGCGAATCGAGATTGCCCTCCTGGTCGGGGCTGTTTTGCTCCTGATGGTCCTGATCTATACGATTCAAACCGTCGTTTCGCCGTTTGTCGCCGTCGGCGCCATCCTCTTTCTGCTGTTCCCTCTCCGGCACTACGCTCTGGCGAGGAATCTTATGTGGCTGAGCGTCATCCTCTTCGGCCTCTGGTTCGTTTCCGCAGTGTCCAGCATCCTTGCGCCTTTTGCGGTTTCCCTCGTGATTGCCTATTTGCTCAATCCCGTGGTTTCCAGGCTCGAAGGTTGGAAGATCCCGCGCTGGGTCTCCTCTCTCGTGCTGATTCTTGTCGTTGTCGCTGTGATCGTGCTGATCCTGTTTTTTGTCCTGCCGATCGCGGTCACTCAGTTCGAGGCGTTGCTTGATGCCCTCTCAGGCATTTTCGCGGAATTCCGCGACTGGCTGTGGTCTTCGCGCATGGCAACGGCGCTGGAGCGCTACGGCGTCTCGGCTGAGGAGTTGCGGACCACGGTTTCGAAGGAACTGGTGCCGAGATTCGAAGACATTCTGAGGAACCTCCTCCAGGGGATTCTGACGGTCATGAGTTCGTTGTCGCGCTTTGTGACCCAGATCCTCTATGTAATCATGGTGCCGTTCCTTACGTTCTATCTCCTCACGGATTTTCCCAAGATCACACACCGCTTCCTCATGCTGATTCCCGGCCGCAACCGTGACAGGGTCGGCGAATACCTGCGGGAAGCCGACGAGATCATCGGTCGCTACCTTCGCGGCGCCTTGCTGGTTGCGTTCCTCCAGGGCGTGATGGTAACCCTGCTCTTTACCCTCTTCGGAATCAAATACTCACTGCTCCTCGGCATCATGGCCGCCCTGCTGGATCTCGTTCCGTATTTCGGACTTATCCTCACAATGATTCTTTCCGGTCTCGTCGCGGCGTTGAGCGATCCCCCGGTTCTCTCGAAGGTCCTCTCGGCAGTCTTTTCTGTCGGCATTCTGCACCTGCTGGAGGTCACCCTCCTCTCCCCGCGCATCGTGGGGAGCCGCGTGGGGCTTCATCCCCTCCTCATCATCCTCGCGCTGCTCGTGTTTGCCTCCTTCCTCGGCTTTGTCGGCCTCCTCATCGCCATCCCTGTCACAGCCCTGCTCATCCTCGGCGTGCGCGAATGGGAGGCCGTGCGCAAAGGCGTGCCTCTGAGCCAGTACCACAGCATTCCACCGGAGTAGCTCATGTCCGGAATTCTGTACCTGGTGGCGACTCCGATCGGAAACACGGAGGACATCACGCTTCGTGCGTTGCGGGTGCTCAAGGAGGCTGATCTGGTGGTGTACGAGGAGCGTAAGGAGGGAGCGAGGCTTCTCAGGGAATACGGCATAGAGAACAAGCCGGTCGAAACGCTGAACGAGCACAACGAGCCCGCGGCGTCAACTCTGATCATTCAAGAACTGAAACGGGGCAGATCCGTTGCCCTCATTTCCGACGCGGGCACGCCCGTGTTCGCCGATCCCGGACAGATCCTTGTCAGGAAGGCCATTGCGGCAGGGATCCGCATCGTTCCCGTGCCCGGCGCCTCATCGGTTCTCCCCGCATTGATCGTTTCAGGGTTTCCGATCCAGACGTTTCTGTTCTACGGCTTCCTCTCTCCGAAACGCCCGCGCAGGATTGCGGAGCTTCAACAGCTCAAACGCGATCGGCGGACGATCGTTTTCATGGAAACCCCGTACCGGCTGCTTCAGCTTCTGCGGGATATGGCGGAAGTGTTCGGGTCCTCGCGGAACCTCTGCGTCGCCTTCGACCTCACGCTCCCTACCGAGGAGATCTTTCGAGGCACTGCTCCCGAGTTGTATCAGAAGTTCATGAAGGAGGGAAGGAAGGGAGAGTTTGTCGTGGTGCTCGGGCCTTCGTGAACGCAGGGGTGAACTTCAGAAGGAGATGTAAAACGTGCCAGCGGCTCCGTTGGATTTCAACTCTCTCCCTTCCTCCGTCTTCCTTCTTACGTACCGCTCCAGATTTCACTGCCCGGTTCGCGCGTTGCCATTCCATTCCCACTCCTGCGGAATAAGTACCGCCGCGGCAACAACGGTTGTCCATAATCCGTTCTTGTCACCCTCAGCTGATTGAGTGATGTTGAACGTCCGGATGATCTTTCCGGACATCTTGAAGATCTTCTCGCGCTCGTCCCACGCGGTGTTGGGATCGAAGTCGATGCCAAGTGTGGTGGCGAGCATGGTGGCTGCAAGGTCCTCCGAATACTCGCCGGCGCGTTCGTCGGTCTCTCCGTACGGATGGTGTTCCGAGAGGTATCCGTATGCGGCGGGGTCCGCGGGCTGGGCTACGCCGATGGAGGCGGCGATGAGGCGGTTGGGTTCGTTCGTGGCGTTCCGGGCCATCACGCAAAACGTGATCGCACCCGGCTGGAGCACTTTCAACCCTTCCTCCTTCGTGATCCGCTTGCAGTTGGGTGGAAAGATGCTTGAAACGGCCACGATGTTGCATTTTTCGATGCCTGCGTCGCGCAGGGCAAGCTCGAACGACTGCAAGTAGTCCTTGTGTCGTCCAACGCCCTTGGTGAAGAACATCTTGGTGGGTACGAACACTTCCTCATCTCCGACTTTAGTTGTTTAAGAACCAATGACTTTAAGAAACCGTCGTTTGCCGACCTTCAACACGAACTCCGTCTTGTCCGGAATGCGGGCATTGGAGTCCGACACCTTTTCACCGTCGATGGATACGCCGCCCTGTTCGATGAGCCGGCGAGCCTCTCCCCGCGACGATGCAAGCTTTGCCTCTGTCATCAACGCCACAATGGTCTCGATCCCGTTCCGCTCTTTTAAAGAGAAAACCTCCATGTCGTCGGGGGCCGACTTTTCGACGAAGATTCTGTCAAATTCCTTTTCGGCCTTTGCCGCATCCTCCCCGGAGTGATACATCGAAACAAGCGTGCGCGCCAGCTGTCGCTTCAGATCCCGCGGATTGACCTTCTTGTCCGCAAGCTGTTTCTGGATCTCCCTGAGCTCCTTGTTGGAAACGTTGGTCGTCAGCTCGTAGTAGGTGTAGATCAGAAAGTCCGGGATGCGAAGCGACTTGCCAAACATTTCCCGGGGCGGGTCATTGAGCCCGATGTAGTTATCCAACGACTTGCTCATCTTCTCGATGCCATCGGTGCCCGGAAGGATCGGCATGGTTAGAATCGCCTGCGGCTCCTGGCCGTATTCACGCTGGATGTCGCGGCCGACAAGCAGATTGAATTTCTGGTCGGTTCCGCCGAGCTCGACGTCGGCCTCTACGGCCACGGAATCCATGGCCTGGGCCAGCGGATAGAGGAATTCGTGAATGCCGATGGGCTCACCGGCCTTGTGCCGCTCCGTGAAATCATCGCGCTCCAGCATGCGGGCAACGGTGTACCGACCCGCAAGCAAGATGACGTCGGCGAAGCTCATCTTGCCCAGCCATTCGGAGTTGTACAGCATCTTGATCTTTTGAGCCGCCAGCACCTTCGTGGCCTGCTCAAAATAAGTCTGCCCGTTCCGGCGTGTCTCCTCGAGCGAAAGGGGAGGACGCGTCTTGCTCTTGCCGGATGGATCGCCGATCATGCCGGTGAAATCGCCGATGATCAGGATGGCCTGATGGCCGAGATCCTGAAATTGGCGCAGTTTTCGGAGGACAACAGAGTGGCCCAGATGCAGGTCGGGACGGCTGGGATCACACCCCAGCTTCACGCGGAGGGGCTTTTTGGATTTGATGGATCGCTCAACCTTCCGGGCGAGGTCGTCTTCGGGAATGATCTCCGCCGCACCGCGCCGAATGAGATCCATCTGCTCATTGAGCCTGGGGAACAAGTTATGGAACGCTCCTTTTCATACGTTGTCGCATCTCCCGCTCAGCTTCCCGCTTTGCGGTCGCTTCACGCTTGTCATGTTTCTTCTTGCCCTGGGCAAGTGCAAGTTCGACCTTCGCATGGGGCCCGCTGAAATACACCGATAGAGGGATCAATGTCAGTCCTTTCTCGCGCACGTTGCCGGTTAACTTTCGGATTTCCTTTTTGTGGAGAAGAAGCTTGCGCGTGCGGACGGGATCGTGATTATTGATGTTCCCTTTCTCGTACGGACTGATATGCATGTTGTGCAGCCACACCTCGCCATCCTTGAGAACAGCATAACTGTCCTGCAGATTGGCGTTTCCCTGGCGGAGCGACTTGACCTCCGTGCCCTTCAGAACAATGCCCGCTTCAAAGGTGTCAAGAACGTAATACTCGTGCCGCGCCCTCCGATTTGAGACAACAACCCTGCGTTCCGACTCTGCCATGCGGAAATTTTTGCACCCAACGTACGGGAAAAGTGAAAAAGAATCAATTCTGATGGCCGAATTTGTTTTGCTCCGGCCGAGGAAACGCGTCATGTCACGGTGATCGAAGCCCCCTCCAATCTGGTCGAGGTCGATCAAAGCCGTGCAGGAGGTATCGAAAGATACTTTCCGCGGCAAAGTTTACCGCATCAGGTGACCAGCGGGTCACTGAGTATCAGTGGCATCTGTGAGTATCAGCGAGTATCCGTGTTGTTGCGTTTGGGGACACTTCTGCCTATATTTTTTGCCGCATTCTTGATGAAAAGCCATCTGCCGGCCTGAGGCGGCTCGGCAGGAACAGATCCAGCCTTAGCACTACTACCCGAGGCTCCCATGTCTGAACGTCAGTATGATGTCACGGTAATCGGCGGCGGTCCGGGGGGATATGTAGCCGCCATCCGAGCGGCTCAACTCGGTATGAAGGTCGGCCTCGTGGAAACCGACCGCCTGGGCGGCATTTGCCTGAATTGGGGGTGCATCCCGTCCAAAGCCCTGCTGAAAAGCGCCGAGCTCTATAATCTGATGAAACGGTCGGATGAGTTCGGCATCAGCCACAGAGATCTCTCCTACGACTTCACGAAGATCATCAAACGGAGCCGGGATGTTTCCGAGAGAATCACCAAAGGCGTCGAATTTCTGATGAAAAAGAACAAAATCGACGTCATCAAGGGCTATGGGAAACTCACCGGTAAAACTACACTTTCCGTTTCAAACGACGGAAAGGTGACCGATACCATCAGGTCCAAGGCCATCATCATTGCCACGGGAGCCCGCCCGCGGTCCGTTCCAGGGGTTGAGATCGATCGGAAGAAGGTCATCACCAGTACCGAAGCGATGACGCTGAAGGAACAGCCGAAGAGCATGGCCATTATCGGCGGCGGGGCGATCGGGATTGAATTTGCCTACTTCTACAACGCCATCGGCACGAAGGTGACCGTGGTTGAAATGATGCCCGGAATCCTCCCCTTGGAGGATCGGGAAATGACGAAGCTGGTGGAATCAAGCCTCAAGAAGTCGGGAATCGAAATCCTGACGAGCACGAAAGTGGAGGGCGTGAAGGCCGGAAATGAAGTGGAGGTCACGGTTTCGTCAGAAGAGGGAAAGAAGACAATCAAGGCCGAAGTGGCCCTTATGGCCATCGGCGTGCAGGGGAATTCTGAGAATCTGGGTCTGGAGGCGTTGGGGGTAAAGGTGGAAAAGGGATTCATCAAGGTCGACGAGTTTGGCCGCACGAATGTGCAGGGTATTTACGCCATCGGCGACGTCAGCGGCCCTCCGCTCCTTGCCCACGTGGCCTCACACGAAGGAATCGTGGCTGCGGAGCATATTGCAGGGAAGGCGAAACATGGCCTCGACCGCAGTGTGTTCCCAAGCTGTACATATTGCCAACCCCAGGTGGCAAGCGTTGGTATGACTGAGGAGGCAGCGACGAAGGCCGGCTATAAGATCAAAGTCGGCAAATTCCCCTTCCGCCCGCTCGGCAAAGCTCTTGCCATCGGGGAAACGGAAGGACAAGTAAAGCTGATTTTCGACGAGAAGTACGGTGAGCTGCTGGGAGCCCACATTGTTGGCTCCGAAGCCACCGAAATGATCGCAGAACTGGTAACGGCCAAAACTCTTGAGACCACGTACGAAGAACTGTGGCGGACCATGCACGCCCATCCCACGCTCTCTGAAGCTGTGATGGAAGCCGCCGGAAACGCTTACGGGGTCGCAATTCACCTCTGATGCAGATCGTCTGTACCGATATCGGCCGCACGCGTTATGCGGATGCCTGGGAGCTTCAGCGAACGCTGTTCGATTTGCGGCATTACGGATTGATCGGCGACGTCCTCCTGCTTACTGAGCATGAGAAGGTCTATACACTGGGAAAAGGAGCCGATGCCAATCATCTCCTGGCAAATGAGGAAGAGTTGAAGCGGTCCGGCATCGAAGTGTTCCACATCGATCGGGGGGGCGATGTCACCTATCACGGTCCGGGACAGATTGTGGGGTATCCGATCCTGGACCTCGCACAATACAAGACCGACCTGCATTGGTACCTTCGGGGGCTCGAAGAAGTGATCATCCGCACCCTGGAGGAATACGATATTGGGGCGGAACGGGAGGAGGGGATGACCGGCGTCTGGGTAAAGGGGGAAAAGATCGCCGCGATCGGGGTGAAAGTAAGCCGATGGGTGACGATGCACGGATTTGCGCTGAACGTAAACACAGACCTCAAAGAATTCGGAAGAATCATCCCGTGTGGAATCTTCCATAAGGGCGTGACGTCCATGGCGATGCAGACGGGGAAGGAAATTCCAATGGGGGATGTCCGAACGAGGCTCATGGAATCCTTCGGCCTCGTTTTCGGGTGCGAGCCGATCAGGGTGTCGAAGGAAGACCTGCTTCGCGGTGTGGTAGATCGTGTGCCGGAGCAGGCGTGATGGCAAAGGGAGTGAAATCCAGAGGAGAGCGAGATACGATGGTGCAATCCAGAACCGCCGGCACTGTACAGGATATCGGTCTCTCGAAGGCTGAATTGCTTCGCGTGTACAAGAACATGCTTATGGGGCGGCGGATCGACGAAAAACATCTGATCCTCCTGAAGCAGGGCAAATCTTTCTTCCATATTGGCGGATCAGGCCACGAAGCTGCCCAGACGGCGGTGGCTTCAGCCCTCGAGGCCGGCCGCGATTACGCCTTTCCGTATTACCGCGATCTCAGCTTCTGTCTCCAGCTTGGCTATACAGTCGAGGACTATTTCCTCTCAGCCCTTCATCGCGCCGATGATCCCGGCACCGGAGGCCGCCAGATGCCGGGGCATTACGGAAAGGTGTCTGCACGGATCATCACGCAGTCGAGTCCCACCGGTACGCAATACCTCCAGGCTGTGGGGGTGGCTTTGGGTGCTGCACGGGAGCGTCGCGGGGAAGTGGTGTACGTGTCGTCGGGCGAAGGCTCCACGAGCGAGGGTGAGTTCTTTGAAGCAGTGAACTGGGCGGCACGCGAACTCCTGCCGGTCATCTTCTTCATCCAGGACAACAAATACGCAATCTCCGTACCGGTTACCCAGCAAACCGCAGGCGGGTCAGTCTACGAGGTCACCAAAGGATTCAAGGGTCTCGAGCGCTACAACGTCGACGGCACGGACTTCTTTGAAACGCACAGGGTGGCCAGCGAAGCCGTGGCACGCGCACGCAAAGGCGGCGGACCTTCTCTCATTGTTGCCAATGTGGTCCGTCTCCTTCCTCATTCATCGTCCGACGATGATCGCAAGTACAGGACAAAGGAAGAGCTGGACCGCGATCGCCAGAGAGATCCGATTCCGAGAATGGCTGCGGTGCTGATTGAAGAAGGATACCTGACAGAGGAAGAAAACCAGAGACTTCAGGAAGAGGTGAAGGCGGAGGTAGACGCGGCTGTGGAGCGGGCCGAAGCCGCTCCGCTTCCGGATCCGGCAACGGTTTCGATGCACCTCTATGGCGAAGCGCATGCCAATCCGCCGGATGAATACGCCGAGCCCGAACATACAGGAAACAAGATTGTTTTGGTTGACGCGGTCAATCACGCCCTCCATGAAGAAATGGAACGCAATGAGCGGGTGCTGGTGTTTGGGGAAGACGTGGCCGACGGCAAGGGCGGGGTGTTCACGGCGACGAAGGGGCTTTCAACGAAGTTTGGCAGGGAACGAGCGTTCAATTCGCCGCTGGCAGAGGCGAGCATCGTGGGCGTGGCGATCGGACTTGCCCTGAAAGGCTGGAAACCCGTTCCCGAGATCCAGTTTGGCGACTACATCTGGCCTGCCTTTATGCAGATCCGCGACGAACTTGCGATGATGCGCTACCGTTCCAACGGCACCTGGTCGTCGCCGGTGGTGATTCGCGTTGCCGTCGGCGGGTACATTCACGGTGGTCACTACCACAGCCAGTCCATCGAAAGTTTTATGGCGCACATTCCAGGCCTGCGGCTTGCCTTCCCGTCGAACGCCGCCGATGCAAAAGGCCTGCTCAAGTCGGCGATCCGGGGAGACGATCCCGTGATCTTCATGGAACACAAGGGACTCTACCGCCAGGGCTATGCCGCATCGCCCGAACCTGATGCCGAGTTTCTCCTGCCGTTCGGCGTTGCGGCCACGCGCAAGGAGGGATCGGACATCTCGGTCATTACCTGGGGGGCCATGGTACAGAAGTCGATTGAAGCAGCCAGGAAGATGGAGGAGAAGGGTATCAGCGTGGAGGTCATCGATCTCCGGACGTTGAATCCTCTCGATGAAGAAGCGATCTACCGGTCCGTCCGAAAAACGAGTAAAGCGTTGGTTGTGCATGAGGACACGTTGACCGGCGGGTTCGGAGGCGAGATCTCGGCGCTGATTGCGGATCATTGCTTTGAGTCGCTCGACGGCCCTGTTCTGAGGGTCGCTGCCCTCGATCTCCCCGTACCCTACAGTCCGCCGCTCGAAAACGCGATGTTGCCAAGCGAGCAGAAGATCACCGCGGCCCTTGAACAGCTGGCTGCCTATTAGAGAGAGCAGAAACCGCAAAGGACTCAAAGGAGACGCGAAGGGCGCGAAGGAGTTGAACCGGGAGTGTCTGTCTGTGGAGCTTTGCGCCCATTGCGCATTGTTCGCGATCGTTGCGGTTAAATTCGGCTTTGCCATCAAAAATCTTTCCAAATCTGCACGTTCAAACAACTGAGGCCTCTGATGCAAGTTGAAGTGGTGATGCCGAAAATGGGAGAGAGCATTCAGGAAGGGAAGATCCTTCGCTGGGCCAAAAAGCCCGGCGACAAGGTTCAGAAGGATGAAACCATCCTGGAGATCAGCACGGACAAGGTCGATTCGGAAATCCCCTCTCCGGCTTCCGGGGTCCTTACGAAGATCGTCGTTCAGGAAAACGAGACCGTGGAGGTCGGCACGGTCATCGCCATGATTGAGACCGATGAGGCAACCGCCAAGGCTGCGCCCGCGGCAGCCGAACCGAAGAAGGTGGAAGCGGTGCCAAAGTCAGAAGACAAGCCTGAACGGCAACCCCCGGAAACGCGGCCGGAGCCTCTGCGCCGGCGGGCGAACGGAGACAAGTTCTATTCCCCGGTCGTGAGAACCATTGCGGAGAAGGAGGGATTGTCGCGGGAAGAACTGGATTCGATCAGCGGAAGCGGAGCGGGAGGCAGGGTCACGAAGAATGACGTGCTGGGATATTTGGAGAGCAGGGGACAGGAATCAGCGGTCAGGAGGCAGGTGGCCGGCGTGACGGCTCAAGCGCGGGCGGTGAGGACGGTGGACATCAAGGAACTGGCAAAGAAATACCCGGCGCCGCAGTATGAGATCCGGCAGATGGATAACATTCAGCAGAAAATGGCGGAGCACATGGTGCGGAGTGTGGAGACATCCCCTCATGTGCAGGCGATCTCTGAATGCGACCTGACCCGGATTGCAGCGTTCCGGACGGAAAAGGCGGCGGAGTTTGAGAAGCGCGAGGGCTTCAAGCTTACCTACACGCCGTTCTTCCTTGATGCCACAATTCGCGCCCTGAAGCAGTTCCCCCTCGTGAACAGTTCGGTCGAAGGCGACAAGATCATTCTCAAGAGATTCATCAATCTTGGCATGGCCGTGGCAACGCCTTCGGGGTTGATCGTGCCGGTGATCCAGCATGCGGAGGAAAAGAGCTTCCTTGGAATCGCCCGGGCAGCGAACGACATTGGAATCAGGGCCCGCAACAAGAAATTAACCCTCGACGATATCCAGGGCGGCACGTTCACGGTGACCAACTACGGGGTGTTTGGAAATATCATCGGAATCCCGATCATCAATCAGCCCCAGGTCGCCATTCTGGGTTTCGGGGCCATCAAGAAGCGGCCCGTTGTGGTCACCGATGCCAACGGAACCGATGCGATCGCCATCCGGTCCATGTGCTATCTCACGCTCTCCTTCGATCACCGGATCCTCGACGGCGCAATCGGGGGACAGTTCATCGAGACCGTTGTGTCGAACCTGGAAAACTTCGACTTTGGCAATTTGTTCTAAGCAAACAGGAAGAAGGTCGCCTTCGTCAGGATGTTCACCGGTTTGAAGGTGACCTTCAGGCAGGCAATTATGGCTTCTATCATCGCCGAAATACCAGCCGTCACTGATTCCGCCAGCCCGCGTCGGCCCGAGTGGCTGAAAGCGAAGATTCCGGGTGGGGAGAACTACGCACGGATCAAGCATCTGGTGGATCACCAGAGACTGCATACTGTCTGCGAAGAGGCGCGGTGTCCGAACCTGGGCGAGTGCTGGAACTCCGGCACCGCCACCTTCATGATCTTGGGCGACACCTGCACTCGCTCCTGCGGATTCTGCGCCGTGAAGACCGGCCGTCCGGACTACGGGCTCGACTGGGACGAACCGCGGAGGGTCGCAGAGACGGTTCGCACCATGAATCTCCGCCACGCGGTAATTACGTCAGTGAACAGGGATGAGCGAAGGGATGGCGGTGCGCCTATTTTCGCCGAGACGATCCGTCTGATCCGCGAGTTTGTTCCCACCTGCAGTGTCGAAGTGCTGATTCCGGATTTCAAGGGGAGCGAAGAGGCCCTGAATATGGTGCTCGAGGCCAGTCCGGACATCCTGAACCATAATCTGGAAACCGTTCCCCGTTTGTACCACGTTGTCCGGCCACAGGCGAATTACCGGCAGTCACTGGAGGTTCTGGAACGATCGAAGAAGATGGGGTTTGTGACGAAAACGGGTCTGATGCTGGGAATTGGGGAGCGGACGGAGGAGATTCTCGAGGTCATGAGGGATGCCCGGGCTGTTGAGTGCGATATTCTGACGCTGGGCCAGTATCTTCAGCCGACCCGGGAGCATCTCCCGGTGGACCGCTACGTCCATCCCGACGAGTTCCAAATGCTGAAACACGAGGGACTAGCCATGGGCTTCCGTCATGTGGAATCCGGTCCTCTTGTGCGCAGTTCGTACCACGCAGCGAATCACGTATAGAGCGTGTCGAGTGAGGCGTGAGACGTAAGAAGTGAGAGAGTCAAAAGCCGATTGACCCGCAGGAAGGCAAGAATCCGGGTTCTTTCTGCGGCTCATGAGGCTTCTAACTCTCTCACTTCTTCCTTCTCGCTTCTCACTCCCCCGTTTATCATTTCCCACCTCCCCTTGTTGACTTTCTCCCGCCTTTTCACTACATTTAAAGGCTTTATCCATTCATCCGACCGATTTTCCGGAGTTTTGAAATGCAGTCTTCGCCAAGAACGCACTTCTTTAAACCCGAGGAAGTAGACCAGAAGTGGTATCTGGTCGACGCCGCGGGTCAGACACTGGGTCGCATCGCATCCCAGGTCGCCCATATTCTCCGGGGCAAGCACAAGCCTCAGTTCACGCCGAACTTCGACGTCGGCGATTATGTCGTGGTGATCAATGCCGAAAAAGTTGTGGTCACGGGCAAGCGTGAGGAGCTGAAACAGCTCTATCACAACACGCTTTACCCCGGCGGTGCGCGCTTCGAATCGATCAGAGACCTCCTCAAGCGCCGTCCGGAGCATGTGATGGAACATGCTGTCAAGGGCATGCTTCCCCATAACCGTCTTGGCCGAAAGATATTCAAGAAGCTGAAGGTCTATGCCGGTGACAAACATCCGCATACAGCCCAGAAGCCCGAGCCTCTTCCGCAGACAGCGAAACGATCTTCATAAGGAAATTCGATGCAGCCTCGAGTTCATGTTGGACGCCGTAAGACCTCGATCGCCCGGGTCAAGATCTCTGATGGATCCGGAAAGATCGTCATCAATAACCGTCCGCTCGACCAGTACTTCGGTCTGGAGATCCTCCGTAATGAAGTGTTGAAGCCGTTCACGGTGACAAACACGGTGGGACGTTACGATGCAAAGATCAACGTTGAGGGGGGCGGACCGACGGGACAAGCCGGAGCGATCAAGCTTGGCATTGCCCGTTCCCTCGTTGCGCTTGATGAGGATCTTCGCTCCGGCCTTCGGGGAGCCGGCCTCCTGACGCGTGACCCCCGGATGGTGGAGCGAAAGAAATACGGGCAGAAGAAGGCCCGGAAACGGTTCCAGTTCTCGAAGCGTTAATTGGGGAAAATTCGAAACTCAAATTTCGAAGCACGAAATCCTGGAGACTCTGCCATGAGCTTCGAATTTCGAACTTAGTATTTCGAATTTCTGATTTGTTTCAAATTTCGTATTTCTGATTTCGAATTTTATCAATCATATTCCCTGATCCAACCGGCAGTGTCCCTGCTTTGTGCAGGGATTCCGGACGGAGATGACGGGGATAGTCGACCAACTGATCTAAAGGAAGCATCATGCCACGTGTAGAGCTGGAAGCCCTGCTGACCGCGGGTGCGCATTTCGGGCACCTGACCCGCCGATGGAATCCCAAGATGAAGCCGTACATTTTCATGGAACGGAACGGGATTCATATCATCGACCTCAAAAAAACCCAGGAAATGCTTGAAGCCGCGTGTAACGCGGTTTCAAACATCGTTGCGGAAAACAAACGTGTGCTGTTCGTGGCCACGAAGAAGCCCGCGAGGGACGTCGTGCGTAGCGAGGCGACGCGGTGCAACGCGTTCTATGTCACCGAACGGTGGCTGGGTGGCATGCTGACCAACTTTACCACTATCCGCAAGAGTGTGAAGCGCCTCAACAATATTGAAAAGATGGAGAGCGATGGGACGTTCGAAAACATCACCAAGAAAGAACGCCTCTTCCTGAGCCGCGAGCGGGAGAAACTGCAGGGTGTGTTGAGCGGCGTCGTGGAAATGTCCCGCCTTCCCGGACTCGTCTACGTTGTGGACATCAAGAAAGAGGCCATCGCGGTCAACGAAGCCCGGCGCCTCGGCATTCCGGTCGTCGCAATCGTGGACACCAACTGCGATCCGGAAATCGTCGATTACCCGATTCCGGCAAATGACGATGCGCTGAAGGCCGTGCAGGTGATCACAACCGCGATCGCTGATGCCGTGATCGAAGGCGGCCAGCGTGCCGCGTCGGCACGGGCGGCGGAAGCAGAGAGCGCAGCCGAGGCGGAGAAGATCGAACTGGAACATAAGGCGTCATCGTAAGGAGCATATATCAGAATGAGTGCAGTAACGACAGAGAAAATCAGGGAGTTGCGTGAATTGAGCGGTGCGGGGATGATGGACTGCAAGCGCGCACTCGAGGAGACCGGAGGCGACCTGCAGAAGGCCATGGAAGTGCTCAGAAAGAAGGGCGCGGCCACCGCCGCCAAGCGGGCCGACAAGGAAGCCAACCAGGGCGTGGTCGAGGCCTACATCCACGCGGGCGGAAGGATCGGCGCGATGGTGGAGCTGAATTGCGAGACAGATTTCGTGGCCAAGACCCCGGATTTCAAAGCCCTGGCACACGATATCGCCATGCAGATCGCAGCCATGAGCCCCCGCTACATCTCCCGTGAACAGGTTGAACCGTCGGTGATCGAAAAGGAAATCGAGATCTACAAAACCCAGGCAAAAAACGAGGGAAAGCCGGCGAATGTGGCCGAAAAGATCGCTCAGGGCCGGCTCGACAAATTCTATGAGGAAGTCTGTCTCATGGAACAATCCTTCATTAAGGACTCCGGGAAGACCATCAAGGACCTCCTGGATGAGGCCACCGCGAAAGTCGGAGAGCGCGTGTCCATCCGGCGATTCATGCGGTACCATCTTGGCGAGGACGGACAGAACTGATAACCATGATCCCGAAGAGATTCGGGATTTTTTTTGAGGTGCCATGAAACCACGGTACAAGAGGATTCTGCTGAAGCTGAGCGGCGAAGCGCTGATGGGCGATCAGGAGTACGGCATCGATTCCAGGGTGTTAAGCGCCTATGCCGATGAGATCAAGAGCGTGCAGGCTGAAGGTGTGCAGATCGGCATCGTCATCGGGGGCGGAAACATCTATCGGGGCATCGAGAACTCGTCGGACGGCATCGACAAGGTTACCGGCGATCACATGGGCATGCTTGCCACGGTCATCAACGCCCTGGCCCTGCAGAGCGCTCTGGAGCACAAGGGCGTGCTCACACGGTGTCTCACCGCAATCAACATGGAGAAGATCGCCGAGCCCTTTATCCGCAGACGTGCCATCCGCCACCTGGAAAAAGAGCGCGTTGTGATCTTCGCCGCCGGCACCGGAAATCCGTATTTTACAACGGACACCGCCGCTGTCCTGAGGGCGATCGAAATCGAGGCCGATGTGATTCTCAAGGGCACGCGTGTAGACGGGATCTACGACAGCGATCCCGAGAAAAACAGCAAAGCGGTGCATTTTCCGCGAATATCCTACGGCGACATACTGCGACAGGATCTGAAGGTGATGGACCTTACAGCCATCACTCTTTGTAAAGAGAACGACCTTCCGCTCATCGTCTTTAACATGAACAAGACGGGCAATCTGAAGAGGCTTGTTCGCGGAGAGAGTGTCGGCTCGCTTGTTACCGGAACCACGAGGCAGGAAATCTGAACATCATCAATCGTACGAGGACCATATGGTGAAGAACGTACTTGCCGATGCGGACAACCGTATGAAAAAAGCTGTGGAGGTGGTGAGGGATGAATTTTCCAAAATCAGAACGGGGAAGGCAACGACAGCGCTTCTTGATGCCGTGAAGGTGGACTACTACGGTACCATGACTCCGTTGAAACAGGTCGCCAACGTCAGTACGCCCGATGTCCATACGATCGCCGTTCAGCCGTGGGAAAAGGGGATGCTCCAACCTATCGAAAAGGCAATTCTGAACGCCAATCTCGGTTTGAACCCGACCAACGACGGCAACATTGTCCGGGTGCCCATTCCGCCCCTGAACGAGGAACGCCGCAGGGAGCTCGTGAAGCTGGTGAAGAAATTCGCCGAGGAGGGTAGGATTGCCGTACGGAATATCCGGCGAGACGCCATCGAGCATTTGAAGAAAACCGAAAAGCAGGAGCACATCTCAGAAGATGAGCGAAAGAGGGGGGAACAGGAAGTTCAGAAAATGACTGACAAGCACATCAAGGAAGTCGATCACCTCGTGGAGCTGAAAGAGAAGGAGATCATGGAAGTTTGAAGGCAGAATAGTGATAATGGATGACAGGTTTTTGAGCCCCGGAGGAGCGACCTGATGGTGGAGGAACCAACCAGGCTAACTTCCTTCCAAGCTCCGTAGCAGCGGCCTTTTTCAAAGGATCATAGTCGGCATCGACTGGAACTGACTCGCAACTTCCCCACCATTTTCCTCGTATGCCATGGTGTCCTTAGGAGGGCACGATGGAACCTTCCCCTAATCGCCTGTATCGAAGCACCTCAAACCGCATGATCGCGGGTGTCTGTGGCGGGGTCGCCGAGTATCTCAACGTCGATCCCACGATCATCCGCATCGCCTGGGTTCTACTATCCATCCTTCCCCTCATTCCCGGCATTCTCATTTACATCATTGCCTGGTTCATCATTCCGAACGCCCCCGGTGGCACGGAAAGACCGCCTCACAACAGCGGGGGTCGGAATGCCGCGGCGGTGTTGGGGATCATTTTTATTGCCGTGGGGGGGCTGGTGTTTCTGGACAATCTGAATATTCTTGATTGGGGCGATTGGTGGCACCTGTCGTGGGAATACTTGTTTCCGGCTCTGCTGATCGCCATCGGCGTCTTTCTGATGGCGCGGCCGGCCCGCACTGCGGCTCCCGCGGAGGCCGCGGAACCTGTGAGCAGGGGAAAGGGTCGCAAGCAAACGCCGTCTCCTCATCCGCCGGAATTGCATCGCTCGAGAACGGACCGAAAGGTCGGGGGCGTTTGTGGAGGCCTGGCCGCGTACCTCGGCGTCGATGTTTCCATCATCCGCGTGGCGTTCGTCTTTTTTACGCTCTGGCCGTTCGGTCTGGGTGCCGTGGTGTATCTGGTCATGATGCTGGTTATACCAGAAGAGAATCCAATGGCAAGCACAAAGTCCTAGGGAAATCCGAAATCCGAAGCACGAAATCTGAAACAAATACAGGAGAAAATCCGAAATTCTAAATACGAAGCACGAAACAAATTCGAAATACTAAGCACGAAACTCCCCGGTTTGTTGTTTAGAGTTTAGAATTTCGAATTTGTCTCGGATTTCGACATTCGAATTTCGTATTTATTTCAGCGTATCCATGAGAACCTGACATGCACATTAGGCTGTTCTTCCATCGTGAACCCCGTGCTCTCATTCTCGGATCGCTCTTCGTGATCCTGGGAGCATCGCTTCTGCTCGATCGCCTCGATGTCGTGCTTGTTCGCTGGGACAAGTTTTTCTGGATCGCTGTCACAGCCACGGGCGGGTTTCTGGTGGCAGACGGCTATACGCACGCGCGGCGGGGGCGGATCTATTGGGGGAGTGTGATGTTATTCTTTGGGGCGTATCAGACCTTGCTCCGATTCGATGTCCTTGAACGGTACGGTATCCACACCGTGCCGACACTGTTCATCGTGTTTGGACTGGCCTTTCTTCTGCTGTATCTCCGTTTTCCCTCCGAGTGGCCCCTCCTGATACCGTTCTTCATTCTCACCGGCTCAGGCGTGACGTTCCTGCTCTGGTGGTGGGAATTCGTGGAATGGTACGAGATTCGGATGTTCATCCGCACCTGGTGGCCCGTGTTGCTCATTCTGATCGGGTTCTCCATGCTCTTCCGCCGCAGGGCGGTAGCTCCGAGTTCTACAACCTCTTTGAAGGCCGATCAACTGGCGGATTGACACGGATTTCGATCCGTTCTTTGTCCGTGTGGACCGGCATCTTCCGTGCCCCGTTCAAGAGTTGTTTTTCCCTTCCTTTTTCTTAACTTCCATGACCATGAATGCCAAACACTATCTCCTGTTCTATGAGGTCGTTTCTGATTACGTGACTGCGCGGGCGCCGTTCCGCAGTGTGCATCTCGAGCACGCCTGGAAGTCCGCCGACCGCGGCGAACTGGTCCTTGCTGGTGCGCTGGCGGATCCTCCGGACGGGGCCGTTTTGCTGTTCAAAGCCGACTCTCCCAAGGTGGTCGAGGAATTCGCGAAAAACGATCCGTACGTGCTCAACGGCGTGGTGAAGGGCTGGAAGGTGCGTGAATGGACGACGGTGGTGGGGGAGCACGCGATAAATCCTCTGAAGAGTAAAGAGTAAAAAAAAGTCAAAAGTAAGGAAAGGGGGTAAAGGCCGTGGTGTGTTCGGGTTGTCTGAATCAGAATTTGGAGGACGAAGACACATGTCAGCACAACACAACGTAGGCCGGCTTGACAGCAACATTCGGATCGTCCTGGGGGGCGTTTGGGTCGGACTGATCCTCTACCACTTCGCCGTGTCAACAAAGCAGGTATGGAGCGGAATAAGGTCAGTCAGGAGAGACCCCGCGGGTTCATCAGAAGCGAATTCATGATCCCAACGATCCGCACATACACCCGCCACGACGTGCCCAGTCTGCGCAACTGCGTCATGGCGCTCCAGGAATACGAACGCACGATCGACCCCAGGCTCCTTGAGCCCGAGGACATGGCAGACCGCTACCTCGAGCACGTCATGGCGCGGTGCAGGGAGGCGAACGGCCGGATCTTCGTCGCCGAGCATAACGGCGAAACAGTGGGCTTTGTGGTCGTGCTGGCGGAGGAACGGTCCGCCGAACCCGACGAACCACCCGGCACCTATGCACTGGTGAGCGACCTGGCAGTTCTGGAACCCTGGCGCCGACAGGGGATCGGACGGGCCCTCCTGGAACAGGCGGAATCCTTCGCCCGCAACGCAGGAGCAACGGAGATCCGCGTGAATGTCCTCGCTGGAAATCGTTCAGCGGCGAAGCTGTACGAGCAAATCGGATTTACCCCGTACTTGATGGTTCTCTCCAAGGAGCTCTCACGATGACCGATCATCTGCTCCAGACTATGTCCGGGGAAGATCGGCTTTTTTTCTGTTCGTGCCCCCGGAGCCAACGAACAGGCGGGCAGAATTTACCAGGAAGCGGGGGAGCAAGCGAAAGGAAACAAAAAGGGGACCAATAGTCATCATGTGGGGGAACATGCTTCACCAACCGCACAAATATGTAAGGATCTATTATCACTTCGTTTGGACGACAAAGAAGCGACGGCGGATCATAGACTCGGAAATGGAGGGGGTGATCACAAAGGCCATTGCTTCAAAGGCCGTTGAGCTCGGTATCGACCTGATCTCGCTGGGATGCGTTTCGGATCATGTCCATGTGCTCGTCCAGGGAAGCACAACCATCCCACCGTGTCTCATTGCCAAGGGTTTCAAAGGGTCATCGTCCCACCTTGTGAATGCGACAATCGGGGCGGATGGAGTTCGATGTCTCTATTGGCAAACGGGATATGCCGTACTTTCTGTGAGTCCCCTGGATGTCCCAAGGGTCAGAAGATATGTCGAGAATCAGAAGGCCCGGCACGGGGAAAACAATCTGATTCACGATCTCGAGCCAAAATCGCCAATAGCGGAGGAGATGGAATAATCCCGAAGGGATTTCCCGCCTTTTGCGGCATCGATTTCAATCGATGCCTGCGTGCGATGGAATTCCCGATTGCGAATCGGGTCGACGTTCGTGGATTGCGTTTGATTTAATCCCGAAGGGATTTCCCGCCTTTTGCGGCATCCATTTCAATGGATGCCGTATAGGATGGAACATCCGCTGGCGATATCACGCCCGTTCGTGCGGCATCGA